>Ga0209986_10002883_pt1 | contig 15384 bp, 9 predicted proteins | sample BlataG_FD_183168 | JGI IMG/M metagenome (GOLD analysis project Ga0209986, IMG submission 183168) | Deep subsurface microbial communities from Black Sea to uncover new lineages of life (NeLLi) - Black_00105 metaG (SPAdes) (version 2) | ecosystem: Environmental > Aquatic > Marine > Oceanic >...
GAAGATGTTTCACCGGAGGAGAGAACGGCGGCGCTGGCACAGATGATTACGGGTGGCGCGCCGGTGACCGGTGCTATGATGCAGTCGCTCCAGCCGGAACAAAGCCTTGATCCTTTCTTCGACAAACTCGGAATCGAGAAGGACGATCCTGCCCGGGTGCTGTGGAATATGGGTGGCCTTAGCAGGCAACAACTCGGTGCCGATCTCTTGCGAACCTTTAAGGCACGGCAGGAAGAGAAAGAATTCGAGGGCAGCCTGCAAACGCTATTTGATGCTGGTCTGGTCAAACTGGACGGGATAGAGCGTGGTATAGGTGCTGACGGGGAGATCAGGTCGGAGGTTGACCAGCTAAAAGCAATCGCTGACTACAGAGAGAAATACGGCGAGAAGGCTGCTGGTTTTGTGATGGAGCGAGCTGGGTTGCTTGGGGATGATAGGCAGTGGCAGGGTGTACTTTCGCAAATAGATGAGGGTGTATCGCTTGAGGAAATGAGTGCTACTGATAGGGCAACGATTATCGACAAAGTCAAAACACCGGCCAATCGGGCCGCGCTCTTTGCCCAGAAGGGCGATGCAGCCAAAATGTTTGAAATCGGTCAAAGACAGATATTCGCACAGGGAGAAGCCCTATTTGGGATATGGGGATTGGCCAAGGGTATCGAAGCCTGGGCTACGGGTAGAGACCCTCTACAGATAGTGACACCACAGGCGAGAGCCTACCTTGATCGCAACTTCGATAAGTTTGGCAATATCAAGTTCGATGCGACAGTTGAACAAGGCCTGAAGGCTTTCCGGGCTATCGAGGATCTCCAGACCCGAATCAACATCAGTGCAGAAGATTGGACACGGGTACAGGCTATTCTTAGGACTTTACAGGCCATCCCTGAATCACAGATTGACTGGAATGCGGTCGAGAGAGAAATCGCAAAAACTGGCGCTAAGCCAGCCGATATGCAGCGCTGGTACCGGGAGATAGTGAATGCCAGTAGGTGAACTCAAAAGGTATCGACCGGAAGATTTTCTCAAAAAGGATGCACCGGCCACTTTCACACCCTCTTGGGGCACTACCCCAACGGTAACTGAGCTTGACCCTGACTTCCTACCAGCAATCCCAGCCGAGTTCGCTCACGGTGCCTCAGATGAGTTCAGGGAGCTTCTGACGAGGGCTTTGAGAGATGGACCGGATTCTCTCGAGGCAGACGATCAGAGACGCCTAAAGGCGGCAGTAGAGCAATTCCCACAACTGGGTGAGGCTTTACGGCAGAGGCGTGAGCAACAGCAGAGGCAGCCTGACCCGAAGATCGGCGCCATGACCAAACTACTTCAAGAGACGGCCATGGCTTTTGGTGCCAATGCTCACAAACCCTACGGACAGCAGTTCTGGGAATCACTCAAGGTTTTTGGAAGCGGACTGAATGATTTGATCGCTCGCAAAACACCGGGAATGCAACAATATGCCGAACAACTTGCCGGCAGGAGTTTATCTGAAATAGTTCAAGAGGGATTTGCGAAAGTTCAATTGGATGCTATACCGGAAGGTGAGAAAACTTTTCTCATTGAGGATGGCGAACTGGTCGAGCAGCCGATGCCGGAGACGGAGCGTGTTTCAAAAAACTTCGTCCGCGGAGCTATCCGGCTGGCACCGGAACTATTGGCGGGGTTTTTGGATAACCCTTATGTCTTTATGACAGAGCTTGTCAAATTCCCGATTGAAGAGGTTTCCCTTATAATGAGGGCAGCGAACATTCAACTGGTAAATACGGGTCGGGGGCTAATTCCTCTTCGCCTTGCCCCCGGTCAGGGTTCGCCCTACAGCCAAGAGGAGATCGAAGAAGCTCAAGAGACACTGAAACAGCATCCCTTCGGCGTGTTCATGCTGGGAATGATGGCAGTCGGTGCAGGGAGGGGCATTGCTCGAACCGTGAAGGGCGCAGCAAAACCAAAATACACGACGGTACAAACCGAGAAGGCTGAGATTTTCACCGAGGATTTCCATCAAACCGTTGAACAACTGGCTCGCACCAGAGAGCATCTTGAAAGGGCACGGGCAATCGAAGAGGGTCTTACCAGGGAAGAGCAAACCAGGGCGAGCGCCGAGGGGGGCCGCTTGCTCAGGGAACAGTTGCGAGTGGAAGAGGCAGAGACCAAGACGGTAGTTACCGAGGCCGAGCGGTTGGCCAAAGATGCTGAGGCCATGGCGAAAGCGGCAGAGGATCGTGTCGCTGCGAGGGAAAAGGAAATTGTCATCAGGCGGGAGGTATCCCGTAGGGCAGAACGAGAGCGTGGCGAGCGCCGCAAAATAGAGGCCGACGTCAGGGCTTATCTGAAGAAAGAAGGTCGGGTTGAGGTTCCCGAGGCAGAATTGGGTGAAATAGTCAGGATCAAACAGGAGAGAACAAATGCCCTCCGTGAGGAATTACTGTCAATGCAGAAGGGGGCAAAGACACCGATTCCGGTCACTGAAATAGCCAAGATGACTCGGAACCAGCTCGAGCATCAAGTTTCGGCCGGTCTTATCCCACTTGAGAAGGTAAGGCCAGCGGTGACAAAACCCGGTCTCATCGCACGGATCAGAGAGGAATTGACCAAGAAGCGGGAGATTGAACGGGAACCGGGCATAGAAAAGCCTGAGCCAGTGACCGAAGAAGCGATGCGGGCGGAATTGACTGAGCGGGCCGAGGTAACAAAAGGCGTAGGAGTAGAGTTTTTCACTGAGCCGGAGATAGTAGCCATGACTCGGGCCGAGTTGGAATACTATACGGGTCGAACAAAAGAACCACCAATAAAGGAGATACCACGTGCCAAAGAAGAAGTGCCCGTTCAAAAAGCTAAAGAAGAAGCCATCAAAAAAGCCGTCAAAGAAGGTCCCGAAGCGGTAGCCAAAGAACTCGGAATCAAATACAATGGTCTCCAGGAGAACCTAAAAAAAGGTGCTGACGGCAAGATTATTAGGGATGAAAAGGGCGATTTCGTTATTGAGCATTTGCACACTTTCACCGACCCTGAAACTGGAAGCACATTTGTTGTAAGGAGACTGACTGAAGTTCCTGAGCATTTATCTGCTATGCGTGAGAAGTTTGCGGCTGCCAGAGTGCCTGAGCCAAAGGTTTCCCCGGAAGAAATAACAGCAGCACAAAAAAGGGTAAACGATCTCGAGGCTGATTTAATGGAGAGACGGCGAATCATCTCTGAACTCGACGAGTCGCTTGAGGGTCTTGAGGGTGCAGAGAAAAAGAATGTTGAAGCCTTTGCTCTGAGTCTGAAGGTGCAGGTATCTGAACGGGAAGCTGAACTGATACAGGCTAAAGAAGTGGCCGGCATGGCTGAAGTTCCAGTAACAGAGGCACCGAAAAAAGTAGAGCCTGCGCCTGAACGTACTGAAGTAGTGCAACGTAAGTCCGAACCGATGGAGAGAAGCCAACGCAAGCAGACAGTCGATGCTGAAATAACTGCGGTAGAAATTGCCGGCGAAGAGGTCGTAAAGAAGATCACCGCCGAAGAACCGAATCTTGCCAAGCGGGCGCAAAGAGTAAAGGAGGAAACAGACAGGGCTATTACTCGGAGGGAAAAAGAAATTGCAGAACAGGCTGACAAGGACGAAGTGACCCTGGTCGAAGAGATCAAAGCCGAACCGCCGAAACCAGATCCAGAGACACCATCCGGTGCCGTCAATCTCTTCGGTGACAAGAAACAGTTTGAGGTTGTACCGATTGAAGATCTCAAGGTTGATGTTGATAGATTCCAAGGACGCTTTGAACCTTACTCTGAGGAATCGGTCCAAAGCATTGTGGATGCTGTCAAGCGCGGTGAGTTTGATCCGAATAACTTTGACCCGGTCCATGTCTGGCGTGACGTGAAAACCGGCGATGAGGTTGTTCTTTCGGGACATAGCCGGCTTGAAGCCATGAGGCGGGTAGGCTCGTCAGATATTGCTATCGTCCGCAGGAACTTTGCCACGGAGGAGGCAGCCACACACTGGGCGACCGAGCAGGCCAACCGCATGGCCACCTCGGAAGGACTGCGTTCCGATGTCAGGGCTTTCAAAGCGATGCGTGATCGTGGTGAGGATATTGATAAATTGAAGGCTCGTTTCGGAAAGAACTACGGCGATTATGACGGTTACAGTTATCTCGATGCCAACGGCAAATTTCTCGATGTCGTCGGTCAGAGAGCCTTTGTCGATTTCCCTCATGCTCAGAAGTGGGCTCGGACTGTTGGGGAATTACGCAAGCAATTCCCCGAACTTACCAATGTGCACGAAAGGCAGATATTCGACCAGCTCTACCCTATAGAGAAAGCCACACGCCTCCATGACAAGTTGACCAAGACCGACGTTGAGGACTTTCTACAGGAGCAGGTGGGTGATGCTCTCTGGAACAAGAATATGCCGATCAAGCTGTCGAGGGGCTACAAGCCGAAAGTAGGAACCCGGGCGCGGCCAGACACCAAACGCTTGATGGAAAAGTTAGACGAAGCTAAAAGGCGACAGTCAATGGCCAGGACCGTTGAAGAGACGGAGTTTTGGAGGGCAGAAGAAACTAAGATCAATGATGCCATTAAGTATCTTGTTGAGAATCAGGCTGATATGTTTGGTGAGGGAGCCTTTGAACTCGGCATGTTTGGAACACCGAAGGAATACGCTGCTCTACTGAATACAGCCTATGAGGGTATCGAGGGCATTCGTCAGCTTGGTCGCAAGATTGGGAAAGAGTTGACGACTCCACCGGAACAGCTTGCCGCCAGAATGGATGCTCGTGAGGCGGCTATCAAACATCATCAGCAGGTGATCCTTCTTGACTACCTGGAGCGCCGTGCCTCCCGTCAGTTCGACAAGATGATTAAGGAACCTGTCCGGGCAGATGCAATTCGTAATGCGATCCAGCTTCCGAAGTCAGATTGGCCAAACCAGTTGACCAGCTTTGAAAAAGGCGTTGCCAAATGGCTTGACGAGGAGCGCCGCACAGTTGAGAAGTTCAAGTTTGATAACGAATTGGTGGAGCGGGCTGACCTGCCACCTGACGTTGAGTACATGATGGGCTGGTATCGTGATTCAAAAGGTAGACCGTATGGAATGGATTGGGGTAAGTTCACTCGTAGCTTGCCACAGGCATTGCAGAAAAAGCACAAGACATATATTGACGCAGAAGCAGCGGGTGTTGAACCAGCCACACACAACGTAGCCGAGATTATCTTTCGTGATAAAACTCTGGCCGGCAGAGCGCAGGCCGGTCGTCAATTGATAAAGACGCTCAATCAGATAGATGCTGGTCTTGATGGGTTCATCACGGGGGAGCGATATTCCCGGATTCTGGAGAACTGGAAGGACATCACGAAAGCTGGTCTGACGGATCAGTACACCTTGACCTCCGCGGAATCGGTACCATTCTTGGCCAGGCCCATCCGCTACAAGGATGCTACCGGCAATATCTGGCTGATACGAGGACCTGTTGGGATACACAAAGCAGTGGCTCCCTGGGTGACTGAATACTTCAAGAAATGGGATTTCGGAACTTTGGCGAAGGTCGTGGGGACAGCCAAATCAGCAAAGTTATGGGGTGTCTTCCATGCGGTTCAGGTCAATTTGTCCTATATGGTAGCTACTGGTCGTAATCCGGTTAAAGGATTTATTGAGGGGCGCCGGTTGCGCTGGGCGGATGATCCTATTGTGGAGGGTCTGGTGGAGCACGGAATGAAGATGGAGGGCTGGAAAGACTTCGAGTTTGACCCCGTAGCTCTGTTCAAAGTTCATCGCAAAGATATTATTGGGAAGGTAGGCAAAATCGCTTCTGATGTCTGGACGTTCCCAATCAGATTGACTTTCCACGAGGTTGTCAATAGCATTAAGCTCTCTGCTGCCTATCGTGCCTTTGAACAAACGTGGCCGGACTGGCAACGCAGGATTGGACCCGATCTCTCAAAAGAGCAGGCCAGATCGAATGCCCTCCGGGATGCCGTTAAGTTTGCGGACAATATGGCATCACACCCAGACTTCCGGTACGGGATGCTTGAGTCGAGTAAGTTTGCTCTCCGATTTTGGTACTCGACTGCAGGTCGAAAGTTCTGGTACTATGCTATGCTGGCGCCGAACTGGTTACGCAGTCATGTTCTCGCTTTCTCTCTTGGGACAAAGTCTTTTGTACCGGATGCCATTCTAAGGCGCATAGGTGCTAAGGAGAAGCGTCCGATTGATAAACTTTACCGCCGGTATATGTACGGACTCGCCACAATGTACGGCATGATGGAGCTTGCCAATTACATGAGTACATGGCACATGGATGGAGAGGGCAAGTTTGTCCACGAGAACGAACCCGGTAAGAGGCTTTTTCATGTGAGGACGCCATGGAACTCTAAAGATGGACGCAAGGAGTACGTCTTGATGCCGAAGACGGCGATTGAGGTTCCAAAGTTTATATATGGCTTGGTCACTGGTGACGTCAATCTGATTCGAGGCAAGTTCAATCCTCTACTCGTGAGTGCTATAATAAATTTTGCTACCGATGTAGATGACATGGGACGTGAGATAATTAAAGACCGTTCGTATGCGGAGCGCGGTCTTGACTTTCTGTGGGGAGGTTATAGTCCCATTCTGGTTGAGAACGTCCGAAGCACCATGAAGTTTCACAAGGCTCCAATCGGATCAGTCGTCAGTGCCCTTGGGTTCCCGGTTTCTAAGGGCTACCCGGGCGGTGCAATCGGCAAACGCATTGACGAATTCTTGCGAAAAGAAAAGATTGAGTATCAAGAGATACGAGATCATGTCGTTGACTTGCTCGTTCAGGGCTTTGAGAGCAGCGAGGTCAAGGACGGGGACAAGATTACTGAAGCAATCAACACGATGTTTCAAGCTGGTTGGTCAGCCCAGGCAATATACAATGTCTTTGAAAAGTTTCAGTTACCTGCGATTCACAAGTGGAACAGCTTGAGTAGTGACCAGAAGTTCTCGATTCTGATGGCGATGTCACCCGAAAAACAGAAATGGTTTCTTGAGGAATTGCATAAGGAGGGTATCATCGAATGACGATAAAAAAGAAATGCTGGGGCTTCATCAGGAACAACGGTATCTGGAAGTTCATAGCCGTCCTGATGCTTATCACCGGCTTCTTTGCTCGTGACGCATACACACGATTGTGGGAACGACAAGCGCAACTTGAGACCAAAACTAACGTAACGAGAGAACTTGTGAATATCCAAGAGAAAGACATTGGCATCATGCGCACTCAGATGACTCACTGGGCTAAGGCTGTCAACGAGAACACTGTTGTTCTGCGTGACCTCCACAAAACCATTGTGGAACTAAGATTGGAACTCGAAAGGCGGAGGCAATAGTGACATGAAGTTTCTTTTAAGCATTCTGCTGTTGTTGGTTCTGTGTGGTGTAGCCTTCGGAGGGGCGCCGCCGTCTTGGCCTCCTACCTCTTACGTCATGGAACGACAGTGGCAGAACGTCAAAGATTACGGCGCCGTGGGTGATTCCGCCACAGACGACAGGGCAGCCATTCAGGCGGCCTTAGATGCTGCTGCTGCCGCAGGAGGTATTTGCTTTATACCTGCAGGAATTTATAGTCACGATAGCACTATAAGAATTGATGGAGTACCGTTAATTGGAACGGGTACGCTTAGGTCTACGGATACAACCAGCTCTAATCCCTTCCATTCAATAATTATAACGGGTGATGGTGCTGAACTCAGAGGTATTACGGTTGCTACTAATTGGTCTGGGACAAGACAGACCAATATACTTGCACACGCAGTTCTTTGTTCAGCCGCTACGAATTTCGTTATAGAAGGAATTACGGTAGATTCATCGGCAGCCACCGGAATACTTGTCACTGCTTGTGAAGGAGGCCAAATAGTAAACAACGTGATAAAACGCACTTTAGCAGATGGCATCCATCTAACAACTGTATCCAGTAATATCGTAGTAAGCGGGAACAGGGTTAGTGATGTTGGGGATGACGGTATAGCTGTTGTGAGTTATATCTCTGGAGGTGCAAAGACAAATAACGTAACCATATCTGATAACATCGTTGTTGGCGGATCAACGCGAGGAATAACGGTCGTTGGAGGAGATGAGGTTGTTATTATCGGAAACATGATTATAAACTCCGCTTTAGCAGGCATTTACATTGCTTCCGAAGCAAGTGCTAACACTTACGGTGCTACAAACATAAGTATCACCGGGAACAATATAGACTCCGCGGGTTCCCCAAGTGGGATAGTAATGGCTTCAGTTAGAATCTATGGTAGAGCAGGTTACCCAACAGAGAACATACTATTCATGGGTAACAATATAAACAATTCACGTCATACAGGCATACACGTTGCTGCTGACTCAGCTAACACTTCCAATGTCAGTATAACCAACAACGTTTTCCGTGGCATGTCCATTGATTCTGGGAGTGGTGTTTATGTGGATGGTGGAGTTGATATTACCGTGAACAATAATTATATAAGCCAATTTTATACTTATGGTCTTGTCGCCACTGCCTCAAGAGGGTCTGGTACGTTTAACATAAATAACAACATATTTAGGGATGTCAACATGTCCGCCGGAGGTTCAGTAGACTGTATAAACGTAACCAGTAGCACATTTGACGCTATATTCGTATCGGGTAACAGTTATTTCCCTGGTTCGTATACCGTTGAAAGATTCGTTGAGGCCAACACGATAACCGGAAAGATATATGTTTTTGATAATTACTGTCCTACCGATGATGTGCTCTTTACAGCCGGTAGCGCCAATCATTATTTACCACCCAGCTCTAAGATATTTTATTCGTCGGCAATACCCACAAGCGGAACATATAGTCTGGGGGATGTAGCCGTAAATTCTGCACCATCATCAAATGATCCTAAGTCGTGGGTATGTGTTGTTGCTGGGAGTCCGGGTACGTGGGAACCCGTTGGAGGCCCAAAGTTTTATAACTCCAGTGTGTGGATCAATTATGATGGGCCTGATGGAAACTCAGGCATTTATTTCTATGATAACAGTAGTCCCATGGGCGGCCAAATGATATTTGATGATTCGGCCAATGCTTTTATTTTTAACAAGAGTGTAAGAGCAGGTGCTCTTTTTTCGGACGCCAACGTTTATGTCAATTACAATGGTGGGGATGAAACTTCTTATCTTTACTTTTATGAAAACGGTTCTATTACTGGAGCCCAATTGGCGTGGCTTGATGATTCTGGGACTTTTTACGTTAGTCATCCCTTGAAGATTGGTGGCTCGTCCGAAGATTCGTTGGCTGCAACAAAGCATTATGTCGATGCTGCTGGTGGCGGGGGAACATCGGACTCGATTGGTGTAGACACTGACGGAAACGGAACCGTTGATGCCTACATCTATCCCTCGTTCATAAAGAAGGGTGCCAATATCACCTTGACGGTAGACACGGACACGCTTACTATTGCTGGCCCTGCCGGTAGTGGCACGGCTGACTCAATGGGTGTGGACACCGATGGAAACGGTACGGTTGATGGCTACTTATATTCTACGGTTGCTGGAGCTTTCCACTTGAAGAAAGGCTCTAATGTAACGCTTACGGTTGCCGGGGACACTGTAACTATTGCTGCTGCCGCTGGCAGTGGTTTCTGGGCTTTTCGTGACAGCACAACAATAGTTTACGTCAACGACTCCACTGGTGACACTACTGTATTCATTCAGGACACTACTGGGTTTCGGGGTTTGAGGGTTTCCGGTCTAATTACTGACACTCTTACCGTGAACAACTATATGAAGGTTTGGGCGATTTATGCAGACGAGATTGGTAGTTATAAAATCAGAATGTGGGATACCGTCGCTTTCAAGCGGAGGCCTTATTATGCCGGTATACCGATGGAGTGTGATCCCGATAGTGTCTTTATCACGATGGAGCACGTCAAGAAGCTGATTAGCGACAGTGTGGCTGCCAGTGGCTCAGGTATCTGGGTTGTCAGCAACGATACTGCATTCTTAGTAGATGGTGACGGTGATACCCTTGCGGCCTTCTGGGACGATGATGCGGGGAACGTCCGGTGGCAGGTTGCAACAGAAGATCAGACATTGAAGATCAAGTTGGACAGTCTTGATATTGGCGGTGATGTTCTAACTGATCTCAGCAGCGCAACGATAGACGTTGTTGGTGGTCAGTTGGTTATAAAAAGTAGTTCTATTACTGGTGACCTTATATGGGATCAGATGATAACAAGCTCTGATTTAGACACAACCGGAGCCAACTTCCCCTTCGATGGTGCTTACCACGTTACAACGGCAGTAGCGGGTTCGGCTTACGTAACGATCCAGACAGTTGCAGAGGAAATAGAGGACAGCCTTAACGAGTATTCTTTGACTTCTGCCATATCTTCAACTTATGAGACAATCGTGAATGTAGCAAAGATTGGTGATGATACCACAAACTTCAAGACAGCCTATGGCTGGGGAGATCACTCGGCTCAAGGATACCTGAATGCTCTCAATGAGGTCTATGCTTACTTTGATCGCACCTATTTCGACACCGCCGCCGATGCCGGTGGAGATTCAATCACCTGCATTTACTCCGACTCGACTGACCTGAGCAAGTTCGATACTGACGATCTGAGTCAGGGTTCAACTAACAAGTACGATCAGGCTTTGCCAGATAGCGGTGAATGGAGTATAGCTTATGACAGTTCACAGGTGGGATATTTGAATCCGGCTGATGCTAATGTAGACACAAACCATTGGCGGATAGCCTACGATTCAAGCCAGCATGATTTCTTGAGAACATCTGAGGAAAGTTCCGATGCTGATTCCCTTGTGGGCATAGACATTCAGGCCAAGACGGGCAACCTGCAAAACAATTACGTTCTCAAGGTGGATATAAGTGGTGCTGACACTACCTTACAGTGGGAAGTAGATGCCGGTGGTGCCGGCCCTGACTCCGCCATAATCCCCCTGATGGTGGTCGGTGGCAAAAAGAACGGACTGGAAGACTCAATCGTATTATGGCCGCAAGGTAGTTATGATTCATCGGGAACGATCAGAGCTTACCTGTGGCGTGATAGTTGTTATCAGAGCGGCAACCATAATCGAGATACGATTATGTTCGTGGGTCTTTTAGATCAGGCCGCCAACATTGGCGATAGCTGCGTAGACCTGTACCTTGATTATTATATGTGGGGTTCTGGCGGTCAGGATACGGCCGTTGCTCAAATCTATGGCTACCAGATTATGGTTCAGGATGCCGTCATAAAGACGGTCGCCAGCGATTTGGGTCTTAATTCCAATGCGATATTCAAAGACACATCTTTAGTTATTGAAGAGCCTGGATTTACTCACGGTAGATCGGTATTTCTATTTTTGGATGTTAAGCTATCTATCTACCGAGTGGCGATGGGAACATATTGCTACCTGGTGATTAAATGAGATTATTAACCCTATTATTGGTTCTTTTCCTTTTTGTGGGACTTGCTTATGGTCAGCAGACCTACGTGGTGCCCGATGCTGACGTTTATACTGATTACATGAATAGTCTTCCCGGTAATTCTTACTACTCTTATGGTGGTTGCAGTTATTTCTGGGTCGGTTATCATAATGAGTTTCTCAACAATTACCATCAACGTCTAATTTTTGCCACAAGGCATCTTGCCAATTCTCTTATCGGTGACACAACTACAAATCTGGATAGTGTAAAAATCAAGTTCTATGTAAGAAACAAAACTGTAGACTCTGTTCATCAGTTTTGGTTTCGACTCGATAGCACTAAATCTACTCTGGAGGTTGGTTTTTGTTTTGGGAATATAGATTGCGGAACCAACTGGGCCAGATATGAAGAAGCGGAAGGTCTCGAACCATGGTGTCAGGATATTGCTTGGACGACTGCCGGCGGTGATTTCTATAACACTGACACTCTGTTTACTACTCACGTTACAGATACGGGATGGCATACTTGGGTGGCGACAAGTTCGGATGGATTGCTGGCTTACTTTGAGAATATCATTGATAGTAATTCCACGCTGGATACGACTCGTGAAGGTCTTGATGCTATAACTGGTGGCCTTATTCTTATTCAAGATTCAACAGGCGCTTCTGACGTTGGTACTGAAGTTCAGTTTATGAGTGAGGATACTACGGTATTTCAGCCGGAGATTACGTTTTACGGAAACTGGAGTACGCCGCCCTCAGCAGATACCACTTACATCCACGACTACAACTGGTTTTGGCAGGCGCATAGACAGGGAAGATCGAGGATATTGCATCGAAAGGAGTGAAGATGGAAAATAGAAATAGATACCCAAAGTGGACGCCACTTGCGGTCTGTGGATTGATAGTCTGTGCGCTCTGGTTTGTTCTGGCGGTTGATGTGTTGCCCGTGGCAAGGCCGGTACACGCTGCATTCGGGTGGACAGTAGACTCAATCTACTGGGTACGTATCGTAGACTCGGTTCGGACGGATTCAAGCAGTAAGATTTATTCCGTGACGGAGTGGCCGGATACCAACTTTGACTTGACTTACGGTCACGTTCATCAGGTCCGCTTCATCTACTGGGCTCCCGGACTGGACTCGGCGAACTGGCAGTTCGATTTCGATATGTACGATTACACTGGTGTCGGCGGCGGGGATTACGTTGCGGGGCTTTGGATATGGGACACCTTGAATAATGTTGGCATCGACCGCCCTAATGTGACAATCAAGCAAGGGGGTTCTGCGGGACCAACCTGGGCGTGGTTACAAGGTGGAGCAAATGGCTATGTTGAATTTTGCCTACCAAATGGAGATTGGACTGCAATCGCATCAAAGCCAGGCTACGGAATCCCCACTCATGGTTTCAGTATTGCCGATGCCCCGTACACGGATACTATCAAGGGACACCAAGTACCCCTACCGCCGGCGGCGGATTCTGCTCCGTATGTGTACGCCTATTATGATGGCGGGACTGGATTCATTGATAGTGTTACGGGACTGATGATTACAAGGTCTAACGCAATCTACTATTGTCAGATCATTGGAGCTCATGCGTTTGCCGATGCTTCTTGGGGTATAGTTCCCCAGATGCAGAGTAAGAGACCGGACGCCAGCGGGAGGGTCAAGTTTCTTGTGGTTGCCAATCTTTTCCTGACGCCGCCGACGTCATACTATAGACTTTGGTATGAAGCCAGGGATGGAGCTACTCGTGTCCGGAGGACGATCCGCAATTTTGTGGTTGACTCCTTACCCGATCCAGTGAACATTCTAACCACAACGGAAGTTTTTCCTGGAAATTATTAAACCTTGAAGGAGGTATTATGCAAAAACTCAAAAAAGAATTTGGCCGTGGCTACCTCTTGGGGTTTACAGCCGTGGCCGCCACCTTCGTTCTCACGGTGATTGCCCTTTGGTTACATCCGAACCAGTACCAATTTGTATTGGGCTTCTGGACCGAGTTTCTGAAGTGGTTCGTTGTGCCTCTGGTGGGAGCGAAGGAGCTGGGGAAGATCGGCACCTCCTTCGCCAACCGCCACAAGGAAGGCACAAAGAAACCCAAACTGGAAGGAGAGTAGTATGCCAGCCAAGTATCAACGCTGTGTACGTAAAGTCGCACGCACAGTAAAGCCGCGGCGCGGTCGCACCAAACTTGAGTCGGCCCATGCCATTTGTACCGCTCGGAACGTTGGTAAAGTGAAGCAGTACCGGGCACGTAAGAAAGGGGCTCGAAAGAAGAAATGATCGGCTGGTTTCTCAGGCGCTTCAAGCGTGAACTCATTCGAGTAGCCATGCACCTTTCAGGTTTGGCAGCGTCTGGGTTCATCATCTACAACAGCTACGAGGGTGCCGGAGTATGGGATGCCCTGGGGGTATTCCCGGCAGTTTGGTGTTTTCTGGTGATTTTGATTTCTCTTGTAAGGAGGTGATAACGTGAAAAAAAAAGGTATTCCCCTGAGAGATGGAAGCGGGCGGGGAGTGAGGCACAACAAAGGAAGGGGCGGCTGTCCACCATCGAAACAGCCGAAGACGGGCAAGGGAACGAATAGAAGAAGAAACCAATAGGAGGTAGAATATGCGTAAAATGTTACTAATCTTGGGCAGGTTATGAAAACAATACCGCTCACACAGGGTAAAGTAGCTATCGTGGACGATGTTGATTATGATTTCCTGAAACAGTGGAAATGGTCGGTTACATTAAGTGGTTCACGCAATAGCTTCGAGGGCTTACGATGTAGCCGCCCTAAAACATCATGGTGAATTTGCTCTAACGAATGAAATGTTAGGATTATGTTAATGAATTCTTTAACTACTGGAGGATTCCATGAGGAAACTTTTAACTATCGCGGCTTTAATAGCAGTTCTCATTCTGCTGCCGCTCAAGGTCAGCTTCGGCTATGAAGCCTTTGCGGTTGCTCGTTGTGGCAGCTATATGCAAAGCGGACAGAGGGCTGATTTCGGTATTTTGGCCGGTTCCAATAGCGTTCTTGTCACTCAGAAGGAAGCGAATGTACGGGCTATGGCCTTTACGGGCGTGTTCCACGTGAAACAATCTGATGAGATTCAAGGACTGGCGACCTTTTTCATATTGGAGAAGCGGTTTCCATTGAAAAAGATAGAGATCTACGCTCAATTTGGAACTGGAAGCCTATGGCAGATCAAAGAAGGTGACGATGTACTCAATGCCGACCTTCTGATTGAGGGCGGCATAAGGGTCAAAGAATGGTTTAATGTGGGATTAGGATTGAATTACCTTCCCCAACCTGGCCCAGACCCTCTTTTCCTGTATATGTCACTGAACTTGATACCGAGCCTGTAAGATTCCCTCCCCGTGACGTTCCGTCACACTCACTTTTTATCCGTTCAAGACCCGGTTCTACCCTGCCGGGTCTTTTTGTTGAAAAGGCCTCAAATAAGCCCTGTACGGCTACGATCTCTTTCGAGAACCCCATTGGTCTCAGACCGGAATAAAAAGCACTGGCGACCCTTTATGGCTGCCGTAGGGTCTCTCAGGGGCCAAGTTGATCCAGGGAGTGCCAGCGACCCGGGATTCAAAGGCCGAGTAAAAAAAGTTGGGGTTTTATGAAAAAAAGACTTGACAAGCTAAAGTTAGGGTGTTATCTTGCCGTTAAGATGGATATGACCCACAAAATACCTACAGGAGCGAGGGCGGCGGCGAGAGAGATCGTAGGTTTAATGGTAGAAGATTTGGCCATGAAGTACAAATATCATCCCGATCAAGAGAAGATCGAAAGGACAATCTTACAGATTGAAGCCATCATCCTGAAGCACTGCGTCTCCGCTCCAGAGGATAAGGAGGATAAGCCATGACTGACAAACCTACAGGAGCAAGGGCAGCGGCGAGAGAGATAGACAGGTTCTACTACGAATGGTTTCTTGACAAGCTGACAAAAAAACCCTTTCCCGAACCGGAAGAACGAGTGTCCCGAATCACCGCCATCAT
>Ga0209986_10002885_pt1 | contig 15379 bp, 19 predicted proteins | sample BlataG_FD_183168 | JGI IMG/M metagenome (GOLD analysis project Ga0209986, IMG submission 183168) | Deep subsurface microbial communities from Black Sea to uncover new lineages of life (NeLLi) - Black_00105 metaG (SPAdes) (version 2) | ecosystem: Environmental > Aquatic > Marine > Oceanic >...
GCCATTGGCACAAATCCCAATGGTTATGCGTTGGCGCAGCCAACGCATGTTGGCTTAGTTCGGGCCAACGCCTCTCTCACAGACCCGCAGCGCCAACGCAGTGCCAACGCTAGCAACATCCCTAGTGGAGCAAACATAACCTGAAAATTAGTGATCGACGTCTGCAAAAGACATGCAGGAAGTTGGTGGCGTTATTTGACAACTTGATGCAGAACACGTCATTGCATGATCTAGACGATGAAGAGGGGGAAATTATGGTGCTACTTGAAGCTGCAATGATGATCCTTTTCCCACATGATCCTCCCCCACTCAGTGCCGATAATGTCAGCGTTTTTGTCACTCTCATACGACAACAGTACAAAAAAACCGACAAAGAAAGAGCTGGGCATCCCATACGAGATTACAGTGAGGAGAAGACCAAGACTTTGATGACTGCGAAGATGATTGGCGCAATTTCAGTGCTGTGACCAGATTTGACCCCCAGGAATTCCTTAAACTCTTTGAGATCGTTGAAACTTTCATAGAGAGGCCCTTCAATCCAAATCTAACAGTTGAGATCAACACCAATGGTAATGTGGTTGGCCGGATGACTCACCGACAATTGAATGCCGCCCAACATGCTCGAGCCGACACCTGATTCACTTCATCCTTCTTTCTCATGGCCTCAGACACATAATCCATCCTATGCTTAGTTGGCCTTTTCACAGCTTCAGATTTGTTGGAAGTGAGTAGCTGCCTACCATTCTTAAGCAAAGCTTGGCTTGAACCAGCTTGGACAGGGCATCTATATTGCTCCACCTGTCCATAACTAGCATCAAATGCCTCAAAGATGGCAAGTTAATTGCCTTTCTGGGCATGACTGAGTATTATCGTAGATTCACCAAGAATTACTCCCAAGTGGCACTCCCATTGACCAAGTTGTTGAAAAAGGGAGCTGTATGGGAATGGGAGACTGAACAAGAACAAAGTTTCCAAGATTTGAAGAACACACTGATCTCTGCACCTGTACTCTTGGTTCCAGACCCCAATAAGCCGTTCATCCTCAACGCTGACGCTTCTAATTACGCTATGGGAGGTGTTTTAGCACAACATCAAGGAGCTGGATTACAACCAGTAGCTTACTGGTCTGCCAAGTTCAATAGTGCACAAGTCAATTACTCAGCATATGATAAAGAGTTGTCAGCAGTGACCAGTGCTTAACTGCACTGGAGGCACTATCTGCTAGGAGGTAAGAAAAGCTATGTATATACTGATCACAACCCTTTAAAATATTTATCTACCCAGAAACAACTCAGTGGTAGACAAGCAAGATTGCAGCAGATCCTTACTGATTACAACCTGCACATAGACTAAGTACCAGGGAAGTTGAATATCGTTGCAGATTGTTTGAGTCGTAGACCCCATAGTAGTACCAAGACAGAAGAAATAAGCTCACTGACAGTTGGAGAGAACTGACAAAGAAGCTCGGCTCAAGACTGAATCTCAGCTCAGCGTACCATCCTGAGACTGACGGACAGACTGAAAGAATGAACAGAACTTTGGAAGAAGTATTGAGAGCTTACTGTGCTGACAAGCAAGAACAGTGGGATCGATGCCTCAGCATGGCTGAATTTGCCATCAACAATGCAAAGAGCCCCACTACTGGACACCTTTCTTCCTCAATTATGGGTGTCATCCAAAGACCCCAGCTCAACTCACTACTCCTGGAACTCAGAATGCTGCTGCCGAAGATCTTGCTACCAAGATGCGGAGCATAACAGAACAAGCATAGAAGAAGATGGAATCAGCTCAAGTACAGCAGGCTAAGTATGCAGATTTAAGAAGAAGAGAGCTGACTTTCCAAGTTGGAGGCAAATTGTTATCCACACAGAACCTCGCTGTTGATCCAAGAAATACAAGAAAATTAACACCCAAGTGGACAAGACCTTTCATGCTCATATTTCTTCAGAAATTCCGGCAAGTGTTGGCTTCCCTGTCCTTGGTTAAGCACAATGAACTCATCTACATCAATGAAGGCAATGAACTTGTGTTTATATGTGAACCTTCTAATACACTCGTCATAGGTCCAGAGTTGAGGATTCAAAGCTTTGGTTGATGGTTTTCTGCGATGTCAGAGTAGAAAAGGTAAGTGATGGATTTAGGTAGTGACCTAATATTTAGAACAACTTACTTAAAGTAGCTGTAAGAAATATTTCCAGAGTTCACCATGGGGTACAAAACATTGATGAGCGGAACAGTACTGTTGTGATCAAATATATATATATTCTTTCCACCCCTATCATCAAGTGGTAGAGTGCCCACCCCCACCTAAGGTCTTACCAGCACAATACAACCATGTTCAGTTATACACAGGCTGGCATCGATTGTACAATTCCCAAAACCTTCCAGTTGCACGCTTATACAACTCCACATCTGGAGCCAACCAGCTCCTCTCCAAGGCTTTATTTGTATCCTCAGATGGCCTCTTATATTCCTCTCTACCACTGGTTACTTTCTGGTGAGGGATTAATTTCAGAATATGTGATGCCCCTTTGAAAAAATTAGGGTACAAAGACTCATATAATGCCACCGTCTCTTCTAAATGCTCAGTCAAGCCAACCGTGTAGTGTTGCTCTACATTTGACCATGCTCTTTCTAAAGCCTCTGATGTTGTCACATTTCTACATTTTCCATCTTCAGGACCACACAAGTATTCTATCTGGAGGTCGCCTTGGCAATTCAAGCATTTCCTCACATTATCTTCTGATTGTGAGATACAATCATCTAGAGTTAGGCTGCCGTAAGTATCCAAGACACGCTGGCGCTCGTCTTCCGGCCGTCCCCCATACCTAGAGTAATAGTAGGCACTATTGCATCTTGAAACGGGTTCACGCATGACATTTATGTATGCTATCTTGTCATCAAGATGTATATCTGGAAAGTCAAAATGCTCACAAATAACGGTAGGTATTTTCATCTGCAGAGCAATGTCGACAGCTAGTCTGACAAGGGTGGCGTTGTGATATGGCTTCCCAAACTTTCTGAACCTAAAATTATTGAGTTTAGATAACTATTATATATCAGGATATGGGGGTCTAGGGGGCTGCATGGCTGCTGTCCGACACTGTGCACAAAGGTGGCGTCAGGCATGTTCATCCACTGCCAGCTCCAGCTCAAAATGGATTTGTATGATGAATATATGAGGTAATGTGCAGCAAATAGTGTAAAGATAGTTGTAAAAATGACTGTAACCACCTTCTGTTGGCGTAGCTTCAATTTCTTTTCCATTTTGTCTTGCTTGTGATTTTCTTCAATGTTTCCAGTGGTAGGGTACAGTTGATTACAAAACGAGAATTAAATATAATGATCTTGTCGTATAACTGTTTAGTTCCTTTTTAAATTACTGTTTATGTGCACCACCTCCCTCTTCAGTACTGAAGACTAGCACAGTACCCGTCGGCCTGTCGAGAGAGTGTAGTACCTTGAATGAAGCTACAAAAGAACAATGTAGCTTGAAACCCATGCACACTATCTCCGATGATACTGATTTGATAATTTGCAAATCGAATGTGACGCATTGTTTTCGAGTAGCGATGAAAAGCAAGAGCAAATATTTAATCGTAAGGTTAATTCAAAAAAGCTCTTGGCTCCATCTCTTCCTGGCGTCATGCATAATTATTGGCTTCAATTGGGATGGATTTAAATCCAGTTTTGGTAGTTTCGATGCTATAGACTGCCGCAGCTTGGATTTTCGAGAAAAGCTATGGGCAGAGAAGGAAGTGAGAAATCCACCGACTGTGGTTTTCAAAAAGTGTGCCTCAACAATCCTTTCTCATACCTCTTTCTCTTCAATTACAGGCTAGAGAAGGAAGGGCTGTAGTAATGTTTACCCACATTCATAAATCAGGAGGCTCGACAATATGCAGCTTTGCAGAAAAAAGAGGAATGTCGGTGAATATGATAAACAACTGCAACGTGGGGAATAAAACAGAGCAGGTACACTTTGCCTTGGTAAGTGGGACTAGTATTAAACTAAACCCTATTAGGTATAAGAGAGACCTGCTGATGAGAGTTGCCTAGTCCAGTGCCATCAAACATTCTAATACATGCCCCTTTTTTCGAATATTACAGTCAACACTACAAGCCCGGAAACAGATAATTAAACAATTAGGCCACGGTTTTGTGGCATTAGAATTTGATAGCATGCCCACTGATTCTTGGTTTGATGAGAACTCACCTCAAATAGTCCATATTATAACAATGAGACATCCTTTTAGGTATGTTGATGCCGGTTATTTTCCAATCCTTCCTGTGACATTGCATCCCCCCCCACCACCACCCACCCCAACCACCCACCCCACCTCCTCTTTTGCAGTCGGCTGAGATCGCAGTATAGCTGGGTATCCAACCAGTATAGACAAAAGTATAAGACTCAAGAGCTGCCAAAAAAACTTAGAAGCTTTGAATCATATGTCAGTGCAATAGTGAATCTCAAGGGAAAGAAGTACCACGACATTCCCGATGCTGAGGTTCCTATAGAGTGGCTAGACAACCTGGTGGTGCGACAGCTGGCTGGCCACGATGCAGTCTACTCAGTACCTGTTGGTGAAGTAACAGAGGATCATTTTGAAGTAAGTCCAATTGTATTCCAACTGTTTTGTCTGCTACCGACTAACTTTCTTCCATGCGTTCTTTCATTTTAATGCAGACAGCAAAGCAGGCTCTGAGTAAATTTTCTGCCATCCTTATTCTTGAAAACCTTCCAGAGACAATTCCCCTCCTTACCACCAAGATTGGCTGGCAGGATGCAGAGGACATGGTCGATATAAGGACAAGGGAATTAGGGGGTGGAAGCTCAACAATAGAGAACGACATCACAAGATTGATGCATCGTGTGGAGCAGTACGACTTGAAACTTTACAACTATGCTGCTAGGCTTTTACAGAAATGCCATGGAATAAATATATAAATTTATAGATACAGGATGTAATAAAAAAAACAAGTTGCAGCATTAAAATCAAGTTGGTAATAGTCAAACTGCATCTGTTGGTACGTAAATGTCAAATATTTTGAATGCAGGCTGGGAATCATCCAAGCCAGCAGAGACTAAAAATTGATGGCGTTCGCCTCCTGGGAAGGTTTCTATTTTGCCTAGATGGACCAACCCAAGAACAAATGCAAAAGGCCATTCAAAACCTAGGATTGGCTGTTTTTGGAAGATATCCCTCCCTGTTGCCTCAGGTCCATTGGGCAGACACTTTGTTGGCAGCCCACCAGGGGTGTCAGCCTGAAAGAGGACCACCTTGTTGATGTAGCTCCTACCAATTCTGTTCAGCCTTGACTTTTCCGAATGGCAATGCTTGTGAACTATCGCTATCCACAGCCGATCTGTGAAATGAGTGATGGGCGTGTTTCCTCTCCATTCACTCATGTCGTCGCAGTTATCAAGCTCGTATTCTTTATCCGATGGGCCGATGGGAGTAGTATCATTAGCTTGAGAGTAAAACTGATTCTCTATCTTCACTGGAAATACCATGGGGCTCTGTGATGCACTTCCCATGGTATCCATCAGCCAAGTCAGACTATCATGATCACCCCACTGCATGCCATCTCTTTCTACCAAGGGTGCAATGTTCCTTCGATCATAATAGTCTGGCAATGCATACACAAATTCCAGCAGAGGGCAAGGCACTGCTCTTGTACTAAGCATTATGCTATTGTCTACTTCAAATTTGTCGAATTCAAGACAGCCTATCCGTTGAGCTTTTGGTATCCTATGAATGCGTCCTGAGAGATCACTTATGAGGCAAATATACAGTACCTCTTCATGCCGCCTGAAAAAAAGACGCACATCTGGGATACCAAAGCCCTTGACTACACATAGCGGCCGCACCCAGATATCATCATCCTTAAATTTATTATATAACGTGTGATTCTGGTATACTTTCCGTTGCATATGTTTAAATTTCTTTCTAGCTGGCTGCAGCTGCTCTATTTCTTGAGTTGAAAACTCTGAAATCCTGGTAAAATTAGCAGTGATGGTTAAAACAGGCTCTTGTGGGTATTCCATAGGCAGGAGTGACTGGTCTCTAGCTAATTTTATAATAGTGGACGAGTCTACCAAACCAAATGTGCATTGCCGTCCCCATCGCACATGAGTTATAGAAGATGACCGGACAGACACCATGAAGTGCTCATCATTTCCTGGGACAGCAGTGAAGGCTGTGTTACTAAATTCGAAAGATGGCTTAAGATTTGTTCTGTTGAAGTCGAATAACAGGGGAAGGTGCTTCCTTTCCTCCATAATCCAAAATTTCCGAGGCCATGCGGATGAGTTGGAAGATAATAATGGATTAGAGGAGGCTGATGAAAGCTTTCGTTCGTCCCCTAAAGTGAGGGAGGGGGAAATGTTTCTTGTGTCGGTGTCGACTGGTCGCCGACTTTGGTTAGTTTCTATTCGTGCCAACTGGTACACTTTTTCTTGGTTTGATGGAATACTGCCATCTGTATATACTATTAGTAACAATAATGCAAGCAAAGAGGTGAGTAAAGCTGACAAATATAAATAATTACTTGATGAAGCTTTTGATTTGATTTTGATTGGCGAGGTCTTCATAGTAAAGTGGTCCCATTGAGGTATCACCATGCAAATAAAGGTTCAGGGAATGATTTTCGTTGGGTCATAATTTAAGCAATTTTGAATGGAAGGAACTACTGCGAGCTTGCAATTATCCGACTGTTGCCTGCTGTTGCAGTACCCCCAGAAACATGGACCTTTCCATTTTTTCTACCAGGATATAGCAGATACGGGCATATGTATCTTCTCAATGAAACTCAGTACTCTCATAATCCATGTAACCAATTATGAAAAAGAACGGATTGAAAGGGCTAATTCCAATCTCGTCAACACTAGTAATCTGCACTGTTATTTTTTTATTAGCATTCAGCCAACGTAGTTTATGGATATACAATCCGTCTATTAGTTCAAACTCAAATCAAGATAGGTTCTGCACCATTACACCAGCGATAGAAGCACCAAAGGCACTCACCCGGGACGCTGAAGGTTTGGTGTCGCTGCCATATGAAATTCATGTTTGCAAAGGTCTAGGGCTGGCATATGTCCATATTTATAAAAATGGTGGCACTGCCATCAGTAAGATATTAAATTCATTCTGTGAGCAAACAACACGGAAGAAGCCCATCATGTATGCATTCTTTTGGAAGAACACCCGGCTGTCTTCTTTAGAGTCGGTGTGTGATAAGTTTATGTGCTTCACATTTTGGAGGGAACCAGTAGACAGATTCTTCAGTTCATACCATGAAATCATGAAAAGAATGCCAAAATCTTATGAGAAAGTATTGCAGCAATTTGTTCTGCCTTCTAGTGCCACACAAGAGTTGAAAATATCTACACTGAAGTCGTTCTTCAACTTGGTCAAAACTGGAGCGATACGGGATCCACATATCCTCCCCCAAACAAGTTTTATAATGGATAAATCAGGTCAAGTCATCATTCCAGGATTGTCTGTATATAGCCTTAATAGATTAGATCAAATATTGCCAGTACTGCTGTGTGGAGCACATTCTAGGGCATGTTCTCCTTCGACTGTGGAGTGCCCATATAGAAAGGATATGATATCTGATAACCATCAAAGAGACAGATCTTCACCTGAGTACAGTCTGCCTCAATATCTTCTTTCAGAAGAAGAGGTTGATAGGGAGCTGGTAGAAGACATTGCAATGCATTTTAGCAAGGATTATTGCTTCTTTGGAATATCCCGACACCCTTCAATGATACAAGAGCCGCAGTGTTTGTAGGACTCTTCCATTGTAATGTGAAAGAGTAGGTTGCCAACCTTCACTAGAGATAGAACCACCTTCTAGTAGCGCATAACTGGTTTACATGGTTGGAAGGAGGACTACGCACGGCAATCCCAGCCTCCTGCGCATGGGGCTCCTTTGGGTGAGCAAAGGTTTGCGTTTTTCTCATAAATGGTTGCATTTAACTTATCAATAAAAATAATAGGTATTACTACCATCACCACATAACCTGCGGCACTTGACAAAGGCGTCTTCTGTTGCTGCAGACTTTGAGCAAAGGTTTGGGTTTTTCTCATAAATGGTTTACATGGTTGCATTTAACTTATCAATAAAAATGATAGGTATTACTACCATCACCACATAACCTGCGGCACATGACAAAGGCGTCTTCCGTTGATGCAGACTTTCCTTGGTGGAAGTCAGATTGACAAAGAAGTAGGCTGAGGAGCACACATTGATCTGCTGTTGTTGCAAGCGGCCATTCAGCAACCCATTTCCACTGACCGTCTCGATCAAGGTTCATCACTGAAGAAAAAGCCAAGCCCTCAATCAATACTTCTACCTTCCAACCAGCATCAATCTCTAACCAAAAACTTGGACAACCTTGTCATTTCTATCCGTGCTAGACTTTCCATCGCTTGCTGCCCACTCTCTACAGCATCTGTACAGTTGTCTTTTGACATGACTTCATACTGTTCAAACTCCGTCGTATTCCTGAGCTTCCCCATACCACCACCTCTAATTTGCTTCATTGTAAAGTCTTCATATGACCGGGTCATATAATGGTGCAAAGCAATCTTATCTACTAATGGTTGGATTGTGTCTGATACGTTGATCTTTTTGAAGTCCACATCTACTGCAAAATACTGACCTTTGTACTCAAAGCGGTGTGCATTAGCATATGTCTTTGTGTTGTTGACCATCACAATAGATTTAATCCCCCTTGAACCTTTTTTCAGACAACGTGTGTAGGAGCTCAACACACCATTTTCTGGACGGAGCTCCACTCCAGAGCTCCCAAATGGAACCCAATTAACTCCCAGGCCACCATAGTCCTCATATGGTCGGAGGAATGTATCTAATCTTTTCTGTTCTGACTTCATAATAATGAATTCGTCAGCATCAATAAATCCTGTAAATGTAGGACAGCAACAGTTGGATTAGGAATGCATATATATTTGGAGGGAAGGTGGTTGGTTAGGTCTCTGGCAATGCAGATATATACCCAGTGCTCAACATACCTATAAACGTATGCCTGTGGCCATACGTCTTCAAGCATGTATTGTAAACAGCACCTTGCCAGTGAGTACGGCCATTGTCTGCTCTTATACCCGGTGTGTGTGCTAGTTCATCTGCTGCTTCTGTTCTATTTGGAGATAAATATGAATATTGTACAAGTCCAGCTTCTATGAAATCCTGAATGTGCTGTCTGAGAGGTATTGCACTCCCAGTGTCAAAAATGTAAAAGTACTTTACTCCTATTGAATAGTGGTGCCATATCCACTCCCTAATATCAGGTTCATCTGCAAATTGAGCATAGATGAAGAGTGACAAATAGAAAAATAGCAAAGAAGGGGAGAGAGAGGGGTGGTGGTGGTGGTGTGGGTGTGGGTCGTTGCTTACCTTTGACCAATAGGCAAAGTGCAACATAACTTCTATCATCTCCAGAGTATGCTGGGGGATCTATATTGAATCTTTCACTAGGTTTACAATCGCTCGACGATTTAGTGTCATTTTGAACATAAATATGCAGACTATTGGCAGATATTACCAATGTGATCACAATGGTAACTGCCAAGAGCAGGAAGCCTTTCTGCACTGGACTGGACTCTATTGGTGCATGAGGCATAAGTTCACTTCATTAAACATAATAAGCAGTAAATTCATCACAATTTTTAGTGCCTACAAGTAATAATAGAGGCTGGGCAAGGTACTGCATTACCTAAATATACTGCATTTGTCCAACCCTCACAGAATGGTTTGCCTCTCCTACATTTTAGTTTCCATGTTTGAAGGCAATGGTGGATTCTAGCTTTCAGATGCATTGGTGTACCCAAATATTCACGAGAAAACAGGCAAAAAGTGGAATAATAAAGTGGCTGCCTTTAGCTGTCCCAATAATAATTGCAATCTTCTACGCTTTCAAAAGCAGTATATTCATCATACCGGCGCCTTACTTCAAACTAAATAGCGTTGGAACGAAACATCTAAACCCTAGAACGACATGGGGTATATATTCTGCGAGAGTAGAGTCAAGGAAAGTCTGCAACGCTGTCCGACAGTGTAATAATGGGTTTGCGACTGAAGGTTTGACCAAAGGCTTGACAGGTCAAGGGTTCAATCCCAGGCTCCTTTGTCTTTGAATTTGGATAAGATCTTATCAGGATAAGATGGGAAGAAAGTATGTTCTTTCTTCCCCTGGTTCTTCAAGTCTACTTAATCAAACCCAAAGTTGTCAAGGCAACTCATTTTAACTTACATCTTGTTGGGTTTACGGGAAAAGGATGGACAGGTCATCACTTTCAATATGAGCAGGAAATGTTACGAAGTGATGAGAGAGTACATATGATAGATGTGGTAAAGCCAGATAAGGATATAAAGAAAGACAAAGATTGACAATAGATGTGAAAAGTCCCTCCTAGGTGGTGTATGCTTGGATACTGTTAATGAATATGAATAAGAAGAGTACTTGAGAATGCCTCAATCCCCATTTTCCCCTACTTTTTTCAGTACACACTCAAATGCGTGGCACAGGATGCAGGCTGCCAAGCTACCACCGAGGCGGAGACAACAGTCATTGTGCGAGGCACTGAAAGCGGCGAGGTCGACGGCTTATCAGTTGGAACTGCCTACGACTGCTACGTTATTGCTGTCAATGCAGCAGGCTCTGTGTGCTCTGACAAGGTTGCCTTTTCCCCCGTCCCTCCTGCCCCTGCTCCTCCGACCAATGTTCAGACCATGGGGACCAATACAGTGCAGTGGACTGGAGGTTGGACTGCTGCAGCAGAAAGCAGACCCCTCACCTATTCAACCAAGTGCGTCGATGCTGGTGATTCCGAAGGGTGCTTTGGCACTGGTCGCGGTGCAGGTGAATCTGGTCTGACAACCCTCACCGGCAAGGTGGTTGGTCTTACTCCTGGCACAGCGTACGACTGCTTTGCTGTCTCTGTGCTGGTTGGTGATGGTCAGTTGGCCAAGTGTTCAGCTCCGGTGAGGTACACTACTGGTCCTCTCACACCAGCTGGTAAGCCGACAGACGTGGCTACTGACGCATTGCTTTCTGATGCCACTAGCTGGTACGTTGATTGGAAGGACGGCGCAGTTGGGGACCCACAAGAGACGTACACACTCAAATGCGTGGCACAGGATGCAGGCTGCCAAGCTACCACCGAGGCGGAGACAACAGGCATTGTGCGAGGCACTGAAAGCGGCGAGGTCGACGGCTTATCAGTTGGAACTGCCTACGACTGCTACGTTATTGCTGTCAATGCAGCAGGCTCTGTGTGCTCTGACAAGGTTGTCTACTATGGTTCTTTCACAAGTGGAGTTTTGAGATCACTTCTTTATTTCTTTCATCAGAGGGTCTTGAATATGGACAGTGGTTTAAGAGTGATATGAGACTGGATGGTACAGCTGATATTGTGACGGCAGGTGTTCCAGCAGGAGGACCAATGACTGCTCTCAAGGAGACAACTGGATGCGTAAACGGCGATAAAGCAACTGTCACAGCTGGATTTGGGACAGTTGGACTTTTCAATGGAGTCAGTTTCAAGCATTTTGTGGCCGACTTGGTGGCTATCGAATACCAGTTTTACAAGCAGACTACCAGTCCTGGGGGTTGCACACAAAATCCCTCCTCGGCCCCCTATTTGACATTCACAGTGACTGGCCCAGTCAATGGAGTGGAGAAAACCACCAATTTTGTGCTGGAACCAACCTATCACCCTGACATCGACCCGCTCATCCCCAAAGACACCTGGCTTCAGCCGTTTACTAATTCCACAACTGGCCGAACAACCAACTGCTTGACTTCTGGAGGCAAAGGAATCAGTGTAACTGGGCTTAATTCTGTATTTGGTCTGACAACAGGATATTGGGGAGATTTTAGATGCAGTCTGGCTTCTTGGGTAACTCTTCTGGAAACAAATGGCTTCTCTGACTTTGTAAATGACGGTACAATTGTGGGAGTGTCTGTTGCTTTGGGATCTTTTAATATTGCTGATACTGGGTTTGTGAATAATGTTCGGGTTGCTAGCGGCCCTTACGACTGGACTTGGAAGTTTACTAATATACCGTAAATAGCTACATGAGTTGCCAGGTATATATATACCCATAAAGTGTTAGTTATGTAGACCTACATACATGGGTATGTAGTTTTCCTGTATCTTCATGCAATGGTTTCTTCAACGTTGAAGTAGTTAGTTAACTAAATGTCGGGGCAGCCTCAAGTTGGTTGTGGTTGGTCAGTTGGGTGTTCTCCCACAACCCATAGCATCAATCCATGACGTCTTACCATCAACTTTAACATTACCAAAGTACCGTCGGCTGGAATCCTAATACCTACTACTCAGCTTCTTTTCTGAATAACTTTATAGTCTCTTGCATTCTGGTATCGTTAGCATAAGCGCATCGTACAGAAATCATTAGCATATAGATCCATCAAAATAAAAAATAAAAAATTAAGAAAAATCCATCAATCAAACTCTCTAGATAAAGCACATCACAGATCTATTAAATATTTATAAAGTACTACTACTTTTTTCCAGTGTAACACAATATATAAATAAGTCTAAATGAAGACATCTAGTGAAGCTGCTGCCATGTCAGCCTTGACGTATATATATCTGAGAAGAGGAGGGCTTGGGAGTGGCGTTGATGGCATTGTTGTTCTTTGGGGAAGGCATGAATATGATACACATGTAAGTAGTGGTTAATGGTACACCTCTTTTGCCCACCTGAAACCTACCTCCATCTTGGTCTGCCAACAAGGGACGAGTGTACACATACTACATTAGTATATGGAATTCTATCTTAAATGCTCTTCAAACTGTATGTTGGGACGACCACTACCCTGGTTCCTCGTCGACGTCGGGGAATGCATCCTGTTGTTGTAGGAGGGAAAAACCGCAGTAAAAGCATTTATCATATCAATCTTCTTTGATACTATTGGTGCGGCATAAATATCTCCCACTCTAGTAGCGTTTATGACGCAAAAAATCTAATATGATGATCTAGGGAACAAAAATGTTCAAATCACGTTCGAAATCCCAACAAAAGCAGCAGCAACAGCCTGCCAAGCCATTCTTCTTCAATCCAGAAGACTATATCATCGAAAAGCGTGCTTGGACTCACCGCAATGTCAATAATATTCATACCTCTGACGACGACAATCGACAACCAGACGACACTGCTGCTGCTCAACGACTCTTTGATCACTTCCTCGTAGTAGGCCTTGCTCCAACAACCAATGTTAGAAAAGTCACTGCAGACATCAAGACATTCTATAGATCTCCAGTGGAAGGCTTCGAGCTAACTCCAAAGACTCCAAAGAATAACAGTAAGAGATATGGTGGATTGAAAGGGCCATCGCTCCCAGCTGAAGTGCTCTATTCGTTTCCTGACAACAATGGAGTGGATCACATACACACTTCCTGTTCTCCTTGCTCCTGGACGCAAGGATGCCATAGCCTCTTCAAAATATGTATTCATGCACATAGCTAAGAGTGGTGGGTCCCTTTTTGCCCTACTTTTACCCAAAATGCTTGACGGTGTTGTTCCCAACATAACAGTGAGCTTGCAGGAACTGACATACCCAGAGTCAAAAGCGAGCTCCTTTTATAGTGAACTCGGCCAGTTAAATCAAGTAGACATGTCAGAGGCAACCATTGTATCTAGAGAGGTATACGCGAATAATTTGTGGGGATTACACCAAGATTTGTCGCAACGTTCCACTGCATATAGCTTGATACTTCTAAGGCGGCCAGATGAACGGGTCGCCTCAATGTTTGCACATGACACCCTTCACAACAGCAAACGTACACAATGTGCTAATAATGCTGAAGAATTCATTTCCCAGTGCTGTCCAGGAGAATGTACCTGTGAAAATTCATGTCGTAAATACGTAGATTATGCGACCACTTCAGTTGATGGGTTGCCTACCATAGAAGATTTAGATTTTATTGGCATCCAAGAGGAGATGCCACTGTCCATCTGCATGTTCATGTACACATTCCAAGCCATGAATTTATTCCAAAAAGAGTGTGTGGAAACCGGCTTCAAGCCCTTCCAGCAAATACAGATCAACTCACATTCACAGCAGAGCAGCCTGTCCACCCAGAGACAGCACGCTATGGCAATATATGCATCAAAGAAGGACCCCAAGAGGTGTGGCCCTGAGTGCAAGGACGTAAACTACAAAGATTATGTAATGTGGAGGGATTCAGTTGAGCTGTTTTGGGCCAGGTTTTTCAAATTGATACAAGAAACAGGTATGGACTTTGACTGCTAGGTGGAATGGGGAACATGATGTAAAAAAAAAGATTTTTTGGTGGCAGGGTTGCAATATGATGAGCCATTAAATCCTGTCTCAACAACTAAATTTATATTGATGATAATAATAATAATAATGGATACTGCTATTATATGTAAGTTTAATACAATTCATACTCAGTACAAAGGCTTAGTTATCTTCACAATCTCTGTATGCATAACATGGGGGTGGGTGAACCTTCACCATGCCTCTCATCTCCAACTCTTTTATAATTGCCTCCTCGATATCAATCGTATGACCGCCATGATTTTCATGATGCCAATTGAATCCATACACATTTATAACACCTTTACCAATATTCCTATTAGTATTAGTAATAGTACCCATGTCTAGTAAACATCCTGCTGCAGCAAGCACCCCTATAAAACCAGAAGAGGATTGTCGATGTACTCGGTTGTATATTCCCATCACAGCTTTATGCATTTGAGATTCTAATGAGTTTTCACCATTGAATTTGTTGTCTGGATAGAAATGAAGTTCTGGTATTGGCGAGTGATGCAGACCATCGAAATTTATTCGGCCACCTGGTGCTTTTTCCTTCACCTTCATTGCTAGTATCAGCTTGGTTTGTTGCAGTGCTGAAATAATGATGTCAACAGCGGGGGCCTCAGAATTGTTAATCCATCCATGAATATTGGCGTTGGGGCCTCTTAAGATCCAGTGTGTTATCTTATCAGTGGTGGCAGCCATGTTTGAAAGGTGATTGAATCTGATAACTGTCTCATATCTGCTGCTGTTGTTGATCTCCTTCCGTTGAACATCTGAGAGGGGTCCGTTTCCTACCACGGCTACTTCAGCTCCCCGGCAAGGGAATAATGAGTGGCATAGCTGCTCTCTTTGTTGATTATCCAAGGGAAGGGCTGATGTCTTGTCTAGTACAAATGAAAAGTGGTCAAATTGGAAGGCTTTGGCAATATTTGCTCGCTTCTTTGCTTTTGCTCTGCTGTTGGGGCTCTTCTTTTCTATGCTGGGAACTTTATAGTTGGACGGTGATAGCATCACCAGTATATATACCAGAATTACTGGTAT
>Ga0209986_10002886_pt1 | contig 15374 bp, 13 predicted proteins | sample BlataG_FD_183168 | JGI IMG/M metagenome (GOLD analysis project Ga0209986, IMG submission 183168) | Deep subsurface microbial communities from Black Sea to uncover new lineages of life (NeLLi) - Black_00105 metaG (SPAdes) (version 2) | ecosystem: Environmental > Aquatic > Marine > Oceanic >...
GCTGGAAGTATCACCTGAATTATGAAACGGAATGGATGAGCCGCCAGCAGCTCGTTGCCAGCGCCTACAAGGCGGAGCTCGCCCTTAACCGCATGAAGGCAAGGCACGGTATCATCTCAAAGGGGATGGCTAAAGCGACAGCACAGCGCCTCTACACTTCCCTCGAGATGCTGGACCGCATCGATGACATAATTGATTCGGGACAAGTAGAGCGGTTGTCCCAGCTTAAGGACACGGTGGACCGGGTGAACATGTCGCGCGCTGGGGGCAAGCAGGAGCTGGAACTGCCCATTTCCCCTATTAAAATAAGGCTGCCGAGCGCTGCCTGGTCTCTATTGGGGGGACGATAGCCTTTATTGACCTCATCACCGCAGGCGATTAGTATAGATAACGGCTTTTTCGCCAGTATTGGAGTCGATAATGACCAAGCTAAAGAGCCTGTTCCAACCGATCGCGATGGGGGAACTGGAGCTGAAGAACCGAATAGTGATGACATGTGCCAATGCCAGCGGCGGCGGGGGCAAGCACGTAATCAGCTATTATGCTGAAAGGGCGCGCGGCGGCGCTGGATTGCTTATCGTAGGCGGCATGTATACTTTCGATACTGGCCCGGTAAAAACGGTCTATGGGGGGCGCAAGGATGTGACCGAAGAGGAGGCACGTGCCATCCGTGAATTCGCCCTATATGGCGAGGAGATCCTCCCCGGTTTACGCGAGTTCACCAAGACCATGCATGATAACGGCGCGAAGGTGGCGGCCCAGCTACTGATGACCTATGAATGGAAAAAGGACTGGAAGACGAATAGAGACGGCCCTACCGAGCTGGTAAGCCCGTCGGGTGGACCTTCCGGCGCTCGCCTTGGAGACACCAGGGCAGTGACCGTCGACGAGATCCACCAGATCGTTGAAGAGTACGGCGATGCGGCAATGATAGCCCAGCAAGCCGGATTCGATGCGATAGAGATCCACGCCGGCATAGGCTACTTCCTAAATCAGTTCCTTTCGCCTCACACCAATAGGCGAACCGATGAATATGGAGGCAGCCTGGAGAACAGGATGCGTATGCTGCTAGAGATCGTGGATTCGTGCCAGAAAAAGACAGGAAAAGACTTCCCCATTATCGCCCGCATATCCGCCGAAGATTTCATTGAGGGGGGCAACACCCTCGAGGATACTAAGCCTATAATTATTGCCCTCGAGCGGGCGGGCACCGTTGCGATCGATGTGGAGACAGGATGGCATGAATCCCCCGTACCCATGGTCCAGCAGTGGGTAAAGCCCGGGGCATTCGTTTACCTCGCCGAAGAGGTCAAAAAGGTGGTAAGCATACCGGTTCTGACCGCCTACCGTATATGGGACCCGGTTCTGGCAGACAGGATCATCGCCGAGGGGAGGGCTGACCTTGTGGGCATGGCGCGGGCGCTGGTCGCCGATCCCGAACTGCCAAATAAAGCCAGGGAGGGCAGGTTTGACGATATCAATTATTGCATAGCCTGCTGCCGCTGCCTGGATACGGCTATAGCGGGCGAATGCCCGTCCTGCGCCGTCAACGCCAGGGTGGGGAGGGAGGCGGTGTATATCATTGAACCCGCCGCCGAGAGCAAGAATGTGCTCATCATCGGCGGTGGCCCCGCAGGCATGGAGGCAGCCAGAGTGGCGGCGTTAAGGGGCCATAAAGTGACGCTCTGCGATAGGGGTCGAAGGCTGGGTGGTTCACTGCTATTAGCGGGCATTATGAATCCGGAACTCCCTAAATTCCTCAAATACCAGACGCGCCAGGTGCGAAAGCTCCCTATCGAGGTCAGGCTGAATACGGAGGTGGATGCCTCCTTTGTTGAGAGGATGAAGCCAGGCGTAGTCATTGTAGCTACTGGGGGCATACCCCCCACCTCCGAAATACCCGGGATCCATGGGGAGAATGTGCTCACTAGTCACGATATGCTTATGGCAATGATCCGCGCGCCCAGGAAAAGCGGAGCTTTACAAAGGTTTACATGGCGCTTAGGCTCCCTTGCCCTGAGATATCTGGATCAGCCAGCAATCATAAGATGGGCGCTGAGGTTCAGCTTCCCGTTCAAAAAGAGGGTCGTAATTATCAGTGGCGGGTTTGCTGGCTGTGAACTGGCGGACGTGCTAGCGGAGAGGGGAAAGGAACTAACGCTTCTGGAGGAATCCAAACGGCTGGGTTTCGATATCGGGATCACCACCAGGTGGGTGGTCTTGATGAGGCTATGGAAATCCGGTGTCAGGATGGAAAGGAATGCAAGGGTGGTGGAGATAACCGAAAAGGGGGCAAAGGCGATAGTAGGAGATTCCGAGGCGTTCTTTGAAGCAGATACAGTAGCGCTGACCCTGCCACTGGAAACCAACGGTAATCTTGCGGGGGAACTGGAGGAGAAAGGCTGGACCGTCCACAGCATCGGCGACTGCGCTGCTACTGGAGGCAGGATTATGGAGGCTATGGCGGCTGGATTCCGCGCTGGCTATGAAATCTAAACGCCAGCCAACCTACCTCACTAATAAATAGGAGAGTGTAATGACCGAGCTCAAGCATCTGTTCCAACCGATCCAAATAGGCACATTGGAGCTGAAGAACCGGATAGTGTTCCTGGCAGCCGATACCGGCTATGGCGATGATTGCATGGTGACCGACCGCCAGAAGAACTACTACGCCGCGCGGGCCAGGGGTGGAACGGGCCTCTTAATCACGGGCATGGTTTGGCCCTCCAGTATGGGAAAGCCCATTCCCGGCCGGATGGGGATCTACCACGATAGGTTCATCACGGGGCTTCGCCAGCTTGTCGATGTGGTGCACGCTGCAGGTACCAAGATAGCGATCCAGCTAAGCCTCCAGTACTTCTGGGCCAGGGGCGATGGCGCTCCCCTTGAGGAGGTTGGGCCCTCGGCAATCGCCACACGCCGCAACTCCCAACCGCGCGAGCTCAACCTGGATGAGATACAACAGATTATTAACGAATACAGCGAGGGAGCACGCCGGGCTCGGGACGCCGGCTTGGACGCCGTAGAGCTTCACTGCGGTATCGGCTATCTGATAAGCCGCTTTCTATCCCCCTGCAGCAATAAGCGCACTGACGAGTATGGAGGCTCTCTGGAAAACAGAATGAGGTTTCTTCTCGAAATCATCGCCTTATCGAAAAGAAAGGCCGGCAGCGATTACCCCCTGTTATGTAGAATCTCCGCCGACGAGTTTATGGAAGGGGGGAGTACCCTGGAGGATACCAAAAAACTGATCCCCATCCTGGAGGGGGTGGGGGTTCATTGCCTCGATGTAGGGGCAGGGTGGCATGAATGCCGGACGCCCCTGGTTCACATGTCGGTACCGCGGGGCGCCTTCGTCTACCTCGCTGAAGAGATTAAAAAGGTGGCCAAGGTCCCGGTGGTCGCCGCCTACCGTATCAACGACCCCATCCTGGCAGACAAGATTATCGCCGAGGGAAGGGCTGACCTCATCGGCATGGGGCGAGCACTCATCGCCGACCCGGAACTCCCCAACAAGGCCAGGGAGGGGAGGCTTGAGGAGATCAGGCCCTGTACTGCTTGTGGGCACTGTCTGGATGTGGTCATGTTGGGCGCGCCGCTCGCCTGCGCGGTGAATTCCCAGGTAGGCAAGGAGGCAGAATATACCAGCGTACCGGCGAAAACGCCGAAGAAGGTATTTGTCATCGGCGGCGGCCCTGCAGGCATGGAGGCTGCCGCGGGGGCGGCAGAACGGGGACACCAGGTCACCCTATTTGAAAAGGGGGACCGGCTGGGCGGAAACCTTCTCCTGGCGGCGGTTCCCTCATATAAATGGGAGCTCAGCAATCTGACCAATTATCTGGAGACCCGGCTCAAAAAAAGCGGCGCCCAAATCAGGCTTAACCAGGAAGTAAGCGAAAAGACCGTCACCGAGGGGAAGCCGGAGGTGGTCATTGTCGCTACCGGAGCCACACCGCTCATCCCCAACATCCCCGGTGTGAACGGGGGAAATGTGGTTACCGCTCTGCAGGTGCTCGGAGGTGAGAAGGAGGTTGGGGAGCGGGTAGTGATTGTTGGGGGTGGGATGATCGGCTGTGAAACCGCCGAGTACCTTGCCGATAAGGGCAAAAAGGTAACCATTCTGGAGATGCTGGAGCGAATAGGAGCCGATATAGGGATGACCACCCGATGGGTGATTATGCAGCGGCTGAGAAGCGCCGGAATCGCTATGGAGACCAAGGCGAAGGTAGAGGAGATCACCGATAAAGGAGTCGCGGTAAGCCGTGACGGGTCCACGGAGTTCTTCGCTGCGGACAGCGTAGTGCTTGCGGTGGGGCTGGTGCCCCACAATGAGCTTGCCCGAAGGCTGGAGGGAAAGGTCACGGAGTGCTACTCTATTGGTGACTGCACCGAGGCTCAGAGAATTGTCCAGGCCATCGAGGGTGGGTTCCGCATCGCCAGAGAGATCTAAAAACTAGCCAACCTAATACTATCGAAAAGTTTAAAATATGCTCATCGACCTGCATACGCATACCCTACCCCTGTCTGACGATAGCGAGCTGACACCAGACGAGCTGATCGCACACGCTAAGCGCGCCGGCCTCGATGCCATTTGCCTCACTGAGCACGACGCTTTCTGGAACGATGATGACATTGCGGCATTGTGCCGCAAACACGATTTCCTCATCCTGCCCGGAGTGGAGATAAACACCGAGGAGGAGCACCTGCTTGTCTTCGGGCTTAAAAAGTGGATCCTGGGCATGAGCCGCTCCGCATTCGTCAAGGAGATAGTGGATAAGGCAGGCGGTGCTGTGATCGTGGCACACCCCTTCCGCCGCAAGATACTCATAAGTGAAGACCCTGAGAACAAACGATACTATAGAGAGCTCAACCGCGCCTGCCAAAACCCAATTTACCGGATGGTGGACGCCGTAGAGGTGTTCAACGCCCGGGGTTCAGAGAGGCAGAACGCCTTCTCCGCGGAGCTCGCAGAGCGATTAAAGCTGAGGGGCGTCGCCGGCAGCGACGCCCATGAGGCCAAAGACATCGGTCGCGCCGCCACCTTTTTTGAGCGGAAGCTTACCAACCTTCAGGAGCTAATCGCAGAACTCAAAGCGGGGAGGTTCAGGGTGGCAGGCCCCAGCGAAATCAAGGAGAATCGGATCTCGTTCAGATAGATAGGTGACAGTCCGCCGTCATTGCGAGCCGCTCTTTCACTTGTCATTGCGAGCGGAGCGAAGCAATCTCACCGTCGTATACCTGCCCACCCAACACCCCTGAGATTGCTTCGGCACTTCGTGCCTCGCAATGACAGCAATCATGGACTAGCGGTGATGTGTCACTAATGTACTGGACGAGTACAGAATCTTGACCACCAGGAGGCTGAGCGCTAAACTAAGGGACGGGCAGGCTCAGGGCGAAGTTAGGCGCATAGATCGGCGACGAGGAGGTCGAGGGCCAGCTCGCCCCTCCATAACCCCCTCTTTATCGATAGGTCAGTCTCCAGGAGCTTGCGGTAAACCTGTTCCAGTCGCCCCATGGAATAGCTCCGGCCCTGCTCCAGCGCCTTATTCAGGACGTAATCCGAGGTCAGGGCCAACCGAGCTTTAACCTCAGCAGGAGCAAAACCCTGCAGGCTAAGCTCCTTTGACTGAACCAACAGGCGAAGCTGCCTGGTTATCATGACCAAAAGATAGGGCGCGGTGTCTCCCTCCTGAAGCAACTGGTGCAACAGTGGCGCTGCCCTTGCCGCCCGGCCCTCGATAAGGGCATCTACCATAGTGAAAACATTGGCCTCCCGAGCGTAGCTTACCACTGTCTTAACATCCCCCTCATCGATGCGTCGCCCCGCGGTGTAGAGGAGCAGCTTCTCAATTTCGCTGGCCAGTACCCACAGGTTCTCCCCCACCAGCGAGGCAAGCATCCTCACCGCCTCGGGGGAGATCGTGCCCTGCCCCTCCTTCACTCGCCCAAGGATCCACTCCCCTAGCGCTGCCCCCTTGAGGAGCGGGAACTCCTTCACCGAGGCTAAAGGCGCCAGCCGCTTGAGCAGCGCGTTACCCTTCTTTATCTGCCCATCGACCAGGATGAGTACCGTGCTCGGGGGCATCCCTCCGACCTTTTTTTTGAACTCCCCCCACTCTCCCTTATCCCTCCTAAGTGCCTGCCCTTCCCCTGCCTCGTCCGCATATTTTGCACCTTTCGAGAAGTTCGAAAAACGCGACAGCAGCCCTTCTACGATGATGAGACGGTGGGAGCCCAGAAAGGGCAGCGCTATGCAGGCATCCATGAGCTGATTCAAGCTCACCTGTTTCCCCTCGAAAGTGGTGGTATTGGATGCCAGAGACTCCCGGTCACCCAGGCCGTCCTTGATCCGCTCCAATTCCTCCCGGAGCGAAAACTCATCGGGCCCGAACAGGATATAAAACATTTGCACCCCCTATTTTAGCGCATCCCCCGACACTAGGCTAGCCTCCCGGCATGGTGAAAAGGGGAGTCCCGCGATATAATCGGGGGCAGGGGTCTGGGGGTGTCCCCCGTGTCATTGCGAGGAGCGTGAGCGACAAAGCAATCCTGGTGGAGGTGAAAGGAAGCGAGAGTGCTTCGCTTCGCTCGCAATGACGGTATGGAGTACTACCAGGAAAATCGTGAAGAGGCGGAGGCCCGGACCGTGGCAAGAGGGTGATGTGTCACCAAGCTATGATACGCGTACTATACCTAGAGTCATTATCAGGAATATGCTATGATATCCATGGTTAGAACTTAAGCCGGAAAGCTTCAAAAACGGTAAAAAGACACGAAATTTCGCCAACGATCGTAGAAGAGCAAGAAGGCGACTGGAATCCGAAACAACAACCGCAAAGGTCGAAAAAGTGGAGATCGGGATTATCGGGCTGCCCAAGAGCGGTAAGACCACACTCTTCAATACCCTGACCAGGGGAAAGGCGGAGATCGGCACTTACACCACCGCTGAACCGAATGTGGGGATGGCCAAGGTACCCGACCCGCGACTCGAGGCTCTGGATAAGATATTTCAGCCGAAGCGGAAAATACCTGCCGAGGTGCGATATATCGATGTCGCCGCACCCACCAAACGGGAACTGGGCGGCGAGTTCCTGGCCCATCTCAGCCAGGCGGACGGCCTGCTCCATGTGGTGCGTGCATTCGAGGATGAGAAGGTGCCCCATAGCGAGGGCAGCATCGACCCGGAGAGAGACACCAAGATACTGGAGCTGGAGCTTACCCTCTCCGACCTCTCTATCATGGAAAAAAGACTGCATAGGATAGAGGCCTCCCTCAAAGGGGCAAAGGCCCATGAGCGCGATGCCTTCGCCAAGGAGGAAGCGCTTCTGGCGAGGCTCAAGGTCGCCCTGGAGAGCGAGGTGCCCATCAGGGAGCAAGAGCTGAGCGAGGACGAGCGAAAAGCCATCTCAGGCTACCAGTTCCTGAGCGCCAAGCCGCTCCTTATGGTGTTTAACATCGGGGAGGAGAGGCTGCCCCAGGCCAGCTCCCTGGAAGACGAGTGGCGTAAAAAATACCGTCGCCCGCATCTGGAGGTTGCTGTCCTCTGTGGCAAGCTGGAGATGGAGCTGGCACAGCTTGATGATGCCGATGCCCAGGATTTCCGCTCCGATATGGGCATCGCGGAGGCAGCGCTGAACCGCATAATCAAGCTCTCCTACGACTTGCTGGGGCTGATCTCATTCTTTACCGTGGTCTCCGACGAGGTGAAGGCATGGACCATCCGCCGCGATACTACCGCGGTGCAGGCGGCGGGCAAGATTCACTCAGATATGGAGCGGGGCTTCATCAGGGCCGAGGTAATTGGCTATGATGACCTGGTGAAATGCGGCAGCATAGCCGAGGGAAGAAAAAGCGGGCTGCTCCATACCGAAGGGAAGAGCTACATCGTCGAAGACGGTGATGTAATAACCTTCCTGTTCAATGTCTGAGCGATCACCTTCTCCACTCGTTCGGGCACACCATTACAGGCCTACTCCCCAATGCACCACACCTTATAGCGGAACGTTCAGTGGCCTGCGGTGCTCCCTTCTCGCTTGCCATGAAAGAAGTGTCAGCGTAGAATGTGTTGTGGACACAGCCATAAATAGGAGCAATGGGTACTTCGATGAGGTTTGAGACGTTAGAAGACATTCAAAGACTAATAGATAACAAGATTAAAGAGAGTTTGACGCTCGAGTATAAGAGTGAGATTAATCCAGATAATATTATCTTTGATGCTCTCAATCTTACCCAGGGCGAGCGTGATGCTGTTTATGAGGCGGTTATTAATCTAGTGGGGGCACGTTTGAAGAAGGCGGGCAGTGTGTAACCGGAGGTGAATAATATGATACCCATTAATATTACGAGTTCCCATATCATTAGTGCCATAAGGGAAATTGACAGGGATGGTGTTCCCCCGCGCCGGAATTCAAAGCTTTATGACCTGCTATATAATGGGCGAAGGTATCCACCCAAATACGTTGTTTCTATTGCCAATAGATACGCGAACGGAGTAGAGCTAAGCCCATACGATTTTGGTGGGGGTCGCGATGAAACTAACCCCTTTCTGAGAAATCGCGGTTTTGAAATTATCGATAAATAATGTTAAACACACGGCTCAAGAAAGCAGGGAGTGTCTAATAGTTGATTTTGTTACCCAATATGGGTAATATAATACCCGAAATGGGTAATAACTATGAATGATAATTTGTTATGCAGTGGTCTTTTCGGTAAAACCCGGCAGGCGGTCCTGGCCCTTCTCTACGGGCGAGAAGATAGCTCTTTTTACACCAAACAGATACTGGACGCTGTGAAAATCGGCCGGGGAGCAGTACAGCGAGAGCTGAAAAACCTGACGGATACCGGCATCATCACCCGCGAAGTGCAGGGGAGGCAGGTCTATTACCGGGCGAATGCTCAATGCCCTATCTTCAACGAGCTCAAAAGTATCGTTAGAAAAACGTTCGGCGTTGCTGATGTCATCAGGCAATCTCTTGCGACCGTGGCAGATAAAATCCGGGTAGCTTTTATCTTCGGTTCAATCGCCAGGAGCGCTGACGATAGAAGAAGCGATATTGATGTGATGGTAGTGGGAGCAATCTCCTTTGGGGATACAGTAAATCTTCTTTCTACGGCGGAGGAAAAACTGGGACGCGAGGTAAATGTGGTTGTCTATCCAATTTCCGAGTTTAAGCAGAAAGTGAGAGAAGACCATCATTTCGTAAAGACCGTGCTCGATGGTGAAAAGATATTTCTGGTAGGTGATGAAGGTGAGCTTAGAAGACTGGCTGACTGATAAACTGATAGAAACACATCGTCCTTCGGCGCGTGAAATTGCCAACCTGCTACGAATCTGTGACCGTGACCTGGAAAAAGTCCAAATCACCGAACTTGGTCCGGATTGGCGATTAAGCATTGCCCATAATGCCGCTCTTCAAGCCGCTACGGCGGCATTGGTAGCGGCTGGTTACCGCGCTCGGAAAGAGGGTCAACACTACCGTGTTATACAATCACTAGCTTTCACCATCAACACAGACACCGCTATCATTAAGCAATTGGACAAATTCCGCCGGAAGCGCAACATCAGCGATTATGAGAGAGCCGGACTGGTTACCGAACAAGAAGCCGAAGAAATGGTAGCATTGGCGAAACAACTCCGCGATGATGTGGAGCAATGGCTCCGCATTCATCACCCTATACTTGCTAGGGAGATTTAATTACCGACGCATGACATTATAGACAACCGAAGAGAGATACTGGTTGACCATATCAACCGCATCCTGAGTTCTACGGAAGCAGCACGGTTTGCCGTGGGGTATTTCTTTCTCTCGGGTCTCACCCGATATGGGCATCGCGGAGGCAGCGCTGAACCGCATAATCAGGCTCTCCTACGACTTGCTGGGGCTGATCTCATTCTTTACAGTGGTCTCCGACGAGGTGAAGGCATGGATCCTCCGCCGCGATACTAGCGCGGTGCAGGCAGCGGGCAAGATTCACTCAGATATGGAGCGGGGCTTCATCAGGGCCGAGGTAATTGGCTATGATGACCTGATGAAATGCGGCAGCATAGCCGAGGGCAGAAAAAGCGGGCTGCTACACACCGAAGGCAAGAGCTACATCGTCGAAGACGGGGACGTCATCACCTTCCTGTTCAATGTCTGAGCGATCACCTTCTCCACTCGTTCGGGTACACCATTACAGGCCTACCTCCTAACGCGCCACACATTCTGACGAATTGTGCAATAGCCCCTTCTATTCTTCTTCGTACTTTCCGGGTCATCTTCAAGTAATGTAATTCCAGTATATTCATAGTCGTAACCACTACAAGGAAAAGTTAATGTTAAAAAGCAAACGCGTTCTCTGTCCTCTAAGATATTAAGAATTATGACGTCTTGACAGAATGACAGAAATATGGTATAAAGACACAGCATGTTGTGGGTCTGCATCAGCAATAACGGTGGTATGTAAGTTTATGAAACAAACTACAAAAACCACTCTCTATTTGCCCCAAGACCTGCACGCTGAGGTAAAGATTCAGGCTGCTAGGCTACGTATTTCCATGACGAAACTAATCATTCAAGCGATTAAACATGAGTTACAACGGTTAGCTGGCAAGTAAGCATGTCAATAGTGGAGTAGAGGGCTTTACCTAACTTTGGTCACACGTCGGATGCAATAATGACCAATATGCAAGAGAAGCTTCTCGAATGCCTTCAGTCAACTCACCGAATCGAGGGGTTGACTCATAGCTTCTATCGCTATCCTGCTAGATTCGCCCCAGAGTTTGCTAGAGATTTTATTATGGAGTTCTCTAAAGAGGGTGATTGCGTGCTTGATGCCTTTATGGGTGGAGGAACAACTATAGTGGAAGCTATTGCTAGCGGGCGTAATGCTTTGGGCATTGACATTAACCCCCTTGCGCAGTTCATCGCTAACGTCAAGACAACCCCGCTAAGTGCTCGTGACCAAGAGAGGATTCTATGTTGGGCCGACGGACTCAGTTTTGAGGATACAACTCCGGATACATCAGCTACGACTGATCCCCGACTCAGGAATATACCAGAGGAGATAAGAGACCTACTTATTCGTGCAGTCTCAACTCTTAGTCAACTTGAATTTCCCAGGCAACGCCGCTTTGTCCGTTGTGCACTACTAAAGCTTGGACAGTGGGCAATTGATTGTCGCAAAGATACCCCATCGCCCAGCCACATGAAGAGACAACTTCTGCGACAAGTGGTGGAGATGCTGGAAGGTCTAGATGACTTGGTAGAAGCTGCTAAGAATCGAGGTATCCCAAAGAACAAAATAACTAGCAGGCGAGTACTCTATCTTGGCACCATAAACGAAGCTATGCAAGACAGGAATTTTACCAGGTTCTCTTCTAGGCCAAAATTGCTATTGACATCTCCACCTTATCCCGGTGTCCATGTTCTATATCATCGTTGGCAAGTAGGCGGGCGACGTGAGACACCGGTACCTTACTGGTTGGCTGATCTTAGGGATGGTCATGGGGCATCGTATTACACACTTGGAGGTCGCTCGATAACAGGGCTAAAGAGCTACTTCACAAAACTCACAGATACATTCTGGGATCTTCGCCAATTCATTGATCCAAACGCTCTTGTGGTACAGTTAGTTGCTTTTTCAGCCCCGGATATACAGCTTCCAGCCTTTTTGAATGCAATGTGTTCAGCTGGATATGAGGAATTGACTCCGTTTGGAAACTCATGTTCGGAACGTCCATTGCGAAAAGTGCCCAACAGGAAATGGTATACCCATTCAGAAAAGAACCAATATGCTTCCAGTGAGGTTCTTTTATTCCATAGACCTCGTAGATGATCTTAACTCTTGAGGCACGAGGAACTATTGCCTTCTCTTACCTTTAATAGTGCTCTGCAAGCTTCTCATTCGTCATCACCAACCTGGCTACCCACAGCGATTTGTTCTTCCGTAAGTGCACCAAGCGATTCGATCAAGGGTAAAAGCACAGGCGCTATAGCTGCAGATGTTCGAAATACGTGTTCATCCAATGGCAGCGCTTCATTATTGTAAGTTTGATCTTCAAATTCATTCTCAGCTTTTACCTTCTCTGACTTCGCATCCTCTTGTATCAGTGCCATTCCAACCAGCACCAGGCCATACATAAACCGTGCCTTAAGAATCTCTGGGTCTTCTTTACTAGACTTAATCTCAGTCTTGAGGTATATGTTATCCATGTTGACCCAAAAGCTGTAGACCGCAGCATTACCATTGCCCGGTGTTTCAGCGTCAGCAGCTTCCTCCTGCACTATTCCGAGGCCTGAGTACTTATCGAACTTAGGCTTACGATTTTCCCACTCTGACTCGTAAACCCTATGTATTTCAGGCATCGCTAAACCCGTTGGGACTTCTTGTTCATGACCATCCTTATCTCCTACTGGCTTACGCCGTTCGCCACGACTTGGCCCTATGTTCTGAGCTGACCCTACCGTAACTACAAATCTATTCACAAACGGCTCGAGCAAAGTATCATCCGTGACCTTCGCCTCATACTCTATAATATCGCCAATGGAACAATCTTTAGGCAGCCTTACGTTGAGTGTTGCAATCCCGTTTTGTAGATTGAGACTATAGGTACTAATCTCTTTCGCCTCATTACTATCCATGATGTGAAGGCTAAACGTGCCCTTTTTCTCCAAGCGATCAAAATAGTCATTAACCACATCAGTTTCAAATGTAACTCTGCACCGCATGTTTATTGCGGCCGTACGTTCAAGTTTATGCCCATAGGGTAGCTTGTGAAATTTGAAATAGTTCGGATGAGGTTTGCCCTTATATGGTTTATCGCTGGAACCTACCCCCTTGGTCTTAAATGGATTGGATAGTCTTGTACCAGTAAGAAATAGCGACGAAAGCGAGGGAGACGACTTCAATATAGACTCCAGCGCTTCTTCCAACGCCTTGAAATCGCTGATCTTCGACTCAATTTCCTCACGCCTACGTCTCTCCTTTAGGTCTCTAAGTCCCTGATGGTCCCTTACCATAATTTCCAGTTCATGCTCAATCGCATCACGGAGGTCGCCATTCCTTAATCTATCACGGCTATTCATAAAAAGGTCTTCGCGTGCCCTCCCACTAAGGTTACTACAGTCAACAGATACCAGGATCGAGTCATCGAGGCGACCCATCCCAACGCTTTTTCTGCTAAAGAAGCTTAAAGGTAAATGAGCATGGGTTTGTCCATTAACGGTAAATATTACGCCTTCATTCTTCCTATAGGTTTCTGCCCTGCCCTTCTTGAATGCGTAGATTCTGGCAGTCATCCGCTCGCCGCCTGCCATTAATGAGCACGTTGTTGGGAAGTCCTCCTCCAAATTCTCGGCTCTGTTATCCTCGAGTCGAACACATAATCCGCTTAGTGTTGTTTCAAAGCTGCCAGCATGCCCTTTATAATCTCGACACTCGTGAAGGCGAATGGGCAACGCGATTTCTGGCATTAGGATGTCCAGTCGAGAAAGGAGCCCATCCCGCATCATCATGTTTGTTCTAAATCCTGTAGCGGCGTATTCGTAGAGCTTGATAGCTGTGCCCCACTTCGCTTCACGTCCATAGGGGTTGCGTCCATCTGGGAAAATAGGGAGACTTACTGAGTTGAAGCGTAGAACGCCTCCCATACATGGTTTTTGCTCAGCACTCACTGGAGCCAAGTATGTATACACCGAACTCTTTTGGCCAGGAGGTGGGTCTTCGCGGCGGATAATGGTGAAGCCCCACATACTCGCCGATTCGTCTGAAGATGCATCTTTTACAACGTCAGGATTGCGTCGGCTAACTATAAGCTGCAAATTGTGACGACCGCAGAACTGAAATACTCCAGTGCCTCCCATGTTGAATTTGCCCTGCACAAATAGTATCCTCAGCTTATTCTTATGGCTCAAGTCTAAAAGTGTTACGGGCATTGCATTAGGAGTCTGTCCTTCTCCGGCGTCGGAAATTGTAAAGCAAGGATTGATACGTTCGCCGGTGGCCGCAACAGTAATACGACGGGATACCTCTGTTCTTTTCTGAGTTGTCCAGTAACCGATATGTCCAAGCGTATCATGTTTTTTGGCATCGCGTGCAAAGTACAGAGCAAGAGCCTCGTGAATGCTTTTCGGTGCACTACTATCTTCAGGGGACATACTTCGTAACCAACATTCATTCATTAGAACAGCATCTACTGAGTTCACTACTTTTTCTACTAGGGCCGCTTCAGGTCGACTCTGTTGGTTTCCAATGATAGAGAAGTTATCCTCTTTATCACCGTAATATCTCCATAATTCAGGGTAATCCCAAAAACCTTTATTTCGAAGGATTTGAATTACCTCTCCTTCCGTGTCAGCGCGTAAAAGGGAAAGGCACACTTGCTTAAGTTCTTCATTGGTCATTTCCATACCTCCTAAAGTAATGACCAGGTTACATCTGATTTCGGTACATGGCTCGGATGACCGCATGTGATACCATCGTATCAAAGTCATCTATCTTGGCCACCACCGCCATCGTTGTAGCAGCCCGCGGGCCTTTCACGACAGAATCGTATCTTCTGAGGTCGAAGGACTTATATTCATCGGGGATCTGCTGGTGTGGCTTAAGACGTTTCTTGTTAGGTAGTGTAACAACACTGGCAACGAGTCTGCTGCTTTCGAAGTCATCTGCCCCGGCAAACTCTATGGTGGGCCTGCCGTTCAAGAAGACAGTTACGCGCTTCCGGTTTCTGCCAGCCGCCTCACGTTCGCCTATTCCGATTTTAATCTCAAAATGCCTATCGGCCGCGTCGTAAATCCCTTCGTATGCCTCTGGATATTCTTCTGTTTGTCCACCTGGCCACGTATACTGAAATGACGCCACTTTTTGCAGTTCTAAGTTTGACGAGGGCTGCCTGGCTTGCGCAGTGCCCGCAGGTTGCGAACCTCCTCGCGAAATGAAGTCAGTGATGCCCTTGTCGGTCGTACGCCATTCTTTGCCCACCATAAATGCCTCCAAATGACCGGATTTGATTTCATCGAATATGGTTTGAATTTCGGTCCTGAGGAGATCGGCTGTCTCTTTAATAGTGTAGACTTTCAACATTTCCATGTTCTTATACCTCCTGCAGTTTTAACAGTTATATACGCTAATACAATTGTAACATGTCGTACCAGTTGTTGTCAAGCCTTTTACGTTATTTAACGCTTAATGACATTTTATTATAAACGATGCCCAACAGAAATAAAACCTAAGGATACAATAGATTGTTACCCGGTTACTTTAAGTAAGAAGACCCCTTTGACTAAGCTATCGATAGGTATACCCCGAATGTTAAACACATAACAAACATGGCTAGTCCCTTTGATGCACAAAATAGCGTTATGTGTCCTTCGTGCCACGGCGAAACT
>Ga0209986_10002887_pt1 | contig 15373 bp, 10 predicted proteins | sample BlataG_FD_183168 | JGI IMG/M metagenome (GOLD analysis project Ga0209986, IMG submission 183168) | Deep subsurface microbial communities from Black Sea to uncover new lineages of life (NeLLi) - Black_00105 metaG (SPAdes) (version 2) | ecosystem: Environmental > Aquatic > Marine > Oceanic >...
GTTTCCCCAAAAACTAAAAGAGTTTTTCTCTCTTGCCGGCTCCAGATTCTCAAAACTGAGTTCAGGTATACTTGTATAGAGATTATGTAGCCACATCTCCTCTCGGTCGTAAAGATGTTTCAGCTGTGGACCTTTGAGCAAAATAGGCACCATCAAATCGGTATTAATAAGTCCGGCATGATTGGCTGGAAATTCCATAGGTATTTTAGGGGGATTGATGACTATTACTATATCTCCTGCTTTCTCATTTGATAGGAGGTGATATATATTGGGAGGAACTCCTGGAAATCTGCTCTCCTTGGTAAGGGATAACCAATCTAAAGCAGTTAACCATTCCCTGTTATAGCCAGAACTATAGTAACCAAGTATATCTTCACCTTTAAATAAGTAGCGAATTTTTTCTTCTTTTCCTTCGAAAATCATTCTCCCCTGGTCGAAATAACCGACTACCCGATGAGGATTCTCTCTATAAAATGCAAAATCAATCTCACTTTCTAAAACAATATCCCTGGCTACCTTATCTTTTTTATCAGGATCCTTTAAATATACATTAGGATGAATAAATACCTTCAGCTCATTTCCTACTATTCTTTCAACTTCTTCTCCCTGATCAGCATTAATAAACCTGCCAAAAGACATTCCGTGATCACAATAAAATATTAGATTAACCTCGTCGAGATTCAATCTCTTAACCAGATTACCAAAATAACGGTCAAACCTGCGAATACTGGCTTCATATAATTTCGGGCCCATTAGATGGCCCAGAGCATCAGTGGCAAACCAATAGAATTCTATAACCCCATAGGTTTCCAGAAGCTCGGGGACGTTAAGGAGAGGAAGAAACATAAAAGTGTCAAGTCCGGGTGCTCCATAAATAAAACAGGCTTTAGCTCGCCGGGGTATATAAGAAAACAAATAAAAAAAAGTTTTATAATTTGATATAACCTTTTCTTTTTCCCGGTCATAATAACCCCATCCTACTCCCCCGCTGGAATTATCTATACCTTCCTTTAAGTGAGGAACAGCTGTTTCTGTTCCTCCGGGAAAGAGACTAAGGCCGTGATGAATCATGTGACCATCCTCAAAAACAGCCTTCAGATTAGGAAGATCACCTTCTTCCATATATTGAAAGAAATTCTGTGATGATACGGCATCCAAATGGAATATAAGGAATTTTGGAGACGCCTCCCCCGTTACCGAGAAAGACAGTAGGATTATTGCAATTATAAGTACACAAAATATCGAAAGTCTCCCAGAAAAGCTAACTTTTTTAAAATATGGGCTATTGATTTTCGACATATGTTATTACTCCTTTTTTTTATTCTAAATAAGTATTATATAATTTGCATCTTCTAAATTAATATACAGGCAACGATATAGTATTTTATCCGACCCGAGTTTTGCGGGCTTGATAAATCAAGCCCCTACAACACATTACTCATTTCGGGCAGACACAAGGTCTGCCCCTACATATTGTATATTATTATTTTCTTCACGCGACACGCGATACGCGATACGAATTTGTCTTCTGGCTTCTATTTTCTTCACTAAATACTATTCACTATTCACTAACGACTATTCACTAGTTTCGCCAAGTGTATTACAAATTCCTTCAAGAATTTTAAAATTTCTACAGATTTAATTCCGGAAAGGTCAATTTTGGAAATTCCGGACAAGCGATGTTCTTCTTTTATTAATCTTTGCTGATAAAAAGGAGATAGCCTGCTTAATTTAGCTTTTATCTTAGCATTTTGCAGATATCTGAGAATTAACTTATTTTCCTTTACCACCAGGGAACCAATGCCTAACTTTCTTAAAAATATTTTCAGATATATTATCTCTAATAAATTCCTTAGCTCACGGGGATAAATTCCATACCTGTCCCTCAACTCTTCTTTTTCCCTCTCCAAATCTTCTAAATCTTTAACTTCGGCTAATTTCTTATAAATTAAGACCCTCTGTTTTAAATCAGGGATGTATCCTCCGGGAATATAGGCATCTATCTTTATGTCGATAATCGGGGTGATATCTTCTTTCTTTTCCTTCCCTTCTTCCTCTTCTCGTAATTCCTTAATCGCTTCTTCTAATAAACGGCAATAAAGATTAAATCCAACCTCGCTTACCGACCCGTGCTGCTCTTTGCCAAGCAGATTCCCCGCTCCCCGAATCTCTAAATCTCGCATGGCTAATTTAAAACCGGAGCCTAACTCACTGAACTCTTTAATGGCCTGCAATCTTTTTTTTGCGGTAGCAGAAATAGAGCGATAGGAAGGATAAAGAAAATAAGCATAGGCACGTCGGTCAGACCTCCCCACTCTCCCTCTTAGTTGGTAAAGCTGGGATAAGCCAAATTTATGGGAATCATCGATAATAATAGTATTCACATTGGGAATATCTAAGCCAATCTCTATAATGGTAGTACAGACTAAAATATCATATTTCTTTTCTAAAAAATCAATCATTATATCTTCTAACTGCTCTTCTGCCATCTGTCCATGAGCAATTCCGATTCTGGCCTGAGGAAAGAGCCGATTCAAATCCTGTGCTATTTTCTGGATACTCCTTACTCGATTATGAACAAAGAATATCTGCCCCTCTCTTTCCAATTCTCTTCTTATCGCTTCTGTTATTACTTTATCGTCTCTTCGGCAGATATAAGTAGCGATAGGAAACCTGTCTTCAGGAGGAGTATTTATTACGCTTAAATCTCTAGCCCCAATAAGCGACATATGCAGGGTGCGGGGGATAGGAGTGGCAGTCAAGGTAAGAGAATCAATACTTTCTTTTAATTTTTTTATTCTTTCTTTATGAAGGACTCCGAAACGCTGCTCTTCGTCAACGATTAGCAAGCCTAAATCCTTAAACCGGATGTCATTTTGAATTAACCGATGGGTTCCTATAATAATATCTACCTTTCCTTCTTCCAGGCCTTCAATAACTTTTTTCTGTTCCTGTTTGCTTCTAAAACGGGAGAGCATATCTATATTTATAGGGAAGGAACTCATTCTTTCCCGAAAATTATCATAATGTTGCTGAACCAGGATAGTAGTAGGTGCTAAAATTGCCACCTGCTTTCCGTCTAATACTGCCTTAAAAGCAGCTCTTATGGCTATCTCGGTTTTACCGTAACCTACATCTCCGCAAACTAATCTCTCCATAGGTTTGACGACTTCCATATCAGCTTTAACCTCAGATAAGGCTTGCAATTGATCATAAGTCTCTTCATAAGGAAAAGACATCTCCAGCTCTTGCTGCCAGTTATTATCTTTGGAGAAGGCAAAACCCCTGATTTCTTTACGGGCAACATATAAATTATAAAGCTCCTGGGCTAATTTTTGAATTGACCTTTTTGCTTTTCCTTTAGCCTTTCCCCAGGAGACTCCTCCTAAACGGTAAATCTTGGGGGTTTTATCTTTGATGCCTATATATTTATGAACCAAATTAAACTGGTCTACCGGGACATACAGTTTATCCCCTTGGGCGTATTCGATTAAAAGGTAATCCTGTTTTACTCCTTTGACGGTTAAATTGATAATCCCTCTATATATGCCTATGCCATGTTCAATGTGTACTACGTAATCTCCTGAAGAGATATCCATTATAGTGGAAAAGGGTTCGCTCTTACGCCTGGTTAATTTATATCTTTTATTCCTTTCCTTGCCAAATATTTCCTGGTCGGTTATAAAAACTGTTTTAAGATCAGGAAATCTGAATCCATAATTTAAGTAACCATAAGAAATGAAGATGGTTGACTTTAAATGAGCATATTCTTCTATCCTTCCTATAGTGAATCTTTCTACTCCTCTTTCCTCTAATATCTCTCCCAAGCGCTGGGCCCGTCCTTCATTTCTGACCAGAATAATAATATGCTGTTTTTCTTTCTGCCATTTCTCCAAATCTTTAGCAAATAGATCTAAATTCCCAAAATAAGAACTAATTTCCTGTCCTTCTAAAGTAAATTCTTTGATATCTTCTTTTCTCTCTTCCTGATTACCGGAAATATCTTCTTTGTTTTCCTCCGGAAGATAGGTAAAATTAATTATTTTTTTAGGTTTTAGTTTATCATATATCTCGGAATTAGTGATAAAATAAGAAGAAGGTGAGAAGATTAATTCCCTTTTATCTTGCTCTGTTTTCTGGTAAATGTCTTCGACTTCTTCCTGAAACTCCTCCTCTTTTTCTTTAATTGATTCCGGCTCGTTTTGTAATACTATCAGATCCTCGGGAAGATAATCAAATATGGTGCTGTAATTATAATTAGACGAACCATCGGCAATTAATTCCCGGGAAGGAAGAAGTGTATAATCATTCAATTTAAGTATCGACCTTTGAGTGCTCAAATTAAAATACCTGATTGATTCTATCTGGTCTCCGAATAATTCTAATCTAAGAGGATTTTCACTGGTTACAGGTAAAAAATCGATAATCCCTCCCCGGCTGCTAAATTCGCCTTTTTCTTCAACTATCTCTACCGAACGATAATTTTGGTCTAAGAGAATTTTCAAAAAATCTTCCTTTTCTAAGGCATCTCCTACTTTTAATTTCCAACTCGTCTTTTTAAATTTTTGAGGAGAGGCTAATTTGGGCAAGAGGGCTTTAATATCAGCAATTAAAATAATCCTCTTTTTGTTCTGGTCATTTGCGGAAAGATGTTTCAAAATATTTATCCTTTGCTGGATTATCTGGGGATCGGAACTGATACCTTCATAAGGTAAGACATCAAAAGAGGGAAAAAGAAAAATATTTTCTTCCTCGCTTTGAGGCTTATTTAAAAAAGTGCTTAAGTCCTGGTATATCCTTAAGGCATTTTCCTGAGAATCGGTAATAATAAGATAAGATTTTTTTATTTCCTCTTTTGAGGTTAAGGCAGCGATAAAGAAAGAACAAGCACTATCCTTCAGGCCGGAAAGTAATATTTTGTTAACCAACTTTCCGTTTATTATTTTCATTATTTCTTCAAATTCCGCGGATTGATTCCACAGGGAGAATATTCCCGGTAAACTCATTAAAATTCCTTCTCTTCCGTCAAGAAACGGCTTTGACAAATTTCCTTATTTCCTGTAGGGGTCGGATTCATCCGACCCGTCCTTATAAAACTCTTTAAATTTTATTTTTTCTGCTAAAGAATGATTTTGAATATATTCCCTTATTTTTAATAAAGCATTTTCATTTCTTATGACATGTTCATAATAATTTCTCTGCCAAAATTTTATTCTAGTATTCCTGGTAACTAAAGCCTTAAAGGTCCTTATAATTTCCGATAGATCTTTTTTTGTTTTTTTAAATACAAAAATCATATGAAGATGGGTGGGCATAAGGATATACCAATCAATTCTTAAGCCAGAAAATCGTTCTGGCAAAGATAATAAAATTTCCTCTATTATTTCTTTGTGTTTCTTAACATAAGGTTTTCCTTTGTAAGTACAAATAGTAATAAAATAATAGCCATTTGATTTGTAATCATAACTTTTTAACCTTATACCTTTTCTCTTTGGTAGACTTACTGCGGGCTCGATGAATCGAGCCCCTACATTTTTATTATCGCTCATGTTTCATACTATCCATTTATTAATTTGTAAAACCTATCGACTCATCAATTAACTAACTGAATATCCTGTCCACTTCAATGCGACATACGATATACAATATATGATATACGTCCTTTATTTTGCTAAAACCAAAGCTAAATTATAAAGATTTTGTTTAATAGTTTTTTGCTGGCTCAGGACTACTTCTAAATCAGTTGCTTCAATCTTATCCCCGATTAACCCAACCATTTTAGAGGTTTCACCTTTTAATAGATGTTCTACGGCTGCTGCACCTAAACGGCTGGCCAATATCCTATCAAAGGCAGAAGGCGAACCACCTCTTTGCAGATAACCCAAAATAGTAATCCTTGTTTCGTAACCAATCTTATCTTCTAAATATTTGCTTACTTCTTTAGTTTTTCCTACTCCTTCAGCAATAACAATAATACAATGGGTCTTTCCTCTTTTATAGCCCTCTTTTAATTTTATGCTAATTTCCGATAAATTATAGGGGATTTCCGGAATAAGAATTATTTCAACTCCTCCGGCAATTCCGCTCATCAAGGCTAAATAACCTGAATTTCTTCCCATAACTTCCACCACAAATGCCCTCTGATGAGAAGAAGCTGTATCTTTAATTTTATCAATGGCATCAATAACTGTATTTAAGGCGGTATCTACACCTATAGCCATATTTGTTTTCGGCAGGTCATTATCGATGGTAGCCGGAATTCCGATAGTTTTTAGTCCTAAATCGCTTAAATCTCGAGTTCCTCGTAAGGTACCATCGCCACCAATAGTTACCAACCCATCAATGTCGAATTTCCGGAGTTTTTGTAGAGCAATATCAAGACCCTCTTTAGTCTTAAATTTTTCACTACGGGAAGTTTTAAGAACAGTCCCTCCCCTTTGCATAATTCCTCCTACTGATACCTGATTCATAGGGGAAATTTGTCCTTCCATTAAACCGGTAAATCCCCTCTCCACAGCAAATACCTCTAAATTATGGAATATTCCGGTTCGTACCACTGCCCGAATAGCAGCATTCATTCCCGGAGAGTCTCCCCCACTGGTAAGAACAGCGATTCTTTTCATTTTCATAACAGTTTTACCTCCAATAATTAGTCGTTAGCAATAATATAGCGTTTAGCGTATAGGATAAGTCAATAAACTAAAAACGCAAAGCTAAAAGCGAAAAACCATAATTCAAAACTCAAAATACTTCAGAATGTCTTATTGCATATTGTGACTATTGGTATATCACTTATATCTCTTAATGTAGGGGTCGGATTTATCCGACCCGTGTTTTGCGGGCTTGATAAATCAAGCCCCTACCTTTACATAGACAGACGAGACTCTTGTCCTACGGTTTTATATCAATCTTTGAAGGCGTATGCAATACGCCCCTACTTCTTTTTATCAAACTTGAAACTTGCAACCTGAAACTTATTACTTGTCACACTTTACTTATTTCGGGCAGACACAAGATCTGTCCCTACTTGTACCTTACGATCTTATCTTTCTTCTTCTTTCTTTTTTTTCTTCACTATATACTCGACACTCGATACTATTTTATGCTCCTGGCTTCTGAATTCTGACTTCTATTTTCTTCACGCGATACTCGATACACGATACTCGATACGAATTTTTCTACCGGAGGATTCTGGCTGCTTCTTCAGGAGAAGTAGTATTAATATAAAATCCCGTTCCCCATTCAAATCCGGCCATTTTGGTCAATCGAGGAATTATTTCTATATGCCAGTGATATTTCTTATCCAAATCCGGCCATTCTCTGGTAGAAAATTCTTTAGAGGGCGCAGTATGAATTATAAAATTGTAAGGGGGATTATTTAGTTTTTTCTTTATTTTATATAGAATTTCTTTCATTATTCCGGCTAAACTTAAAATATCATTATCGCTGATCTCCTCATAACAAGCGTTATGACATTTGGGAAGTATCCAGGTTTCAAAGGGGAATCTGGCAGCAAAAGGCGAAATAGCCACATGTTTTTCCGTTTCTTTTGTCAATCTGTCTTTTGATTTTATCTCCTGTTTTATATAATCGCAAAAAATACATCTCCCGTTAAGGTCAAAATATTCTTTAGCCCCTTTTAATTCTTCTTTTATCCTTTGGGGGATAATAGGAGTACCGATAAGCTGAGAATGAGGATGTTCCAAAGAGGCTCCTCCATCAATCCCGTAATTTTTAAATATTAGAATATATTTTATTCTTTTATCTTTAGATAAATCTAAATATCTTTGTCGATAAGTTTTTAAGATTAAAGCGATGCTATCAATACTTAAATTATCAAAATCCTTATGATGATAAGGAGTTTCAATTATTACTTCGTGTACTCCCAGACCGTTCATCTTCCAAAACATTCCGGCCTTTTCCAGGGTAGTTTCCCTCTCTTCCATCTTTAAAGCAGGATATTTATTAGGAACCACCCTTACTTTCCATCCCGGCTTGTTTTCCGTAGTGCCTTCTTCCCGAAAAGCAAATATTTCGGGGGGTGTTTCACCTTCATTCCCTTCACAGAATACGCAACTATCTTTTTTCTTTTCCTCTGTTTTTATTTTATAATCTAAAGGTCTTCTGCCCCTCTCAGTAGAAATTATCACCCAACTGTCGATTATAGGATCTTTCCTCAATTCAGTCATCTCTGTTCTCCCTAACCCGAAAGATAAAATTTGTATTTGAAACTAACGACTAATTCGTATCTCGTATCTCGTGAATCGTATCTCGGTATTTAGTTAGTTGGTTGTCTAGTTAAACAATTAATACCAGATCAGTTTAGAGGTACGGCGTGTCGTGTCTTCTTGTGTTAACTAATTAACAGTTTAAAATAGTAAACAGGCGAGCCTGCCCTCGTGAAAACGGGGGGCGCCTGTCCTGCTTTAGGGACGATGCATTATTGTAGCTTTATTTCTGAATTCTGCTTTTCTTAACGCGATACTCGATACGCAATACGCGATACGATATACTAACGACTAATTTATACCGATATTGTATCTAATTACACTTAGTTTGTCCATAAAAAAAGAGACATGCTAATACATGCCTCTTTTTTATATTATTATTTTATATTTATTTTTGGAAAACTATTTAAATTTTATTAATTACGGTTCAATCAATTTTCTGTTGTATTTTCTCATAGCTTTTTCAAAGCCACCTTCTATTACCATCTTTATTGCTTTGGTAGATAGTTTTATTGTTTCCTTTATTTTATCCTCTTCGTCATCGATAAAATTAGAAAGCACATAAGATACACAATCGAAATTAAAGTTCACTGAGGGATTGCCAATCCCTATTCTCAAACGGGGAATGTCTTCACTGTGCAAATATTGCATAATTGACTCTATCCCTTTGTGACCGCCGGCACTCCCTTTTTTACGAATCCTTATCTGACCCAATTCCAAATTCAGGTCATCGTAAACTATTAATAAATCTCGGAGGGATATTTTATAATAAGAAACTATCTTACTTACTGCTCTTCCGCTTAAATTCATAAAAGTTTGCGGCTTTACCAGCATTACTTTATGATTATTTATCATTCCCCGGGAAATTAAAGAATAATAAGATTTTACTTTTTTAAATTCTATTTCTATATCCTGGGCTAAACTATCAACTATTCTAAACCCTATATTGTGCCTGGTAAATTCATATTTCAAACCAGGGTTACCCAAGCCAACCACGATCTTCAATAAAACTCACTATCCTTTTATTGTTCTATCCTTTTTTAGGTGCAGAAGAAGGGGGTTCTTCCTTTGTTTCTGCTTTTTCTTCTTCCTTAGCTTTTTCTTCGCCTTCTTCGCCTTCTACTACTTCTTCTTCCTCTTCAACCACTTCTTCTATCTTGGTGGGAAGAACCACTGCGGCAACAAGCCTATCTGGTTCAGTTAATACTTCAACGCCCTCCGGAATTTCCATATCTCCGACAGAAATATGATCGCCTACTTTAAGACTACTAAGGTCAGCTTTTAAACTATCCGGCACTTGAGAAGGTAAACACTCTATTTCTACTTTTCGTAATTCAACCTGCAGAATACCTCCTTCTTCTACCCCGATAGGTTCGCCAACCAATTCAATATCGACTTCTAAAGTTAATTTTTCTTTTAAAGTTACTCCGTAAAAATCAACGTGCACTATCTGCCTTTTTAACGAATTATACTGAAGATCTTTAATTACCGCCAATCGGCTAACTTTTTCCTTCCCATCATCTATCTCTAAATCTATGAGTCCGTGCGATTTAGCGGATAATAATTTTGACAATTCATCATTTTTAACCTTTAATATTAAATTTTCTTTATCATGGGGGGAATATAATACTCCAGGTACAATCCCCTCTCTTCTAAATTTCTTATTACTTTCCTTCCCTGTAATATCTCTTAATTCCACTTTTAATTTTGGTTTTTTCATCCTGTTAACCTCCGTTTTCGTATATCGTATTTCGTATTTCGTAAATTAGCGTAGAGTATTTAAAGTACGTAATAATTAATATATAGAGGCTTGATTTATCAAGCCCGCCCTGTGCAGTAATTTTTACTACTACACTAGGTCCGCAAAACTCGGGTCGGATAAATCCGACCCCTACATTAAAAGTTATATGTTATTATATACTAATATTCGCAATATGCGATAGAGTATTCTAAAGTGTTCTGACTTTTGAATTATGGCTATATGCTATAGTATATGCTAACGACTATTCACTATTCACTAACGACTGAATTAATTGGTTAATTAAATTTCATCTTTTATAAACAAAGTGCTTATTGATAAATTATTATGAATTCTGTTAATGGCTTCGGCAAATATCTCTGCTACTGACAAAATCTTAATACCAGATAAACACTTATCATTATCAATGGGAATGGTGTTGGTTACCACTACTTCCTTAAATAAATCATCATGGAAAGATTTTTCTATTCTTTCTTTTGCTGGACCGGCAAACACAGGATGAGTAGCACAAATATAAACTTCTTCTGCCCCGGCATTTAATAAGGCCCTGCTTCCTTTTATTATTGAACCGGCGGTATCAATAATATCATCGACTATAATAGCGGTCTTACCTTTTACTTTTCCCACTATATGCATTATTTCTACATCATCAAAAGATGATCTATACTTATCGATAATAGCAATCGGTTTTTTAATGCGCCCGGCGAATTCCCTTGCCCTTGCCGTTCCTCCTACGTCAGGAGAAACTACTACTACCTTATCTAAGTCCTTCTCTTTAAAATAACTCGATAATATGCTTACAGCTTCCAACTGATCTACAGGGATATCAAAAAATCCCTGGATCTGCCCAGCATGCAAATCCATGGTAAGCACCCTGCTTGCTCCCGCAGATACCAATAAATTTGCCACTAACTTTGCGGTAATAGGCTCACGGGGCTGGGTCTTCCTATCCTGTCTGGCATAACCATAATAGGGTATTACCGCGGTAATCCTTCCCGCCGAAGCCCTCTTTAGAGCATCTATCATAATTAGTAATTCCATAAGATATTCATTGGTGGGCGGACAGGTAGATTGAATTATAAAAACATCTGCCCCTCTTACGCTCTCCTCAATCTTAACCTTAATTTCACTATCAGGGAATCTGAAAACATCTGCCTGACCTAAAGGAATGTTTAAATGTCTACATATTTCTTCTGCTAAATCCTTATTGGAATTACCAGCAAAAATTTTTAATGCTCTTTTCTCATCAGGTATCAAAATTTTATTATCTCCATTTTTTAAATTTTATTATATAAAATTTTAATTTTTATTTTCCTTCTTTTTCTTTCTTCTTCTTTCGCCATCCTGAAATATTTTTTTGCCTGGAACGGGCAATAGCTAAATTGCCTGCTGGCACATCCTCGGTAATAGTTGAGCCAGCTCCGGTATAAGAATCTTTCCCTAATTTTACCGGTGCTACCAAAGAATTGTTGCTTCCGATAAATACCCCGTCTTCTATGACAGTTTTATTCTTTTTTTCTCCGTCATAGTTACAAGTTATAGTCCCCGCGCCAATATTGACCTTTTTACCGATTGTGGCATCGCCCAGATAAGTTAGATGAGAAGCCTTGCTGCCTTCACCCATAATAGTTCTCTTTAATTCTACAAAATTTCCTATCTTTGCTCCTTTTTCCACGACAGTTTCGGGTCGCAAATGGGCATAAGGGCCAATATTTGCTCCTTCTTTAACAGTACTACTTTCTATTATTGAAGCCCAAACTCTAACTCCCTTTCCTATATTGGCATTAATTAGATGAGAGTAAGGTCCGATAAAACAAGTGCTTCCGATTTTAGTATCTTTTTCAATAATAGTGAAGGGATATATAATGCTGTCCTGGCCGATTTTAACTCCCTGCTCTATAAAAGTATTGTTAGGATCAACTATAGTTACTCCTTGAAGCATCAAGTCTTGAAGAGTCTTTTGATATACTTTTTGGGAAGCATCAGCAAGATCTAATCGATTATTTATTCCAAATATTTCCGAATAATTTTTTACCATTATATTCCCTACAGTTAATCCTTCCCTTAATAATATCTTTACCGTATCAGTTAGGTAATACTCTTCTTGTTTATTATCTTTGGTAACCTTTTCTAAAGCTTGGAACAGTTTTTCTTTATTGAAACAGTAAATTCCACTGTTTATTTCGGTTATTTTCTTTTTATCTGTAGATAAATCTGCCTCTTCGATTATTCCTTTTATTTCACCCTTTTTATCTCTGATAATTCTACCATAACCTTTAGGGTTTTTTAAAACAGTAGAGAGAAAGGTGCAACAAAAATTATTAGCCTGGTGATATTTCAAAAGCTTTTTTAGAGTTTTAACCGTTAAAAAGGGGACATCGCCGGATAAAATCAACACATCTCCTTTAAAATCAGACAATAATTTTTCGGTTTGTAAAATTGCATGGGCAGTTCCTAACTGCTCCTTCTGTTCTACATACTCTATTTTATCACCAATTAATTCTTTTATCTTATCGCTTTTATAACCGACTATTAATATCTTTCTTTTTGCTTCGAGTTGACTAACCGTGTCTAATGCATAATTTAAAATTGGTTTTCCTGCAAGATTATGAAGGACTTTAGGCAGATTAGATTTCATTCTCTTGCCCTTACCTGCTGCCATAATAATTACGGCAGTATCACTCATAATCATACCTCCAATAATTAGTCGTTAGTGAATAGTGAATAGTCGCTAGTATATGGTTAGCGTATAGTTTAAACGCTTAAAGCAAAAACGAAAAACCATAATTCAAAACTCTTAATTAGTCGTTAGTTTTAAATGCAAGATGCAATTTTATTCAGTTACCCGGTTACCCGGTTTAATACTAATAATTTATTATCTAATTAACCAATCAACTAAGTAACTAAGTAACGAATCAAAATTAATTTATATGGCTGGGGCGGAAGGGTTCGAACCTTCGAATGCGGGATCCAAATTCCCGTGCCTTACCACTTGGCTACGCCCCAAACCGATATTTTTTATTCTTGTGATTTAGTTAGAATAGACCTTCTTCTTTCTTCTCGCCCTCTTCTTCTGTTGCTGTTTCTTCTACTGTTTCTTCTTTTTCTTCTTCTTTGCTTTCTTCTGCTGCTTCTTCTACTTTAGGTTCTACTTTAGGTTCTACTTTAACTTGGGGAGCCTCTTCTGATTCCCTGTTATAGACATCTAAAACTGCATTTTGTATCTTTTCTCTGATCTCGGTATTTATGGGATGAGCAATATCTTTATGATCCCCGTTAGGGAGTCTCTTGCTGGGCATTGCTACAAACATACCCTTATTGCCATCAATAACCCGTAAATCATGTACTACAAAAGAATCGTCAAAAGTAATTGACACATACGCTCTTAATTTTCCTTCTGTTTCTATTTTTCTAAGTCTAACATCTGTAATTTCCACTTATTGCACCGCCTTTTTTAATTTTTATTTTTTAAAATTATCAGGATTAATTATATTCTCTGTTTGTAGTTGTTTCTTATAAATACAATCTATTCCTTCTGATTTACTACTAAAGCTTTTTGTTTAATAAAACTTATTCCTAACTATAACCTCCTAATTATTCATTTTGACTAATTTACTCCAGATTATTCACATAGTTGCTATTACCTCCCTATTTCAGTAAATGTTTAGGTATTTATTAAAAAATAAACACAGCAATAATAACTACTGTGTTTCTGGAATAATCTATTTAATATTTATATTTTTCTCTTCTTGATAAATTATATCTGTCTTTATTTTCTGCAATGTTATTAGTCAGCACTGTCAATTCCCTGTTCTTTTCTGTAAGGTTTTAGTTGAAGAAATTATAACATGATAGAATTTTATTGTCAAAAAGAAATTTCCCCATCGCCATGCTCAGTTTGGCAAATTCTTCTAAAGTCAGGGTTTCTCCCCTACGGTTCTTATCAATACTTGTTTCAGTTAAAATATCTTCTATTTCCGCTTTAGCGATCACTCCCTTAAAATAGTTAGACAAAGAATTTATTAATCTCTTTCTCCTTTGTTGAAAGGAAGCTCTAATAATATTAAAAAATAGTTTTTCGTTACCTACTTGTACTTGCGGTTTTTTATAGATATCTAATTTTATTATCATCGAACTTACTTTGGGCTGGGGGTAAAATACCGTAGGAGGGACGATATGCACTTTTTGGGGCTGAGAGTAATATTGGGTAACAAGGGATAATATGCCATAATTTTTATTCCCTGCTTGAGCCATCAATCTTTCTCCTACCTCTTTCTGGACAAGAAATACGGCTAATTTTAAATATCGATTAAGTTCAAGAATCTGTCTTATTAAGGATATGGAGATGTAGTAAGGAAGATTACCTACTATTTTTTCAATATTTTCACCTTTTGTTCTCTTCTGCTCAAAAAAATTAACCAGATCAAAATTCATAATATCTTCAAAAATAATCTCTATATTAGAGGAGGAAAGGCTTTCTTTTAAAAGGGGAGCTAATTTTTTATCTTTCTCGACAGATATAACCTGTTTGACCAAGGGGGATAGTGCAGAGGTTAGAGTTCCAATACCTGTGCCAATTTCTAAAATGCAATCTTCTTTATTCAATTTTAGTGAATTAATAATTATTTGTAAGGTGTTTTGATCTACTAAAAAATTCTGGCCTAACCTTTTCTTGCATTTAAAATCGTATTTAGTAAGAAGTCTGGTAACTTCTGCAGGAGAAGTTAATTTAGGGTTATTCATTTTTTGCCTTTTTAGAAACTAGTTAGTTGGTTAGTTGGTTACCTAGTTAGCTAGTTAAGAAAATAAAAGATAAAAATCAGTAGTCAGGAGCCAGAAGCCAGTAGACAGAGAGAACAAGTAACCTGTTTTTGTAAACTTAAGAGCATAAACTCATTACTCATTACGGGCAGACACAAGGTCTGCCCCTACTAATTTTTCCTGTATTTTGATGCGATACGTGATACTCGATAGGAATTTTGGAGCCGGCGATCTGAGTTGAACAGACAACCTACGGATTACGATTCCGTTGCTCTTCCAATTGAGCTACGCCGGCATCATATCCTCTTAAAAAAAATGGTAGGCGGAACAGGACTTGAACCTGTGACCCCCTACATGTGAAGCAGGTGCTCTGCCAACTGAGCTATCCGCCCATTTTTTATAATAAATAAATTGGTGCCCCCAAGGGGATTTGAACCCCTGTCGCCGCCGTGAAAGGGCGGTGTCCTGTCCCCTAGACGATGGGGGCATTTTATTTTCTCGATGGGCCGTGCAGGTTTCGAACCTGCGACCCTCTGATTAAGAGTCAGATGCTCTACCAACTGAGCTAACGGCCCTAAAAATATTTAAAATTAAAAAATTTTGCTTCTAAATGTTACTATATTTT
>Ga0209986_10002888_pt1 | contig 15372 bp, 6 predicted proteins | sample BlataG_FD_183168 | JGI IMG/M metagenome (GOLD analysis project Ga0209986, IMG submission 183168) | Deep subsurface microbial communities from Black Sea to uncover new lineages of life (NeLLi) - Black_00105 metaG (SPAdes) (version 2) | ecosystem: Environmental > Aquatic > Marine > Oceanic >...
ATGAAATAATATTATTTTTTTAAAGAATAAAAAATTGTTAACTTAACTTTTTAACAATACATATTAAGTATCAAATATTAATCAATTACAATAATAACACCTTTATAAAAAGGATAAATGAATGCCCAATCAGCTCCTAAGATTCTGCATAAGATGTGGAGAGAAAATAGAAGACTACTCTAATAAAACTCTATGTAATAAATGTATAAAAGAATTAAAACTCGAAGATACTTTACCTGATTCTAAAACAATTCCTCAAAAAGAGAAACCAATAAAAAAATTTCCTAAAAATGATGTAAAAAAAATAACAATACCCATAGATAAAAGAGAGCTCAAAGATAAAGAGAAAATAGTTCCCAAGATTTGGAAAAAAGGTGACATAATCTTAAATCTATATGAAGTAAAGGGCTCTCTTGGAGAAGGTGGTATGGGTAAGGTACATAAAGTATATCATAAGGGATGGAATATTAATTTAGCTGTAAAAAGACCAAAAGAGGAAGCATTAGATAGAGCTGATGGAGAAGAAGACTTTATTAAAGAAGCAGAAACATGGATAGACTTAGGTCTACATCCTAATATAGTAACATGCTATTACGTTAGAAAACTTGGAGGCATTCCACTAATCTTCATAGAATACATGGAAGGTGGTAGTTTAACTGATTGGATTAGACAAGGAAAGCTTACTGAACTAAAAGATATGTTAGATGTAGCTATACAGTTTGCATGGGGACTTAACTATGCTCATGAAAAAAAAGTATATGAAGATGAAAAGTTAGTACATAAAGATGTTAAACCTGCTAATGTACTTTTAACAAAAGATGGAACTTTAAAAATAACAGACTTTGGACTTTCTAAAGCAAGAGGTGGAATGACACCAGAGTACTGTTCACCAGAGCAAGTCTTACAAGCATTAGGTAGTAATATAAAACTAACATTAAAGACAGACATATATAGCTTTGCAGTATCAATACTTGAAATGTTTATAGGAGAAAGAACATGGACTTCAGGTGAAGCAGCTCCATCTGTATTAGAAGGATATTTAGAAGGAACTATTCCTAAAAAATATAATAACTTACCTAATATGCCAGAAGAGTTAATAACTTTACTTAAAAGATGTTTTCAGAAAGACACACAAGCTAGACCAAAAGACATGTTAGAGATATCAGATGAATTGATTAGTATATATGAGAAAGAAACTAATGAAAAATATTTTAGAGAAAAACCTGAAGAAGTAAAGCTTCGTGCTGATAGCTTAAATAACAGAGCACTTACATTACTTGATTTAGGAAAGATAAAAGAAGCTGAAAATATATGGAAAAATGCACTTGAAATAGATTCTCATCATCCTGAAGCAACATATAATCTAGGACTTTTACAGTGGAGAAATGCAAGAAAAACAGACATTGAACTTGTAAGAAAGTTAGAAGTCGTAAAAATAAATAGAAAAACTAATTGGCGTCCATATTATCTTCTTGGAATAATTCATTTAGAGAGAGGGGATAAGAATTCAGCAGAAAAAATGTTAAATAAAGCAAAAGAATTAGCACCAGGAGTATCTGACATTGAATTTGCTTTAATAGATTTGGCAAAAATTAAAAATGCTTGTTATCTAAGGTCTTTTGAAGGACATAAAAAATATGTTAATGATATAGCTATAGCTCCAAGTGGTAAACGTTTTGTATCTGCAAGTAGTGATAATACATTAAAGCTTTGGGATATAAATAGTGGAACATGTCTAAGAACATTTGTAGGACATAAAGATAGTATATATGCAGTAGCAATTACTTTTGATAGAAAATATGTTGTCTCTGGTAGTGATGATAAAACATTAAAACTTTGGGATATAAATACTGGGAAGTGTTTGAGAACATTTGAAGAGCACAAAGGATGGGTTAATTGTGTAGTTATCACAGCGGACGGAAAGTATATTGTCTCTGGTAGTAATGATAAAACACTAAAATTATGGGATATAAATACTGGGAAGTGTTTGAGAACATTTGTAGGGCATGGAGATTGGATTAGGGGGGTTGATGTTACATCAGATGGAAAATATATTGTTTCTGGTAGTAATGATAATACACTAAAACTATGGGATTTAAAAGGTGGAAAGTGTTTGCGCACATTTTTAGGGCACAAGGAAGGTGTTAGTGTAGTAGCTATCACCATAGATAGTAGATATATTATATCTGGTAGTTTTGATAATACGTTAAAGTTATGGGATTTAAATAGTGGAAAATGTATACGAACATTCGTAGGGCATAAAATTGCAGTGCAAGATCTCGCCATCACTCCAGATGAGAGATTTATTCTATCTGGCAGTTTGGATGATACATTAAGACTATGGGATCTAAATAGTGGTGAATGCCTTCGCACATTTGAAGGGCATAAAGATGATATACGCGCTGTTGCACTAACCCAGGATGGGAAATATATGATATCTAGTAGCAAGAATAACAAGTTATGGTCATGGAGATTAGAGGGAATAGGAGAAATTAAAAGCATATGGGCTTTAAACAGGCCAATTAGTGCGATTGAAGCTGAGGATATTATTAAAGAAATAAGGGAAATAATAGACAGCGCTAAAGAAAATATTACTACAGGTAGAATTCAGGAGGCAGCAGAAGAGCTTCACAGAACATTCGAGGTAAAAGAGCATGAGAGATACCCTGAAATCTTAAATTTATTAAATGAGATAGGTATTAAAGCAGGAAAGAGAACAGAATTAATCTATGTGCGATGTAAACATACACTCGAAGGGCATGAGCGTAGAGTAAATTCTATTGATATTTCCTCGGATGGAAAATATGTAATCTCTAGTAGTAGTGACATGACACTGAAGTTGTGGGATTTAAAAAGTGGGAAGTTTTTGCGTACATTTATGGGATGTAAAAAAGCTATTAAAGCTGTTACTATCAGTCCAGATGGGAAATATATTATCTCTGGTGATAATGATATGAAATTAAAACGTTGGGATTTAAACAGTAAAATATGCCTTCATACTTTTGAAGGGCATGAAGGAATGATAAAGGATGTAGATATTACTCCAGATGGACATTATGCTATCTCAGGTAGTGATGATAATACACTAAAACTATGGGATTTACAAAGCTGTAAATGCATTCAAACTTTTAAAGGACATAAAGGGAGTGTGGAATCTGTAGCAATCACTCCAGAAGGTGAATATGTTATCTCTGGTAGTGATGATAATACTCTAAAACTATGGGATTTAAAAAGCGGTGGGTGTTTGAGTACATTTGAAGGGCATGAGTTTAGTGTAAGCGCAATCTCTATAACTCCAGATGGACATTATGCTATCTCAGGTAGTGATGATAATACACTAAAACTATGGGATTTAAAAAGTGGGAAGTGTTTACGTACATTTGTCGGGCATGGAGATTGGATTAGGGGAGTTGATGTTACATCAGATGGAAAATATGTTGTTTCAGGTAGTAATGATAAAACAATAAAATTATGGGATATAAATGATGGTAAATGTCTGAGAACTTTTAAGGGACATAAGCGTAATATAAATGATGTAGCTGTAACCTCAGATGGTAGATATATATTATCTGGTAGTAGTGATAAAACAATAAAAGTCTGGCAATTAGACTGGGACTATGAGTTTCCCGAAAAAGCTGATTGGGATGAGGGAGTAATACCATACCTTCAGATATTCCTCAATTTACATACACCTTATAGTCCTGATGCTATTAAAAAAGAAGGAAAACCTAACTATACAGAAGAAGACTTTAAAAAATTATTAGAAGATTTAGGATATATCGGATATGGTTGGCTTAGAGAGGAAGGAGTAAGACAAAAACTTGAAGAGATAGCACTGAAGTGGAAGGCACCACAAGATTGGTATGAATCTACCCCGCCCCCTCCACCATCTATCACAGAATATGAAAGGAAAGTAAAAGAAATAGAGAGAAGAATAGAAGATAGAAGGAAGGCTTATGATATTCCTGGAAAAGCTAGAGCATATCATGACCTTGGGATGCTTCATCTTAATAATAAGAAATATTCTGAAGCAAAATCTATATTTGAAAAAGTATTAGACGTTTATGAAGAGTTAGATGACAAGAAATGGACGGGTACCTGCTATGTTAATCTTGGTATAGTCAATATGTATCAAGGAAATTATAACCAAGCAGAGAAATTGTATAGAAAAGGTTTAACTCTTGCAGAAGAAACTAATTATATATATTTAGAAACCCTGTGTTATCACAACTTAGGTGTACTATATGACAAACATTTAAATCAACCAGAAGATGCTCTGGAAATGTATGAAACCTGCCTTAGACTGTATAAGGAACAAATAAAGCCTATTCCTGAATGGTTACCAGCAGCAATTCAAAGACTAAGTAAAAAGATATAATGTTTCAAATCTCTTATAGAGATAAATAAATATATTAGTAATTATTTAAATAAAGTATTGAAAGCCTATTTATTAAATTAAATATTAATATCTATTTCTTAAGGAAAGGAAAAAGACAAATGAGTGAATTATTGTTAGGAATCAAATCTGTTTGGACTTTTCTGATTATAGCAATAAAATCAATTTGGGGTATATTCTACTTAATCTTTCTATTATTATTGGGCTGGCTTTGGAATAAGAAGTGGGGTTTACTATTAGTATCAGCTGTGTTGTTAATTGGCGTGTTCTTAATAGGAATACAGTATCCGTATATCTTAAATGTAATAAATAATATATTCTCATCCAGTCCAGTTAATATTATACAGGCTATGTTAATTTTCTCAGCAGCAAAACTTGGATCAATTGGATGGGGTATTTTATTGAGTAGTTTACTTATGATAGTTTCATTATATCCTGCTTATTATGTAACATATTGGGCTAATCGCTTAATGAGAAATGTACCTTTGGTTAAACGTTTACTTGGAACAAGATTTACTCAGAAATATCTTGTTACTAAAGGTTTTAATGCTGTTCAACTATCCATATCTTCAATATTTACAACAGTTATAGGATTAGGGTTTACAATTAGTTTGTGGATTGCACTTCGTAGACTTACAGGAATGTCCTTAAAAATACCTCTTTCTTTTCTCACAATTCCTGATTTAACTATACCAAGTTTCAAACCTGTCTTTAATATATCTTATTTTTTACTACCTCTAATAATGGGTGGATTAAATATAATACTCTTTAATAATCAGAAAAAATATAATATAAATGCATTGACAACAAAATATCAAAATCCCTATAGTTCAATCATTGGATCTTTAATTTTTGGTTTATTTATTCCTGCTGGAGTAGTACTCTACTCAATTGGTCAGAGTATTGGGCAGATTATCATTATACCCATGATTTTTTCAAAAAAGAGAGAAGTTACGGAGGTACAACCATATCCAAAGATTACACATAAGATTAAACCATACCCCAAACTTAAAAGAAAGCCATCTCCTTGGTTTAAGCCAAAACCTAAACCTAGGATTAAACCGCACTACAAACCTTTTGCATCTAAATCAAAACCTACAACACCTTATATGAGAGAAGTTATAAGATTACAGAAATTAATAGAGAATAATAGAAGAGTTTTTAATACTAATGGAGTAGCTAGAGCATATCATGACCTTGGGATGCTTCATCTTGATAATAAAAAATATTCTGAAGCAAAATCTGCATTTGAAAAGGTATTAGATATTTATGAAAAGATAGGTGACAAGAGATGGATGGGTACCTGCTATGTTAATCTTGGTTTAGTAGATATGTATCAGGGAAATTATAATCAAGCAGAGATATTATATAAAAAAGCTTTGACTCTTTCAGAAGAAACTAACTATGGATATCTAATACCTTTGTGTTATCAAAACTTAGGCGTGTTATATGATAGATATCTAAAAAAACCCCAAGATGCTCTAAAGATGTATAAAGATTGCCTTAGACTGTATAAGGAACAAAAGAAGCCTATTCCTATATGGTTAGAACCAGCAATTCAAAGACTAAGTGGAAAAATACCTCCACCACCACCTCCAGAACCTAAACCAGTTTTAGCTGGTACCCTACTTTATAAATCAGCTAATCCAGCTGCAAATATTATCTTTAATAATATTGATGATTATTATGTACTTGATGAAATAGGTAATATTTTTTATATGAAAAATGGAAGAGAAGCAAATAAATTAAAACTCAATCTTTCATACCCAATTGGCTTAGAAAATCTGTCAGATGATAAAATAATTGCCATAGATAGAGATGGAAAATTATTAATTGTAAAAACTACTGGAAAAGATTTCATAATAGATGATGAATTTAACACAACTACTTCTATTAATTGCTTCTCATTAAATCCATATAAGACTATGTTAGCTTATGCCTCATCTTTAGAAAGTATAGTTTATGGAATATTTATAGCTGCACATAATGAACAGATTTTTACTACAGACTTAGAAAATCCTACTAATGTAAGTTTTTCAAATGATGGACGTTATGTAGCAATTGCGTGTCAGTCAGGAACAATTCATTTATTAGATATTGCATCACGTAAGATCATAAACTCTTTTATACCTGAAATATTTGAGGCAAGCTCTATAGAGCACTTAAGTGTTGGTAGTGAAGATGCTTGGATAGCTATATATAAAAATAATTATCTGGCAAGTTGGACAATGGATGGTCAGATTTTAAGTAATAAAAAACTTACAAGTTCTGCAACTTCAATTGCAGTTGACACTAAAACTGGAATTATTGCTTTAGGTAGCACAAAAGGATATATTCGTATTCTCTCTTCTGATTTTAAAGAAACTGTATTCTCTAAGAAGGTTCATGAAAGTAAGATAGACAAAATATTATTACTTGACAGTGCAAAAACTATAATAAGTGCAGGAAATGATGGTTCTATAAGAATGGTTAGAAGATGAAAACTTTTAAAAATAAAAAAACAGTTAAAATACTTATTGGGGCTAAAACTGATCCTGGTATGGTTCGTAAACATAATGAAGATAATTACTTGATAGATGAAAAAATAAATTTGTTCTTATTAGCTGATGGTATGGGTGGTCATCTTGCAGGTGAGTTAGCTAGTAAAATAACCATAAATTCAACACATAAGAATGTAGTTAGGCTAATTAAAGAAGAAAAAAATACTCCAGATATAATACTAAAAGAAGCAATTTATTATGCTCATAAAGCAATTAGGAATAAAGCAAGCGGGGATATCTCCTTTCATGGTATGGGAAGTACAATTGTTTCAGCATACCTTACATCAAAATTGGACACTTTATGGGTTGCACATGTTGGAGATAGTAGAGCTTATATTTTTCATAATGGTGAGTTAGAACTTCTTACTGAAGATCACACAATCTTTAATCAAGTTAGACTTGCAAGCTTATTACCAGAAGATCCTTCTGAATGGCCATCTAAAAATATATTAAGTCAGGCTCTTGGAGCAAGTCAAATAATTGTACCGGATGTAAATAAATTCAATATAAATAAAAATGATCATATTATGCTTTGTTCAGATGGTGTTACTAATATGCTTGATGATAAAACATTATCGGAATATTTCAATATGTCATCTCACCCTCAGATAATTTGTGATGAAATCATTGATTCTGCAAATACTAAAGGAGCTAAAGATAATATAACAGTTATTATTATTAAATTACATGAAGGGGATATTAATATTCCTATTAAAACTGAAAATTTCTATAAAACTAAGGAGGTATAACAATCATGGAAGTAAAAATGACTATCTTAAAGGGTCCTGATTCAGGAAAAGAGTTCGAGATAAAAACAGATGAACCTGATAATATTCTTGTAGGACGTGAAGATTTAACAGAAAAAATCAAACCACATTGGAAACTTCATCCGACCCTTGATAGGCATGTTTCACGCGCTCATTTTACTTTAGAGATTCGACCTCCAAACTGTTTATTAAGAGACCCATGTAGCCTTAATGGAACTTATCTATATAAACCTGGACAAGAAGAAGAAAAAATTGAAGAAGTTTTACTTAAGGATGGAGATAAAATAAGAGTTGGAAATTCAATCGTAGGTTTTAAGATTACTACACCAATTGAAGAAAAAGAGGAAATCCATAAACCTTCTGGTGGAACTATTCCTCAAGAGATAAAAGAAGTAGAAAAAAAAGAATTAAAGTGTATTCGTTGCGGTAATCCACTTGAAGACCCACCATCATTAACTGGTAAAAGTCTTCGCAATTTAGACTTCATGTGTCCTAAATGTAGAAAAGAAGTTGAAAGTATTCGTGAAAAGGAGGATGCTAAATTAGTTTCTAAAAGATATTATTGTATAAAATGCCAAATAGATATATCTGATATAGCAAACAGGGATGGTAGAGCAGCAGAGTTAGCTGATGTTGCGTTATATTTCTGTAAAGATTGTGCTTTAAAGGAGATGGAAAAAGGGAGAGAGAAGGAAAAGAGAGATAGAGAGAAAGTAGAGAGAGACAGAGAGAGAGCAAGGATAGAGAAAAGAGATCTTCCAGACCTTCCTAAAAATATGGTTAGTAAAAATATTATTGGATATTAATTCTTAATAAACTTGGTGAAGGTGGAATGGGTATAGTATATTTAGCAAGACATGAAGAAACTGGAAGAATTGCAGCTTTAAAACAGGTGAAAAAAATAGAAAATGCTGACAACAGAACATTATTACGTTTTCAAAGAGAAATGAGTATTATGCAAAATCTAAAACATGCTAACATTGTTCAACTATATGAAGCTGGTCAATATGAAAATAACCCAATTTTTATGTCAGAGTTTGTACCAGATGGTAACCTTCTACAATTTGTATCAGATGAGGGTAAGCCACTCTTATCTCCATCTGAAGCAACTATGTTAATTGCCGACTCTTTAATAGGACTACATTATTTTCATGGTATAGAACAAGAAGATACTACTAAAAAATATGTGCATAGAGATATCAAACCTGAGAATATATTACTAAAGCGTAGTAATAATACATACATTTCAAAGATAGCAGATTTTGGATTAGCAAGATGTTATGGAGAGCGTGGAGGTACTATTACTAGAGCTAATGAATTTGCTGGAACACATATGTATATGCCACCTGAGCAAATTGAAAGAATGAAATTTTGTAAACCCTCTACAGATATTTTTGCTATGGGTGTAACCTTATATTATCTACTAACTGGACAAAGTCCACTAGAAGATTTTCCACCACACTGGAAATTTAATAAATTAACACTAATAGAAGCTTTAAAATTATTTAAAAGAACTCCCATAATGATGATGCTATATGACCCAATGATACCAATTTATGAAAGAAGAAGAGACTTACCAAGAGAACTTTGCAATGTAGTTGACAAATCTATTAATAAAGAAGCCATTAACAGATATCAGACAGCAAAGAGCTTCAGAACTGCTCTGCTTGGAGCAATTGGGAATTAATAATCTTAGTTATATTATAGAAAAGGTATTTATAGGAACTCAAAGATATATATACTGAAGATATTAATTAAAAGTAAGAAACGGATATGTATTAGCTCTTTCTTTAATATAATTAATTAGAAACATCTAATTATACTAAACCAATAATAAATTAATAACAGAACAATACAGTTATTAAATAAGGATTTACTAAAATGAGTGAAAAAAGCTCAGATAGTTTTTGCATAAGATGTGGGAATAGATTAGATTCCTCTAATACTAAAGATATACTTTGTGATAAATGTAAGAAAGAAACTAAAACAAAAGAAAAAGATATTTCTCCAACAAACACTATTCCCCAAAAAGATAAAGAAAGCTATACCTTAAAAGATATAAATAAAATACCAATAGAAACTATTCTCCAAAAAGATAAACCAATAAAAACACTACTTTTAAAAGATATAGGAGCAGTGACAATACCACCCATAGAAGACAAAAAGATACTCAAAGCTGCTGAGGATGCTGTCCCTATAAAGTGGAACAAAGGAGACACAATCTTAAACCTATATGAAGTAAAAGACTCTCTTGGAGAAGGTGGTATGGGTAAGGTACATAAAGTATATCATAGAGGATGGAGAATAGATTTAGCTGTAAAAAGACCAAAAGAGGAAGCATTAGAAAGAGCTGGTGGAAAAGAAGACTTTATTAAGGAAGCAGAAACATGGATAGATTTAGGTCTACATCCTAATATAGTAACATGCTATTATGTTAGAAAACTTGGAGGCATTCCACTAATCTTCATAGAATACATGGAAGGTGGTAGTTTAGCTGATTGGATTAGACAAGGTAAGCTTACAGAACTAAAAGATATGTTAGATGTAGCTATACAGTTTGCATGGGGACTTAACTATTCTCATGAACAAGTAATATATAAAGATGAGAAAGAAGAAAAGTTAGTACATAAAGATGTTAAACCAGACAATGTACTTTTAACAGAAGATAGAATTGTCAAAGTAACAGACTTTGGACTTTCTAAAGCAAGAGGTGGAATGACAATCCCATATCGTTCTCCTGAGCAAGCAATAGCTATAGAACTAACATTAAAGACAGACATATATAGCTTTGCAGTATCAATACTTGAAATGTTTATTGGAGAAAGAACATGGGAATATGGTGAAGCAGCTCCTCTTATATTAGATGAATATATAAAGGGTAGTATTGATATTAAATATAATATAGCTAAAATGCCAGAAGAATTAATTAATCTACTTAAAAGATGCTTTCAAGAAGACCCCCAAGCTAGACCAAAAGATATGTTAGAGATATCAAACACTCTACAAGATATATATCAAAATGAGATAAAAACTTTTTATTTCAGAAAACATCCTAAAGAATTAAAACTACTTTCAGACAGTCTAAATAACAAGGCACTAAGCCTACTAGATCTTGGAAATTATGAAGAAGCTATAAAGGTCTTTAATCAAGCATTAGAAACAGACACTTATCATCCAAATGCTACCTATAATTTAGGACTACTTTTATGGCGTTCAGGTCAAATGACTGATGATAGCTTAGTTAAAAGAATGAGGGAGGTAAGTACATCCCATTCTGGTGATTGGTTACCTTTTTATCTTCTTGGACAAATACACCTTGAGAGAGCAGATCTAAAAGAAGCAGTTAATGTACTTGAAGAAATCAAAGGAGAAGATGCAATCCAGGATGTTGTCTTAACACTTCAGTTTGCTAAAGATAAATATGCTACCTCAAAACATCTATTACGAACCTTTGAAGGACATAAATACGGTGTAAACTCAGTATGTCTTAGCACAGACAATAAATATGCATTATCAGGAAGTTCTGACAATACACTAAAGCTCTCGGAAATTAAAACTGGCAGGTGCTTTGGAACCTTTGAAGGACATAAACACTATGTATCCTCAGTATGTCTTAGCAAAGATGATAAATATGCATTGTCAGGAAGTTATGATAATACATTAAAGCTCTGGGAAATTAAAACTGGAAGGTGCCTTAGAACCTTTGAAGGACATAAAGAATATGTAAACTCAGTATTTCTTAGTATGGACAATAAATATGCATTGTCAGGAAGTTCTGACAAGACACTAAAGCTCTGGGAAATTAAAACTGGAAGGTGCCTTAGAACCTTTGAAGGACATAAAAGTGGTGTAAGCTCAGTATGTCTTAGCAAAGATGATAAATATGCATTATCAGGAAGTTATAAGAAATTAAAGCTCTGGGAAATTGAAACTGGCAGGTGCCTTAGAACCTTTGAAGGACATGAAAGCTATGTAACCTCAGTATGTCTCAGTACAGACAATAAATATGCATTGTCAGGAAGTTTAGACTATATACTAAAGCTCTGGGAAATTGAAACTGGCAGGTGCCTTAGAACCTTTGAAGGACATAAAAGATCTGTAAGATCAGTATGTCTTAGCACAGACAATAAATATGCACTATCAGGAAGTGAAGACAATACACTAAAGCTTTGGGAAATTGAAACTGGCAGGTGCCTTAGAACCTTTGAAGGACATAAAGGCTATGTATCCTCAGTATGTCTTAGCGCAGATAATAAATATGCATTATCAGGAAGTTGGGACTATACATTAAAGCTCTGGAAGGTAGACTTAGATGCTGACTTATTTATAGCACCAATGATGTTATCTCATATAACAGTTACTGAAAAAGCACTCTCTAGTCAAGAAGCATATGAAGAAGCAATAAAAAGGGCTCATAATGCATTAGAACAAAATAATGCATTAGAAGCTGCAGAATATATACGTTTAGCTAGGTCACAACCTGGATATTCACAATCATCTGAAGCACTTAATGAATGGAGTAAGCTATATATACATTTAGCTATTAAATCTTTCAAAGCAGGATGGGAAGTAGCAACCTTTGAAGTACATAAAAACTGGGTACACTCAGTATGTCTCAGCACAGACAATAAATATGCATTATCAGGATCAGTAGGATATGTAGGTACTGGCCATACATTAAAGCTCTGGGAAATTAAAACTGGAAGGTGCCTTAGAACATTTGAAGGACATAAAAGCATTGTATTCTCAGTATGTTTTAGCAAAGATAATAAATATGCATTATCAGGAAGTTCTGACAAGACATTAAAGCTCTGGGAAATTGAAACTGGCAAGTGCCTAAGAACCTTTGAAGGACATAAAAGTGGTGTAAACTCAGTATGTCTTAGCCAAGATAATAAATATGCATTGTCAGGGTCAGGAGAATATAAAGGTACTGACAATACACTAAAGCTCTGGGAAATTAAAACTGGAAGGTGCCTGAGAACCTTTGAAGGACATAAACACTATGTATCCTCAGTATGTCTTAGCGCAGACAATAAATATGTATTGTCAGGAAGTTATGATAATACATTAAAGCTCTGGGAAATTGAAACTGGCAGGTGCCTTAGAACCTTTGAAGGACATAAAGAATATGTATCATCAGTATGTCTTAGCACAGACAATAAATATGCATTGTCAGGAAGTGGTGACAAGACATTAAAGCTCTGGGAAATTAAAACTGGTAAGTGCCTGAGAACCTTTGAAGGACATAAAGACGAAGTAAACTCAGTATTTCTTAGTATGGACAATAAATATGCATTGTCAGTATCAGGATCAGCATCAATAAAATATTTTAGTTATGACAATACATTAAAGCTCTGGGAAATTGAAACTGGTAAGTGCCTTAGAACCTTTGAAGGACATAAAAACTGTATAACCTCAGTATGTCTTAGCGCAGACAATAAATATGTATTGTCAGGAAGTTGGGACAATACACTAAAGCTCTGGCAGCTTGAATGGGAATTAGAAGATAATTATCCTGCTGACTGGGATGATAGAGCACTACCTTATCTAAATAACTTTCTAATTCTAAATACACCTTATGCAGGTGTAATACCTGAATATACTGAACCAACAGAAGAAGAGATTAATCTAGCTCTAACCCGTAGAGGAAAACCTAACTATACAGAAGAAGACTTTAAACAGTTACTTTACACATTAGGTTGTGCTGGATATGGCTGGCTTAGAGAAGAAGGAGTAAGAAAGAAACTTGAAGAGATGACTAAAGATTTGTAGAAATTGTTAACTTAAATAGTTCACTTTAAATAATAATTTTTAAATAATGTTTAAAAATAAACAAAAATAAATATTTCAAGTAATATAGTTTAAAATAAGAAACAATAAAACTTCTAAAATTATCAAATAGATTGCTAAATATAATTATAATAGTTATATAATAATAACAAAGAATATAAAAACTACTTCTGTGCTATAATTTTTAAAATGGAGGTTATTTTATGAAGATATTTTCAGGTCTTGGTCTTGTAGTAATTATGGCAGCTAATGAAGCGGTTGTTACAAGAATGAAGGAGATTGAACCAGAGCACTTTTTTTGTGCATTACTTAAATTTTCCGAAATTGATGAAAATAAAGTGCCACCTACAATTACTGATAAAAGACTAATAGATTCTATAATATCTGAGCGTGACAAAATAAGAGAAATTCTAAAAGGATATGCTATAAATACTACCCAAGTTAGACGTCAATTACGTACAGTTTTAGGACATGGGAATTATCAACACAAAGGTGGAGTAATACATCGTTCTACAGCTTCCCGTGAATTATTTATGAAAGCTATCTTAGATGCTCAACAAAACAGAGAAAAACTTGATTCTGCTCAGCTCCTTAAAACACTTCTCAAAGAACCAACTCCGGCAATTAAACAGGTTTTAAAAATTGAGAAGCCTATAATAGATGAATTTCCAACTGGACCAATTAAAGAAGAACAATTACCTTCTCAATATTTACAAGATATTTCGCAAAGTGTAAAGGCAACTGGATTAAAAGCTCCGAAAACTCTTTTACCACAGGTGCAAGTTTTAACTCTGGCTGTACAATCTAAAGAAAATGACCCAATATTGTTAATATGCATGCCTGAAGTTCAAGCAGTACCTATTGTTAAATATGTTGCTCAGGAGCTTAAGGATATAAAAGTAATTGCAGAGATTGATTATAATACAATGCTTAAAAATGCAGAAAATAAGGAAAAATTTAAAACTCTTATGATAGATGTATTAACTAAATCTTCTAATATAGAAAATTTAATACTATTTGTAGATACAACGAAAAAGGAGAAGGAAACATCTCTTTTATTAAATATATTAAAACCTGATTTGATAAATAATAAGCAACAATTCATAGTTGCAGTTAGTGAAGCATCTTATATAAATTTAATTGAAACTGACTCAACTTTTTATGAGATATTTAAAACTATATGGCTTCACAAACTAAAAGATGACTATGTATTAAAAGAGCTATAGTATATTACTTTAACTTTTAAAAGGAGGAAAGTAAGTGTTCACTGATGAAGCACAACAATTATTAGACAATGCCAAGACATACGCAATGATGCAGAAAAAAGATGAACTGACACTTGAAATTTTATTAGCTGTAATAAAACAGAATATAGAAGCTCGGGTTTTATTAGCTCGTTTTGTTGGATTATCTATCGATAAATTAAGCGGTCAAGATATTGAACTCCAACCAGATGTTACATTATATATGGCTAAGATATCTGCCTCTGAGGAAGTGCAAGCAGCGATTAAACAAGCAAGAGAATTGGCAATGAAGGTACCAGACCAACTTCATCCAGGTCTAATAGGATTGCGACATCTTATATGTGCTTTGGCAATATCCAGATCGTTCTGTAATATATTAAATGTTACACCTATATCTGAGAAAGAAGCTATAGAGTATTTGTCAACCTTATATGATAGTGACGAAGAAGTACAAGAATTAGGTGATCTTACAGAGCATATGCGTATTATGAGAACAGAACTTCTAAGTAAAGTCTTTGGTCAAGATCATGCTGTTCATGCATTTGTTGAGGGACTTTTCAATGCTGAAGTTATAGCTCATGCCGATACTACACGTAAAAGTCCAAGTGCTATATTTGTCTTTGCTGGTCCAC
>Ga0209986_10002889_pt1 | contig 15365 bp, 11 predicted proteins | sample BlataG_FD_183168 | JGI IMG/M metagenome (GOLD analysis project Ga0209986, IMG submission 183168) | Deep subsurface microbial communities from Black Sea to uncover new lineages of life (NeLLi) - Black_00105 metaG (SPAdes) (version 2) | ecosystem: Environmental > Aquatic > Marine > Oceanic >...
GGTCAGACGACTTTGTCAAATAAAATATAAAAATTAAACATCATATAATCAATTCATTAAAAAAGTCGTCAGACCGCTACATCTGGTAATCAAACCTTTTTATACCGGACTCATTAATAATGAAAAAACTTATAAGGATAAGATGTTTTAGAATTTCTTTCAGGAATATGATGACGATTTCACTATGTTTTATGGTTTTTGCAGGTTTCTCTCAAAAAGCAGATACACCTGTAATGTGGTTGTCATTTGATGAAATAAATGTTAATAAGGATAGGTGGTTATCGGAATTGCCAGGCGCAAATATTCTGTTAATAAACACCCGTTCATCTTTCAAACCTTTTACAATTATCAATCCTTATGATGAACCGGAATGGGATTTTTATAGTGGTAAATTCCGTCGGAATATCCGGCAGTTAACCCTGCCTTTGTTGTCTGTAATTGGGATAAAACTGAACTTGTATTAAGCATAAACGGTGAAAAGGTATTTGATAAAAACCTGTTTCGCTATGGTTTGTCAAACACTGCAAATGGCTCAAACCTTATTTTATGGATAAACGAGGAGTTTGATAAGCCCTTAATAATAGAAGTATCGGGTAAATAAATGAATTCAATCGACATTAAATCAAACATAATATTATTCAAATATGAAACATTCAACTATATTATTTCTTCTTTTCCTTTATTTATCAGCCTATAGCCAGACAACTGAAGTAGAACCTATTGATAATGGAAAAGCGCTCAACAACCCTAACATGGGTTGGAACCTGGCCTATTATACCGATGATGGTACTAATTACGGCAACCGATTGAAGAAAGGCGATGTATTGGATTGGTTCCCCGGTTGCAATACCGTTTCTTTCCGAATCGGGTGGGCCCGCATCGAAAAACAGGATGGTGTCTTCGATTGGAGTTATACGGATTCCATTGCAAAATACTGGATTCAGCAGGGCAAACAAACTGCTTTCTGCTGGATCAACTTTACTACTATTGCACAATCAGCTCCGTTATGGTTAAAAGATCTGGGCGCAAAAGGCTGGACAGATCCCGCACATGATTATTGGGTCCCTTTATGGGATGATCCCATCATGCTTAATAGATTGGAACGTTTTATCGCTGAAGCAGCAAGAAGATATAACGGCAAACCAGAAGTATCATTTGTTGAAGTTGGATCACTGGGCACATGGGGCGAAGGACACTCCTGGGCAGGCAGAAATATAAGTGCGCTTGAAATTACAGACTCGGCTGCATTGTCGCATCTGAATTTATGGAGAAAATATTTCAATAAAACACAACTCTTAATTAATGATGATTTGATTCTTGTACGTCGCTCCGATTCCATTGAACGCCCCGTTAGGGTCAACTGGATGCTGAATAATAACTGCGGATTGAGCGACTGGTCAGTTTTGGTTGACTCAACAAGGCCGTTGAGTGTACCTTCGATGGAAAAAGTATGGAGAAATCAGCCAACGCTGATCGAGCATGAACATTACGGATCTTCCATGAGAAAAGGTATATGGAAGAGTGGCAAAATACTTCTTGAAGCTGTGGAAAAATATCATGCATCACATCTCAGGATACATTGGTGGCCCGATGAATTTTTGTATGGCAACGGAAAAGATCTTCCGGGCAACAAAGAATTGATCAATACCATTAATCTCAGGCTGGGGTATCGTTTTCAGGTTACATCATTTAGTTATCCTGCAAAAATTAAAAAGGGGGAAATTATTGCTGCTAATATTAAAATCAGGAATGCTGGTGCTGCTCCCTGTTATAAAGGAGGGTATATCGCAGTTTCTTTGTTAGATAAATCAGGAGAAATGATCTGCTCAATGGTTGATGTAAAAACCAATGTTAAAAATCTGATGCCCGCTGAAAGCGCTGATAAAGCCCATGAACAAGCTATATCAATTTCTTTAAATCCTCCTAAAAATATTGCATCAGGAAATTACTATATCGCTATATCAATCGGTGATGAAAAAGGCAATCCTTTATATCGTTTACCTTACGATAATGAAATTCAGAAACAATATATCATGAGCGAGATAAAAATTGAATAAATATATTATGATGAAAATGAAAATTCATTATTTAATCTTGTCGGTAATGTTTATTTATGTTGCCGGATGCCAAAAACAGGCAGGTAAAAAAATAACACAAACTTTCACCGATGGTGAAACGGTGAAAGTTTCCAAAGCGGTTTTGCAGGACAAAATCAAAGGCGGCTGGGCCGGCCAGGTGATTGGTTGCACCTATGGAGGTCCCACGGAGTTTAAGTGGAACGGTACCATGATTGGCGACCACGTTCCCATTCCCTGGGACGATACCCGGATGTTATGGCATTACGAAAACTCTCCAGGGTTGTACGACGATGTATATATGGATCTGACTTTTGTTGACGTTTTTGAAAAGCATGGGCTGGATGTCTCCGATTCGCTTCATGCCCTGGCTTTTGCCCGGGCAGAATACCCATTGTGGCATGCCAACCAGGCTGCCCGTTATAACATTCTGAACTGTATTATGCCACCGGCTTCAGGGCACTGGAAAAACAACCCACATGCCGATGATATAGACTTTCAGATCGAAGCTGATTTTGCCGGGTTGATGTCGCCAGGTATGGTCAATTCGACTGCTGATATTTGTACCCGCATAGGGCATATTATGAATTACGGCGACGGCGTTTATGGTGGCATTTATGTAGCAGCCATGTATTCACTGGCTTTTGTTTACAACGATATGGAATTTGTTGTAGCCGAAGCCCTGAAAACCATTCCGCCGGAAAGTGAATTTCACCAGTGTATTGCCGATGTCATTCAGTGGCATAAGCAATATCCTGATGACTGGAAAAGTACATGGTTTGAAGCACAAAAGAAATGGACTTACGATAAAGCGTGTCCCAACGGGGTATTTGTCCCGTTTAATATCGATGCAAAAATTAATGCGGCTTACATTGTGATTGGTTTACTTTACGGTAAGGACAACTTTGGTGCAACCGTTGATATCAGTACACGCTGCGGTTACGATTCAGACTGTAATCCTGCCAATGCCGCCGGAATTCTTGGCGCCATGATTGGATACAGCCAAATTCCCGATTTCTGGAAACAGGGAATCGAAAAGGTAGAGGATAGAAATTTTCAATATACAGACATGTCGCTCAACAAAGTGTATGAAATTGGTTTTCGCCATGCTTCGGAAATGATCAAAAGAAACGGGGGTAGCGAAGAAGGTGACAACATACTGATTAAATACCAGGTTCCACAAACCGTTCCGCTTGAAATTGCCTTCGAAGGACTGTTTCCAACCGAACGAAAAAGACTGGGGAAACAGCTCTCCAGCGATAACCCGGAAATGTCGTTCGAAATGGAGGGGTGTGGTTTTATTGTAAACGGACGAGCTGCTAAAGAGGGTCCACTGCCCAATGCCACGCTTGAAGTGGATATTTTTACGGACGGACAGTTTCTTGAAACCGTAAAAATGCCCACCCAATCGCTGGTTCGCAAGCTCGAAGTGGCATGGAAATACGATCTGCCTGAAGAGGCGCGTACCATCAGCCTCAAAGCCCGGAATATCCCGGAAGGTTACCGTATTGATTTGGGAGATGTGCTGTTGTATTCAACTGTTGACCCAGGAAATAGAATTTATTATTAAAAATTATGAAAGCAAAATTTAATAATGCATCATCGAAATTCATTCTTCTACTAATCGTATTTAATATTATTCTCGCTATTTCAGCATCTGCTGAGAATATAGAACAATGGGATATTTATGAAATCAATCTAAAAGGTCCTCAAACTGGCAATCCTCACACTGAAGTTGATTTGAGTGCTACCTTTATTCTTGGGGGATTTGAAAAAACGGTAGATGGATTTTATGATGGGAATGGAAATTATAAGGTTAGGTTTATGCCGGATCGGATTGGCAAGTGGACTTACATAACACAAAGTAACAAATCGTCCTTAAATGCTAAAACGGGCAAATTCGAATGCGTAAAAGCATCAGGTACTAATCATGGCCCGGTACGGGTAAGAAATACCTTTCATTTTGAGTATGAGGATGGTACCCCGTATTATGAAATAGGGACAACATGTTATGCATGGACACACCAATCACAGGCATTACAGGAGCAAACACTTGAAACATTAAAGAACTCACCTTTTAATAAAATCAGGATGTGTGTCTTTCCAAAAGACTATATCTATAACAGGAATGAACCGGAGCTATTCGTTTTCGCAAGAAATAAAAATGGTAAAAATGATTATACCCGGTTTAGTCCTGAATATTTCAGGAATCTTGAAAATCGAATTATGGAACTTCAAAAGATGGGTATTGAGGCTGATCTAATCCTTTTCCATCCTTATGACCGGTGGGGGTATGCCAGGATGGACGCGGACACCGATGCCCGATACTTAAAATATATTGTTGCACGCCTAAGTGCTTTTCGAAACGTATGGTGGTCCATGGCTAACGAATATGATTTAATGGACTTTAAAACGATGAACGATTGGGATCGTTTGTGTAAGGTTGTGTACGAGAATGATCATTATAAACATTTGCTTGGGATTCATAATTGCAGAAAGTGGTACGATCATAACAAACCATGGATTACGCATGCAAGTATTCAGACCACTGATTTTATATCTGCGAAGAAATGGCGTGAAAAGTATAATAAACCGCTTGTTTATGACGAATGCCGTTATGAAGGAGATATCAAACCTACTTGGGGTAGGCTTACTCCGGAACAAATGACCGGCATGTTTTGGAAAAGCCTGATTACCGGTACATATGCCGGGCATGGTGAAACATATGACCGGGAAGATGAAATTCTTTGGTGGTCAAAAGGAGGTGTGCTCCATGGTAAAAGTGCGGAAAGGATACAATTCTTTAAAAAATATCTGGAAAATGGTCCGGAAGAGGGTTATAGCCCAATAAATGAATATGCCGCTGGCAAATATGGAGAGCATTACCTCTATTATTTTGATGAGGAAAAACCTTCGGAATGGACTTTTGACCTTCCCAATTGGCGAAATTATCAGGTAGAAATTATTGATACATGGAACATGACATCGGAAATCCTTGAGCAGAATTTTCAGAAGAAATTCTCTGTAAAACTGCCCGGAAAACCCTATATGGCAGTTAAAATAACATGTGTTGGTTATTTATTCCCGGTAGCTCCGATCGAAGTAAATCACGATGGTGGTCAGTTCTATAAGAAAATAACAATTGCTTTGTCCCAACCCGATAATATTGCGATTTACTTTACATTAGATGGTGGTGAGCCTGATAAAAATTCTCTTAAGTATGAACAACCGTTTTCCATTTCACAAAATTTGACCTTCAAAGCAGTAGCGATTGATCTGGAAGGAAGTAGAAGTGATCAGGCGGAGATCGAATTTAAAGAAGTGTCTGAACCCCGGGAACCAGAACCTGCCGGTGATAAGTCAAAAAGTATCTATTATCAGTGTTTTAAGGGAATGTGGGAGCAATTGCCGGAAATAGACGGACTGGAAGCTGTTAATTCCGGGCTGGTGAAAAAAATCAGCCTTGAACATGGATGTTTTGAACATGGATTTTGTCTGGATTTTGATGGTTTTATCAAAGTCCCTGAAGATGAAGTTTATACCTTCTACACCGAATCAGATGATGGAAGCAGACTTTGGATAGGAGATAAATTAGTAGTTGATAATGACGGTATTCATGGTGTAAAAGTAAAGTGGGGGCAGATTGCCTTAAAAAAGGGATTTCATCCTGTTCGAGTTCGCTATTTTGAACGGGAAGGTGATTCCCGCTTTACTGTATTCTACCGTATCGCTGGAGGAGAAAAGAAAGAGATCCCCTCAGAAATATTATTTCATTCAAAAAAATTTTGATTATTGAGAATATTAACTTGTAAACGGTGAAAAAGTATATTAAATCAATTTTACCAGGGACAATCTTCCCCTGATTACAAAAATGGACGATATCATAGAACGAATTTTAGTGGCGGCAGAAAAAGCAATTTGGAACAATGGCGGACGTAAGTTTGAGAAAGATGGTGAAGTTTATTATGTTATAAACCCGGACTTTAAGTGATCAAAATAGTAATTTAAGGAATAAGATGAGAGAAATAAAAATTGAGGAAAGGCTCCATTTATTGACCGAAATTAGCGAAGAGCTGTTAACACGGGAAAATGAGGAACTTTATAGTATCAATGGAATTTACAGCAGATTTAAATATCCCATATTGACCCGTGATCATATTCCATTGGATTGGCGTTTTGACTTAAATCCTGAAACCAATCCCTTTTTAATGGAGCGTATAGGGTATAATGCTACATTTAATGCCGGAGCTATAAAGTTAAATGGAAAGTACTTGCTGGTTGTCCGTGTTGAGGGAAATGACAGGAAGTCTTTTTTTGCAGTGGCTGAGAGTCCAAACGGTATCGATAATTTTCGTTTTTGGGACCGCCCGATAATCCTTCCTGAAACGGATGAGCCGGACACAAATGTTTATGACATGCGCTTGACCCAACACGACGATGGATGGATTTATGGTATTTTCTGTACCGAACGCAAAGATCCAAATGCTCCTGAAGGAGATACCTTGTCGGCAGTTGCTGCAGCAGGCATTGCCCGTACAAAAGACCTGGTTAAATGGGAACGCTTACCCGATTTAATTTCAACAACCGGGCAACAACGAAACGTTGTTCTTTTCCCTCATCTGGTTGATGGGAAATATGCTTTTTTTACCCGTCCTCAGGATGGATTTATTGATACAGGCAAAGGAGGTGGTATCGGTTTTGGCTTCTCAGATTCAATCGAAAGCGCTGAAATTAAAGAAGAAATAATTGTTGATGCTAAAACATATCATACCATCTACGAAGTGAAAAATGGATTAGGGCCTGTGCCAATTAAAACAAAAGATGGCTGGTTGCAATTGGCACATGGAGTGAGGAATACCGCCGCTGGTCTTCGATATACCCTCTACCTGTTTATGACCGATTTAAAAAAGCCCTGGATTGTTACACACAAACCTGCCGGGCACTTAATAGCACCATACAACGAGGAAAGAGTGGGAGATGTTTCGAATGTAGTTTTTTCAAACGGTTGGATTGCCGATAATGACGGAAAAGTTTTTATTTATTATGCCTCCTCAGATACTCGTATGCATGTTGCTACAACCACTGTTGAGCAATTGGTTGATTACGTAAAAAACACACCTGAAGATGGACTTAGGTCAGCAAAATCGGTTGAAACCATCAACGAATTGATTACTAAAAACATGGATTTTATTGGCAGGTAAGAATATGGAAAAGTTTTTGAAATTAAAGGAAGAATTAACCCACATCCTAAAGAACAACATTTTAACATATTGGGTTGAAAATACTGTGGATGCAGAAAATGGGGGTTTTATTGGGCACATAAACGCTGATAACTCAAAGGTTCCCTACGCCAGTAAGGGGATCATTCTTAATGCCCGTATACTCTGGACTTTTTCAATCGCTTACCGGAAATTAAAAGATCAGGTTTATTTGAAGATGGCTGACAGGGCATATCATTATATTCAGAATAACTTCCGGGATTTTATCAGCGGTGGTGTATTTTGGGAAGTGGACTTTCTTGGGAAGCCTGTAAATAAAAGAAAACAGGTTTATGCACAAGCATTTACTGTTTATGCACTTACAGAATACTATATGGTTAATAAAAATGAAGAGGTATTAAAATGGGCAATCGGGTTGTTTGAGCTGGTCGAAAAATATAGTCGGGATAAAAGGTCTGGTGGCTACATTGAAGCTTTTGCCGAAGACTGGTCTCCTATGAATGATGTTCGTCTTAGTGAAAAAGATGCCAACGAGAAAAAAACCATGAATACGCACCTCCATATCATGGAAGCTTATACCAATTTAATCAGGGTGTGGCCTAATGAAAAAATAATGGAAACTCAAAAAGACCTGATTCATCTGTTTCTGAATAGGTTTTTAGATGAGGATGGTCATCTGAACCTGTTTTTTGACGAAAACTGGGAACTTAAAAGCCATACAATATCTTTTGGGCATGATATTGAGGCTTCGTGGTTACTGGCAGAAGCTGCTGAAGTGGTTAGCGACAACAAATTGATCAGTGCCTGTGAACAGGCTGCGATTAAAACAGCCGATGGGTTATTGAATGAAGGGATGGATAGCGATGGTTCTATATTTAACGAAAGAAAAAGCAAGAATGGTTGTTTTGATTATGACAAACATTGGTGGCAGCAGGCAGAAGGGATGGTAGGTTTTATGAATGTTTATCAAATCAAAGGAGATGAAAAGTATATTACCGCAATATTCAATTTATGGAATTTTATAAGTGAAAAAATTATTGATCATGTTAATGGAGAATGGCACTGGAGGGTTAGCAGAGATGGTAAACGATCCCCTGAAGACGAAAAAGTTGGGTTTTGGAAATGCCCATATCACAACGCCCGTGCCTGCATTGAAATGATAAATCGGATTGATAGCTTACTATCATAATATTTTGATGTAGTAATTGGGAAAGTTATTGTATTCAGGTAATAATTAATAGAATCTAAAAAAAATGAATAATCAGAAGCTTACCCTTAAGGAAAAAATAGGATACGGTTTTGGAGATTTTGCATCCTCTATGTTTTGGAAACTCTTTTCAATGTTCCTGATGATTTTTTATACCGATGTGTACGGTATTTCACCCGCAGCAGTAGGAACTATGTTTTTATTAACCCGTATTTGGGATAGTGTTAACGACCCATTAATGGGAATCATCTGTGACCGGACCAATACAAAAACAGGCAAGTTCCGCCCTTACCTGTTGTGGGTGGCTGTTCCATTTGCAGTGGTTGCAGTTTTAACTTTTTCAACTCCTGATCTGGGAACCATTGGGAAACTGATTTACGCCTATATTACCTACACATTAATGATGATGGTTTATACCGCAATCAATGTTCCGTATTCGTCCTTAATGGGAGTGATGACCTCAGACACTGGTGAGCGGACTACTTTGGCATCGTTTCGTTTTATTGGCGCTTTTTCCGGCGGTATATTTATAACTTCAACAGCTGCATATTTTATTGAAATGTTTCAAAATAATGGAGCAAATGAGGCTAAGGGCTATCAATATACGGTAACTATTTACGCGGTTTTAGCTGTTGTCTTTTTTATCTTAACTTACAAATGGACAAGAGAAAGAGTCGTTCCTAAAGAAGAAGCAAAATCTTCAATAAAACAAGACCTAAAAGACCTTGGTAAAAATATACCCTGGTTTATTATGATTGGAGCCGGAATTGCATCTTTAATCTTCAATTCCCTTAGGGATGGCTCAATGATGTACTATTTTAAATACTACGTAAAAGGTCAGGTATTTCCTGGCTTTGGAATGACAAGTTGGGAAAAACTGGCTGCTATTTATATGACTATGTGGTTGGCAACTAATATTATAGGTGTTGTTTTAGCTAAACCTGTTTCCGGGAAGATAGGGAAAAAACGGACTTTTATTTTGGCTATGCTAATTGCATCAATAACCAGTGTATTCCTTTACTGGCTCAAGCCAGAGCAAATTGAACTGATCTTTGGATTGAATATTATAATAGGTATTTCGGCTGGAATTGTGCTTCCTTTGATTTGGGCCATGTATGCCGATATTGCCGATTTCTCCGAATGGAAAACCGGAAGAAGGGCTACCGGCCTGATTTTCTCTTCTTCTTCCATGTCGCAAAAAATGGGATGGACACTTGGAGGAGCAATAGCCGGATGGATTTTGGGAGCGTATGGTTTTCAGGCAAATGTTGAACAAACGGCTGAGTCATTAAACGGAATACGTTTAATGCTAAGCTTCTTCCCGGCTATTGGCGCTTTACTTTCGGCGGTTTTTATCTTTTTCTACAAATTGAATGAAAATTTTATGAAAAAGATAGGAGCTGAACTAGAAAGAAAAAGACAACAACCTTCTTTGTCATAGAGATTTATAATTAGAAATTTGACAATCATAAAACCTGAATAGATGATATGTCTATGGTGAAATCCCATTATTAAAATATGAGGAATTAACAAGACTCAATTTTGATATTTAATGAAGGAATATTAATCTAAAAGAACAAGAAGTGTTAATACCAGAAAGTTGCGGTTCAGTTGTTAGTTATAGCCATTTCAACAATTGAGAAATCTACTGATAAGTTTTTTGGGGTTACTCTTTTTTATGGCTTGTTGTAATAATAAAGAAAGTATTGATAGAGAATGGCACGAAAATGTAAAACGTGTCGGGATGGTAGTGAAAATAAAAAAGGAGATGTTGGAGGAGTATAAAAAGCTGCACGATGACAACAATCCTGGTGTGCGTCAGTTGCTTGCGAATTATAATATGCGAAATTTCTCAATTTTTTTGGTTCAGCTTGCTGATGGTGACTGGTATGAGTTTGGTTATTATGAGTACTGGGGTGATGACCTGGAGGCTGATATGGCAAAACTGGAAGCTGAAACAAAAAATAAGAAATGGATAGAACTATGTGATCCGATGCAGGAAGGCATCTTTCCTGATCAGGAAGGATGGAAAATGATGGATCGTATTTATTACAATTACTAAAACACTGTTTAATATTTGTGATAATAAATTTTAAATGAATGGAAAAAATACTTATTGCGGTTATAATAATAGCCTGTTGGAGTTACAAAGAGCAAAAACAACCCACATTTAAAGACATAGCGGAAGATCCGGTTATATTGGCTCCCGGTGCTGAAGGAGAATGGGATGCAGGAGCGCTGGGGTCAATGACTTTGGTAAAAGTAAACGGCGTGTACCCACATGTATATGGCTATTAGGCTCAAAAGCAAACTTTTCTTTTATCAAAATTATTGGATATCAGTATTGCGGCATGCTAATAGAAATTAAAAAAGGATAAAAAAAATGAAACATCAAAACCTAGTATTCAAAGCAGTTTTAATAATTACCATTATTATGTGCTTTTCCCGGTTAACAGCCCAGGAAAAGGTAATAAGACCTTTAGGGCAGGAGATAATTGTTGAACCTGAAAAGATGCCAGACTATCTTTGGGGACAGATTAAGAAAGATTCTTTCATTAAGGAGCATCTTGGCTGGAAGCTTGCATTCTGTCAGCATCCGATGTATTTTTTGATTGATGAGGACAGGGGAAATCCACTTGTAGCAGAAAGAATTCCTCCATGGGGCGCTGAATGTGCAAGTGATTATGCGGAGAGGGTACGAAGAAACCTGCATTCGTTGGTCCAGTTTCCAGAGCTAAAATTGAATTACCAGTGGTCTGCCATGGAATTTCAGTCCTTGGCAGATGCTTTCCCTGAACTACTGGAAGAGATGAAAGAACAATACAGGAAAGGTTCACTTGACTTCCTTGATGGAACTTATTCTCAGGCTCACCTGCAAGTGTTCGGATCGGAAAGTAACTGGAGGCAATTTGAATACGGCATTGAAGTCTATAAAAATTTGATCGGAAAGAGAATTGACTTGTATGCCAGACAGGAAACTGGACTTCATCTTCAATTACCCCAATTACTGCGGAATTTTGGTTACAAGTATGTTTATTTCCCACGTTTCCCCGCGACAATTGAAATCATTGATGGCACAATAGAATTCATAACTTCTGAAGGAAGGATTGAACTAGTGAATGGAGATGAATTTGTAGAATATGTGGGCCTGGACGGAACTTCCATCCCATCATACCTGAATATACAGGCAATGGGTGAAGAGATATTCAGGATTAAATTTCAGCAGGACCTTTTTGGCGGGCCTAAACTTTGGTCTGTTTTTCCTGATATGAAAGAAATTGATCAGGCTGTATTTGACCGATACCAATCATTGTTTGATTTTGTCAGGTTGGGTGATGCCCTGGATGAAAGATACATCATAGCCCCACCCCGGGCAAAAGCCAGAGTATTTACCTACTGGTCATATACCGAGGGAGTCTGGGCAGAAGAATTGTTACGCAAGAATAAGAAAGCTGAAGAAACAGCTGTATTGGCTGGAGAAATTAACAGCATGGGAAAACTGGCCGGTCTGGATTCAGATAAAAATAATGAAATACGGGAAAATTGGAAAACCATCCTGAGATCTCAGCATCATGATGTAAGCTGGATCGAAGTTACAGATTTGCGGAGAAAAAGCATCAACCGGCTCGACAGTGTTATTTGGGATTATAACAGAATAATGTCTGATATAACTGGCAAACTGGTTACGGAAAATATTAAATCGATGGCGGTTTTTAATGGTTTGCCAAGAACAAGGAAATGTCTGGTTGAACTGGAAGGAAAAAAATCGCTGGGATCAGTTTCTGATTTTCAGGAATTTTGTGGAAAGTCTATTGGTTCCGTGGAATTACCGTCGGGGGGATTCAGGAGTTTTAAAAATGTGAAAGGTTCATCCCCCTCATGCAAAGAAGATATGCCCCAAAAGATAGATATGAAGTACTATAGTGTTGAGTTTTCCGAGGAAGGATTGATCAAGCAATTGACCACAGTTAAGGGGAAGGACCTTCTAAACAGTTCGCAATACCTGGGTGGAGAGATCAGGGCACGAATATTCGGCAAGTGGGTAAATAATCAGAAGGCAGAGAAACAGTATTATACGGGCCCGGTTTGCAACATTATGGAAAGGAAGACAATATTGGGTGATATACCTGTTTCAGAAAAGTATTATTATTTTAAAAATGCCCCGTTCATTAAAGTTGAGGTTGAATTTGATTTTACAGGTAACGAAGTGGGTAATATGTGGATAGATAAGAGCAAAATTAATATTTACTATCCCACCCAAGGTTCAGAAATCTACTACGATATTCCCTTTGGCTATACGGAAGGTAAGTCCGGCAGGCCCTTGTTTCCGATTAACTGGTTATACTCCAATGGTTTGGTCTATGTCAATCGTGGTACAACAAAACACTGGGTGGAAAATGGATTGATAGGCAATGTAGTCGCCTGGGGCAACGACCGTTTTACCAACAGAATGCATTGGAACTGGATAAGTCGCCCCCCGTATGATGTTCGTCTTTACGGAAAGCAAAAAATTGAATACTACTTGATCCCCTGTGATAGATTTGATGCATCAAATATCATCCACAATGTTGAAAACATAATTGCTCCCATCTATATGATTCCAGGTGAAGGTGAAAAATCCTTTTATCAGATTGATAACATGGATTTTGGGATAACAGCTATATATTCCAAGGATGGGGAGATATGGGTAAGAGGGTACAAGATACCATCGGATGATAAGTCGAAATATAGAGACTTTGAAGTTTTTAATGAGCCGTTGGACAAAATTAGTAAGTAACCGCATCGTTATTGCTGCTTATTAATTCTGATACTTCTTTAACTAACCATGATAAATCTAGGCACTTAATTCGCAGAACTAACCAACATGTTGTTAGTTGTTCAAATTTGAATGTTGTCTATATCCCGCAAAGCGGTTTTTTTCAGGCTTGCCCTGAAAAAACATAGTACTTTATCTACTTGTTTATATGATCTTCTGGTATTAATGAAGATAACGTAGCGGCTACGAATAAATCTTCTATCCATCTATCTTTAGGCTTTATGTAAGAATTTTTATATATTTGTTACCCTTCTTTTTATGGAATAATCATTCACATTTTAAAACACTAAACATATAACGAATTGTAATAAGTGTATTATATTTAGCTCTTTATTATAATTTAATATATATCGAAATTTACTCACTTCGTTCATGAGATCGTCACGCTATAAGCGTGACTAAGTTCAATATTTATGGCTTGATAATGGCTAATTTCATTATACTTTGCATTTTTAAGTCGGCAATCTTCTCCAAAGGAGTCCTTCGGACAGTCAGCAGTCGGCAATCTGAAGACTGGGCTATTTATACTTTTCAGGATTTTGAATCATGTGATTAAGTAATCGTCAGATTTCTTCAAATCGTTTATTGAAATCATCAAATGCAAGAGCAAATGCTTTTTTAAATACAGTTGCCATCGTGTTATAATTGTTTGATTGTTATTTACTTTTTTGTCGACTGCCGACTATTAACTAATTATTTATGAAACCTGAAAATTAAGGTTTTTTTTAATTCACCCAGTGAAACCCTGCGAAATAAATCGAAGATTTATTGCGAAGCAATATTTCACATGGTAAATTTGTAAAACTATTTCCTTGTTTGCCTTTTGAGTAAGCCAATGGAACAATTTTACCTGTTAGGAATTTAAATAAAAGGTGATTTGCTGTGCCCAATTTAAATCAAAATTCTGATGCCGAACTTGTCAAACTGCTTAAGGCAAATGACATGACAGGTTTTGATAAATTATACAGGAAGTATAGCCACAAGTTATTTCAATTTGCTTTTGGAATTTTAAAATCCGGAACAGATGCTGAAGAAATTGTTCATGAAGTATTTATTAAAGTCTGGGAGAACAGGAATAAAATCGATGAATATTTATCTTTCGAATCTTATTTATTTACAATTACCTATAATACTTCAATAAGCCTTTTTCGGAAAAAACTTAGAGAAGCATCTTTTGTTAATCATCTCAAGTCTATACAAGAGCCCCTACAGCAAAATTCAGTAACCGATGAAATTGAATTTTCAGAACTCAAAGAAAAAGCAGAAGGTGTAATTGATCAGCTTCCTGAACGACAGAAACAAATTTATCTTCTAAGCCGTGAAGATGGTCTTTCATACCGCAAAATTGCCGATAAGTTATCCATTTCTGTTAACACTGTGGAAAACCATATGGTAAAGGCCCTGAGGTTTTTAAGGGAAAAGTTGGGTGGTTTGTCTGTTATGTCCCTTTTATTCTATTACCTGTTTCTTTAAGCTGTAAATTTAACCAACGATTATTAAATCAATTAACTGCATCTCAAATTAATAATGTTCTTTTTTGGTCATTTTCTCGCTGACGCGAATGTCATAAGCTCATCCGCCAGCCCTGTGAAATACTGCTTTGCAGTAAAGGCTTCGCCTTTATTTCACAGGGCCAGCTGGCGGATTCGCGTCATTTGTTCGCTGCGCTCACGTCATTACTTCCTAATGTTAATCACTACCACAGACCATTAACCGCATCCAACTCGGGAGCAACGAAAATTTAAACTATAGCTATTCTATATCCTAATACATTCACTACAAGTACATTATAAGATTCTTCACTCTTTTTTCAAAAAAATCTCTGCCTGAGGTGGTGGTATTGTTTCCTGCCAGCGTAGTATTAATGTATGAACCTCAATAAAATTTTAGGGTTAGGTTAATTTTAGGGTTAAATTAAGCACTTTCCCTCACGGGGGAAAGTGCTTTAAAGGTTAATAATTAGTTAATTCAATATAATGCAAAAAGCTCTTTTTATTCGTTTTATCAAAAATCAATGTACACCGGAAGAACTTGACGAAGTTATCAAA
>Ga0209986_10002891_pt1 | contig 15360 bp, 21 predicted proteins | sample BlataG_FD_183168 | JGI IMG/M metagenome (GOLD analysis project Ga0209986, IMG submission 183168) | Deep subsurface microbial communities from Black Sea to uncover new lineages of life (NeLLi) - Black_00105 metaG (SPAdes) (version 2) | ecosystem: Environmental > Aquatic > Marine > Oceanic >...
CCCACATCTGTGTCGAGAGGGTGAACAACTGTCCCAGAAATGTGGGACTGCCTTCCACCAGAAAAGTCTGCGTGACGGGTGTGTTCTGATACAGTCCATTCCTTTTCACCGTCAGGTCGCTTGCTACCAGACCGTCCAGAAACAGCCTCGTGTTCTCCGGATGAGTACCAAGAGCCTCCGCTACGGCGTTAGCCGACCTGGGCTCGGACAACTGATCGAACACTTTCAGCTCTATGCCAGTCAACAGCAGCTTCGATTGGATCGGTGTGATGAGCATCCTGTACAGTTCCTCGAAACTAACATTTACTTCTGGAAATTTCCTCATGTTCTCCTCCTTTTTTTAATTTCATTTTTCAGCATAGCTTAATTGAATGAACCTCTCCACATTCACCTTAACCTTTTGAAATCCTGCCTGCTTGAGCATAGATTCCATATCTGAGTTTTTGTAGAGATGCATGGAATGAGACCAGGGGCCAAACAACAATTTTGGTAATATTGAGTCTTCTGTGGAGGTAATAACCAGACGTCCACCCGGCTTTAGAACCCGGTAAAATTCCTTCAAAACAATCATGGGCTTTTCAATAAAGAAAAACATCTGGTTAGCCGTGGCGCAAGTAAAAGAATTATCGTCCCAGGTCAAGGATTCAGCATTACCCTGAACAATTTCAACCCTACATTCAGATAAGGCGTTTTGATTTTTTTCTTTAGCAAGCTGAACCATATCAGAGCTATGGTCTATTGCTTTGGCATGTTTTACAGTTTCCAGTGCCATATTTAGCAACACACCTCCACCACAACCAATCTCAAGAAATATGTCATCTGGTTTCAGTTGAAGTTTATCCAGAGTCAAGCGGAAAGACTTATAATGCCCGCGTGGATTGCTATACATCCTTTTCCCAAACAATCCCGATGGTTTCCTTGCGGTCCTATCAACAAATTTATTTAACCATGTCCGTCGAGTAGAATTCATAGCTCTCACTTCTCCTTTTTCATATAATTTTTTCTTTTCCAAATGGCTTGGTCCACATGATTAAAACCGGTGTCACAAAATAATCAGCGGCGAGAGCGGTTAAGACCGCCAGCGCGGTATAGGCTCCCATGTGGATGAATGCATTGGCTAGCGAAGTCGCGAAAACCATAAAGCCCAGGGTGATGATGAGCGAAGTAAAGAATATGGCCTTGCCCACTGTTCTAAATGTCTCCTTATTAGCCTCTTGATAACTTCCACTGCGGTAGAAAGCCTGCTTGAAATGGTTGATATTTTCGTTGTTCCTCCTTTTCTCTCTCCTTTTAAGAACTTTTAGAAAGATTGTCCTGGTAATCTTTTGTACGTTTTGATCACCCTCCGTCTTTTAAAATCCAGTACCTTTCCATTGCACCTCTTCATAACCAGGACGATCTGGAATGACTTCTATACGGGAAAATAAAGCGGAAATACCGGGGAACAGATTTTTTATATGCAATATAGGTCTCTCCATACTTGCCCTCGAGAAATCGTTCTTCTCCGAGCATCATCCAGTGTATTACTGCTATGTTCCACAGCGCCACAATGACAGTCAAAAGCCCCATCAATACGCTTGCCGAAAATGCCATAAACGAGAATCCCGTAAGTATGAAGATCAAGCTAATATACATCGGGTTCCGAGAGAACCGATATATGCCTATAGTTGTGATGCCTCGCCGCGCCCTGACAAAAGCGGCTATAGAGAACACATATGTAACTGCTGCCACGAGGTTGAGGATGCATCCTGCCCAGAACAGTGGAGTAGTGACGATCGGCGTGAAGACCGTTAAGCCAAGCAGTGCCCCAATTGGGATCATACTAAGCAAAGTAGTCTTCTTGTTAAGGTGGTCTACATCCTCGATCTTGACCCCGCGCAGCTTATCGCCAATAGTCATAATAGCCCATGCAAAGGCGAAAATCGGCACCATAATCAGCCACAGCGACCAGATGGTGAAAGTGGGAAAGTTGAACATTGTAGTTATCCTTTTAGAAAAAAATTCGTATTAGCTATCCCTTTTTCAAAGCCCTAAAGACCACTTGATGGTCTCCACCAAGAAGGGGGCCGTTAATCTCATATTCGATATGCAGGGCATTTCTGCTTATTAATTCCCTTGGATATAGGCCATGTAAGACTCCAGAAGAACCGGTAAATTTAAAAATTATTCCGTGGAAAAAATCATCCGGGAACTTGCCAAATTCAGCGGATATATATTTGCCATCTACTTTTAGGACACGATAGATTTCTCTTAAAGTTTTGCCTTTCTCTTGAAAATTCAGATGATGAAATAATAAAGTTGTAAAAACTACATTAAAGTTATTATCTTTATAGGGTAGGGCGGTAGAGCTTCCGATTTGGTACTCGATCCCATAATCTTTCTTTTGAGCCTTCTTCCTTGCTACCTTTATCATTTTGGGAGCCAAATCTATAGCGTAGATATGACCCGAGTCGAGAGTATCAGCTAACATGAGATCTAACGTGCCAGTGCCACAACCAATATCCAAGACTCTTTCATCACTCCTTAAATTAGCTAATTCAATTATCTGCTGCCTGAATTTTTGTTCATCCATGGTTAATTTCAAGAACGGATCATAAAAAGAGGCAACGATATTTAGGAATCTTGTTATAAAATGCTTCATTATTCAGCACAGTAATTGTGGAGATTAGCTCAGTAGCACCATTAAAAAGAAACTGGCCATTGCTGTTACACTACTGATAAATATGATCCAGCCCATTTTATATTCCATTTTTTCTCCTCGCTTCGAACTTAATCAAATGGTTGATTAGTTAAGCGGTTGAATAGGGCTACCCCTATCTAATCAATTAATAGTAAATTAAAACTCTTTGTTTAATTTTTTGGCGATTTCTCTTGCCCAGGCACTCGCATTAATATCCTCATCATCTTGATCATCAACCCTTAAACCCTCATCAAGCATCCTGGCTCCAATCTGCTCAAGGCGTTCTTCTAAAAGATCAACGGCCCCACAAAAGTGTGTATAACTGCTATCTCCACACCCAAATACCGCTGCAGGTATGTTCGTTAGATCAAGGTTTTCAAGCTCATCATAAAAATCGACCATATCTGCCTGGAGCTCTTTTTCTTCATCTCCCCATGTTGATGAGCCGAGGAGGATAAGATCATAATCTGAAAGTTCTTCCACATCAGTGTCGGTAACATTTTTTAAGGTAACCTCTAAATTCTCATCTTTCAGTCCTGCAGCTATCTGCTCGGCAACAGACTCTGTGTTTCCTGTTTCTGAACCATAGATGACGATTGCTTTAGCCATGATGTATCGCTCCTTTCTTTTAGGTTTTTACTATTTTAAGGTGGCTTTTCCTTAATTCTGCCTCATTCATACGATATAAATCCTGGTTTTCTTTTGCTTCCAGTACCATTTGGATTAAACTATCAAACCCCTTTTCATTCAGATGAACGGAAAGCCCTGGAAGATGTACATGATATAGACCGCAAGTGCAGCTTGATATACCTCCAAATCCCTCTAAGGATGCCAAGCGTCTTTGTTCATGTATCATTCTGTTCCTCCTCCAATTCTTTTAACGGTAACCTTTTCTTCTGCTTCTACATCGCTCAGTAATCTCATATCTAAAATCTCCTTTCTCTAATTTTGTTTTGTCATAATAAGATTTTCGTTGACCCTGACAAAAATGAAAAGGCGTAACTGGATTGGCTACCAACTCCAAGTTACGCCTTCACTTCTTCCTTAATTATGCAAGGAAACCGTAAGACATCCCCGATGCTTTTATTTCTACTCTATCAGTATCTGAGTGAGCTTCTTCCGCAATGCCTCCAACTTTTTCGATTTAAATGCTTTTCTGGTCTCTTCCAGTACATCTATCGTCTCTTTTGTTGTCTCCTTCAATCTTAATTCATGGTGAGAGTTAGGCAAGATGGTGTGATTTAATCTCTTCTCATTTACTTTTTTCTCAAGGATGGTGGCCATGAGGTATCGATGCATATTTATCTTTTGGTGGAGTTCTTCAGTGCTTTTATCAATAATTTCTATGAGATCTCTTTTTTTTGTACATTCCATCTTAGATTAACTTAATTTAATTAGATGAATCTAATAATCAGATTAAAAAAATTATTCCACTATTATCTTCCTTGCCATGCCAAAACCAAGGGCCAGTCGGGTATCATTTACTGCAATCATAATTGGACCGCCTCTATTACCCACTATAGTAAGCTTTACTCCTGGAATAAGGCCCATGCTGTAAAGCTTTGATCTGAGGCCTCTTCCTCCCTGTATGTCTATAAGAGTAACCTTTTGGCCTGGATTGACAGCAGTAAGCGGCATCATCTTTTTTCCTCTGCCTTTTTCCTTTCCATATCCTTTATCTTTGCATTGTATTCCTTGGAAAACTTTTTCATTCTCTCCAGACATTTATCCTTTGACTGTCCATGCACTCTGTATTCATCAAAATAATCAAGCCAGCTCGCCCCACCCCTGGGACAGCTATCGATAAATTCCATAAAATCTACAAATGCCTCAAGTGTAGCAGGACTGACAGCATGTTCCATTTTACAGGCATCTTCATCAGCCTGATTATAGTCTATCTTTAATATATTAGTTAAAAAGCTCCTGAAGATTTGATGTCTTTGATCTATTTCTTGCCCAACATCACTGCCTTTTACTGTGAGCTCAAGGTATTCATATTTTTCATAGTCAATCAGGTCTCTCTCACTAAGGGTTTTGAGCATATTGGTTACTGTGGGCATTTTAACATCAAGCTTCTTAGCAATATCCCTTACCCGGACAGCTCTTTTTTCCTTGGAAAGATTATAGATAGCCTCTAAATAATCTTCCATAGTTGGTGTAATAGGACTTTTGGAGATATTATTCATATATGTATATACAATTATAAGTTTGTTAGTATTTTTTAAGTAAGTTTTATAGTTCTAATTTATATATAATAAATTAATTGTCAAGTTTTTTTTAGCCCGATTTTAAATTTTCCTATCTCAACATCTAACAACTTGGAATTATAGAAAAAATCAGAGATCTATCAAGATTGTTAAAAATAATCTCTAAATAATATTTTCAGTCTGGTTAAAATTTCCACGCAAGGGGATTCTTGACTTTAAGATTTTTAAAGGGTATTTTACTAATAATTTTTAAATAAGCATAATTTAATCACTTTCGAAACATATACACAGGGAGGAAAAGATTGATTGAGCTTGTTGTTAAGGGTGGCCCATTCATGTATCCAATAATTTTTTGTTCTGTTGTTGCCCTTGCTATATTTATGGAGAGATTATGGGTATTGAGGAGAAAATTGATTATACCAAAGAATTTTATTGTTAAGGTAGAAAACCTCGTACAGCGCAATAAAATTGCTGATGCAATCTTTCTTTGCCAAGGAAATAGCTCTTCAATCGCTCGTACCTTTCTATCAGGTCTTAAGAATGCAGGAAGAGGGATGTGGCTGGTTAAAGAGGCTATTGCGGAGAAAGGAAGAAGAGAAGGTGTTATATTAGAGAGAAATATAGGAGTATTATTAACTATTGCTAATCTCTCTCCATTGCTTGGTTTGCTTGGTACAGTTTCAGGTATGATAAAAACCTTTAATGCTATTTCTGTTTATGGTGTTGGTGGCCCTGCACCTCTTGCAGGAGGCATTGCTGAGGCTTTAATCACAACTGCTACAGGCCTGATAGTGGCTATACCCACATTGGTTGCCTATCGTTTTATTTTAGATAAAGCCCAAATTCTTATCTTTGAAATGGAGGAAAGCTCTATTAGGCTAGTGGACACTATGGAGGGTAGTGAAAATAATGAGGTTTAGTCAGCCAAAGAGAGAAGAAATTAGCCTTGGTGTAAGCATTGCCCCTTTAATTGATATTGTATTTTTGCTCCTTATATTTTTTATGTTGACTTCTCATTTTGACATTATATCAGGAATTGATATTAAATTGCCTGATATCTCTGAAAGAGGATCAGATCAATCAGCAGATACTCTTACTGTCACTTTAGATAAAACAGGGAATTGTTACCTCCAAAAGATAAAAATATCCTTAAAGGACCTTTATCTTAGGCTTAAAGAGCGCACTAAAGAAAAAAAGATCAACCTTATCCTGAATGCCGATAGAGATGTTAAACATGGTCATGTTGTCAGAATAATGGATTTAGCCAAAAAAGCAGGAATTAACTCCATTGTAATAGCTGCCCAGTGGAGGGAAGAGAAGGTTTTGTAAATTTGGCGTCGTTAAAAAGAAATGTTGTCACTTATATTTTAATTTTTTCTTTTGTTGCTCTCCTTTCGTTAGCATGGCTAAGTTTTGGACGTCATGGATTAATAGACCTATATAAAATGCAAAAAGAAAAAGAGAGATGTTTAGCTATTTTAAAGGACCTTAAAGAAAAAAACTGGTTGCTTGCTAATGAAATCAGACGACTCAAAGAAGATAATAAATATTTCGAATCAGTAGCTCGAGAGCAATTAGGAATGGTAAAGGAAAATGAAATTGTATACCGCTTTAAAAAGGAATTAAAAAGTGTTAAAAAAGGAAATAAGAAAGAGAAATAGGGGTAAATGTAAAAAAGGGGCGAGCAATGACCGCATCAAATGGGATATATGATGAAATTGTAGATAAAATAGCAACACCAAAGGCAAGAATTATCCTTCTTGAAATCCTAAAAAGAGAAGGAAAACCGGAGAAAGTAATACAAGCTTGCCTTAATGCATTGGAATCTTTCCCTGATGATATTTACATAAGAAAGCTTTTAGCAGAAATATATTTCGAACAGGGATCCATCGAACTTGCAGAGATAGAATTAGAAAAAATATCCACACAAATTGATGACTTGTCTTCAATTTTTAAACTTCAATCTGAGGTTTTTAAAGAAGAAGGTATGGCTGAAAAGGCAATAAATTCTTTAAAGCTCTATTTAGCGCACCATAGCAATGATCAGGATGCAGCTCAGCTTTTATCTGAATTAAGTACTCCCCCTAAAGAAGAAGTATCAATTCTTCCAACTTCAACATTGGCAGAGATTTATTATAAACAGGGAGAATTAGAAGAGGCCATAAAGATATATACACAGGTAGTTAATAATTTTCCTGATGATGAAAAATCTAAAAACAGGCTCGATGAATTAAAAAAAATAAAGGAAACTGAAAAATCTGAGAGATCTAAAGAGGCAATAATAAAAGAAAAGACATTAACGCTGATAGGAATTTTAGAAAGATGGCTTGCTATTATAGAGAAGAGAAGAGTTGTAAATTTTTCACATCAAGTTTAACCCTATTGTTGCACGCCAATTTTTTATTTAATGATTGAGTAATTTGCTTATTACTGCTCAACTCCTCGATAACTTAACCACTTGACCACAAAAAAGAAAATAGACATCAATGTACTCAACAGCAGATTTTAGAACAGGATTAAAGATAGAACTGGATGGAAAACCACTTATTGTTATAGAATTTTTGCATGTAAAACCAGGCAAAGGCGGTGCATTTGTGAGAACAAAACTAAAGAATATGATTACTGGACAGGTTTTGGAAAAAACATTTAGAGCTGGAGAAAAGGTTATTACTCCAAATATACAGGAAAAGGAGATGCAATATCTTTACCAGGATAAAGGTGAGTTTTGTTTTATGGATACCGAGAACTTTGAACAGATTTTTTTATCAGCCGAACAGTTAAAGGAAAATAGGCTTTTTTTAAAAGAAAATACAAATGTAAAGGTACTTATATATAACGACAGGATAATGGATATTGAGCTTCCCAATTTTGTTGATTTGGAGATTGCGCAAACCGAGCCAGGAATTAAGGGGAATACAGTAACAGGAGGTGGTAAACCAGCCACCCTCGAATCAGGAGGCGTTATCCAGGTGCCACTTTTTGTCAATATCGGAGACACCGTTCGGATCGACACGCGCTCAAAAGAATACATTGAGAGGGTAGGGCAGGGAGTCAATTGAAAAAAAGCTTTGCCTTCAATTTTATGGCTACAGGTGTAGGTAGCGTACCTTTCTTGGATGTAGATAAGACCTGTCAGCACATCCTTAAGTTTTTTCCGAGCATACCTTTTTGGCCTCAGTTCGTTAAACGGAGTCATTTTGAAGATATGACCATCCAGGCAAGTCAAAGGTTTCCACGAATTGAAATGGATCTAAAGAAAAACTCCCTGTACATCAACACTACAGATACACAGAATAATGAACTCATCTCTTTTTATGAACATTTTATGGCCGAGGATACAGATTATTTTGCTATCAGCCATGAATATGCAGCTGGTCTGTATAAGCTTTTAGAATTGATTGAAAAAAACCCACAGAGTTATGGGCCTTTTATCAAGGGTCAGATAGTAGGCCCCATTACTTTTGCGGGAAGCCTGACAGATGCAAAAGGGAAATCTGCTCTTTATAATAACGAAATTATGGAAACGATAGTAAAGGGCTTAGCAATTAAGGCATTATGGATCGTTAATAAGATGTCTTTATCGGATAAGAGGGTTATAATCTTTATAGATGAACCATACCTTTCCGGTTTTGGCTCAGCCTTTACGCCTATCCAAAGAGGAGAGGTCATTAGGTTTTTACAAGAGGTTATAGATTACCTAAGATCACGAAGTAATGTATTAGTCGGAATCCACTGTTGTGGAAATACCGATTGGTCAATGATAATTGAAACAGGTGTTGATATAGTCAATTTTGATGCATTTGATTATATGGATTATTTTTTGCTCTACAGAAGAGAAATCATAAAATTTATTGAAAATGGTGGTACAGTTGCATGGGGAGTAGTTCCTACAGCTTCCTTTACCGGTGAGGAAACACTTGATGATTTGAAAATGCAGTTAGAAAAAGGACTTAATACATTTTATGAGTGGGGTATCGATAGAAGTACCGTGGCTGAAAGGTCAATTATTACGCCTGCCTGCGGTGTAGGAGCAATAGATCCAGATAAGGCAGAGAGGATCTTGGAATTGCTATCCGGTCTATCAAGTATAATGTCTGAAATAAAAAGGGACTGAAATAAACCCAACAAGTACACGTGACTATTTTTTAAAGCACAAGCACAGAATTTTCTTTGGCTGCCTCTATCTCCAAATTTGCACTTTTTTCCTTAATTAAGTCCTGACAGAGAATCGTTAATTTAATCATATCACTATCTTTTCTCTCTGGCGCATGGTGAAAAAGGACAAGCTTTTTTACATTAGCTTTCAGAGCGAGATCAATAGCTGATTGATAATCTGAATGACCCCACCCCCTATGTTTCGTTATTTCCTCAGGTGTGTAATGGCTATCATGGATAAGGATATCTGCTTCTTTACAAAAGGTGGCATAATCATTAAATGATTTTTCAGCAACATCAAGCTCATTATCAGTCAAAAACACAAGGGTTTTCCCCCCCTCACGAAACCGAAACCCTAATCCTCCTTGGGGGTGACGTAAGGGAACAGTATCTATGATAGCGCCATCAATTTCAAGGTAGCCATTCTTCAATTTGTCAATAAATTGTATGTCTGCGCTGAGTTCCTCAAACCTGATTGGCCAAAAGCCATCTCCCATTTTATTGTCAAAACTGTATCTAAGACCTTTCATGCATAAATTGTATCCATCAACCTGGATTTTGGTTGAGGATTGATATATTGGCGAAAAAAAAGGGAAACCAAAAATATGATCCCAGTGGATATGGGTAATAAGAAGATATATATCTATATTTTTTTTGTAAGATTCCAATTCATTGCCAAGAGACCGAATTCCTGTACCAGCATCTATTATTATCTTTTTTCCATTCATAAGATCCATCTCCAGGCAGGTTGTATTTCCTCCATAGATAATGGTGTCTTTTCCTGGTACTGGTGTAGATCCTCTGGTACCCCAAAATTTGATTTTCATCTCTTTGTCCTTAGAGTGCGAAGATTTACAATTATTTAAAATATCCTTTGAGATTGAAGGCTTTTTATTGTAAAGCCTTTAAAACAAGAAAGTTTTTTGCTAATTTCACGTGACATTACAAAATCACTATATTTCTGTCAATGCAAAAAAGGGATCAAAAAATACGCCTCATTAAAAATGCCATTGATGAGCTTTCTGATAACAGCTCTGACTGCCACCTCTGCCCGAGAATGTGCCATGTTAATAGGGATAAAGGCGAAATTGGTTTCTGTGGAGTTGGTAATTACCCTTTTGTGCCTAATTATTGCCTGCATTTCGGAGAAGAACCATGTCTGAGCGGATATTATGATTATAAAAAGAATCTACAAACAGGGTCTTCCCTTTCTGGATCAGGGGCTGTATTTTTTGCCGGTTGTAATCTGAAATGTATTTATTGCCAGAATTACCAAATTAGCTGGCAGGTCCATGGACCTGATGTTTTACCTGATAAGTTAGCCTCTATTTTTCTGGTTTTGCAAGAAAAAAAAGCATTAAATATAAATTTAGTTACTCCTACACATGTTATTCTGCCTATTCTTGAGGCATTGAAGAGAGCTTTTGCTCTCGGACTAAATATTCCCATTGTTTATAATACAAGCGCCTATGATTCATATAAAACAATTTTAAAACTCGATGGGATTATTGATATATATTTGCCTGATTTTAAATATCTCAGGAAAGACTCAGCACGTAGATTTTCTAATGCTCCGGACTATCCAGATAAGGCTATCAAGGCAATAAAAGAGATGTACAGGCAGGTAGGAAACATAGAAATTGATAATGAGGGAAATGCAAAGAGCGGACTGATTATAAGACACTTGATCTTACCAGGGCATATAGAAGAATCATGCACAATTTTAGAATGGATTGCAGCGAATATTTCTACCAAAGTTTATATAAGTTTGATGAGCCAGTTTCACCCATGCAATAATGTTCCAGATGAAATAAATAGGGAAATTTCAAAAGATGAATATGATGGGGTTCTGGCCAAGGCAGAGGAGTTGGGCTTTGAAAATGTCTACATACAAACATACCCATTCGCTTCCAAAGAACATTTAGTTCCTGATTTTAGCAAAGAAAATCCATTTTCTTGGGAGGAAAAGGAAAGTGATTTAGCTATTTGACTAAAGAATTGTTGTGCTCTCCATGGAAAAAATAGGATGACTTGTCAACATTAAAATTACCAAAAGGGAGCAGAAAAGTTGTGATAAGACTATTTTTTATAGTATAATCGAGAAAAATCCTAAGTATTCTTTGGCAGCTCAAAGAAAACTGAAGCCTGAAATAGGACTTTTCAATTTTACGAAAGGAGAAGGAAAAATGGCCACTGACATAGCAAATGAATTGAAAGAGGTCGATAGTGTTGAGGTAATTACCCTTATGGATAACTACGTTGATGTCCTCCTTAGAAATTCCCCTGGGGTTACACGACCTCCACTCGCAATAAAAGGAAATATACCCGATGATGCTCTCTTAGCCGAGCATGGTCTCTCTCTCATGATTACAGTAAAAAGAGATACAGAATCTCATTGTATTCTCTTTGACTGTGGATACACCAAGATTGGCGTACCTCATAACATGGAGATCTTGGGAGTGGATCCACGACAAATAGAGGCCATTGTCCTCAGCCATGGCCATATGGATCATACTGGTGCACTTTATCCTATAGCTAAGAGTCTGGATAAATCTATTCCCTTGATACTTCATCCTGATGCCTTTATTTCTCCCCGTTTCTTTGGACTTGATGATGGAAGAAAACTTATGTTTCCCCAAACCCTCATAAGAGAGGATGTAGAAAATACCGGCCTCAAGATAGTTGAAGAGAAATCCCCATCTTTGCTGACAGATAACATGATAGCAATAACAGGAGAAGTTGAAAGGGTAACAGAATTTGAAAAAGGATTACCTAATGCATCTATGCAAAGGAATGGAAAGATAGAATCCGACATGATACTCGATGATCAGTCCCTGGTAATAAAGGTAAAAAATAAGGGCTTAGTGATAATCTCTGGATGCAGTCATGCTGGCATTATCAATACCGTCTTTTATGCCAAAAAAATAACAGGCATTGATAAAATTCATGCTGTTTTGGGTGGTTTTCATCTGTCAGGTCCTATTTTTGAGCCTATAATAGAGAAGACGATTATTGAGTTTAAGAAAATTAATCCCACAGTTATTATCCCGATGCATTGTACAGGATGGGAGGCCATTAAGAGATTCTCAGAGGAATTCCCTTCATCCTTTTCGCTTAACAGTGTAGGGACAAAGATTGTCCTCTAAGAAATTGTTTTAGGAAATGCGAGTCTGGATTTATTTACTTTTGATACTTTATGTCTTGAGCCCCTTTGATCTTTTACCTGAATTTTTGGTAGGGCCTATCGGGTTGTTTGAGGATGTAATCACCGTGGGACTGCTGTACTGGTATTTTATTTACCGACCAGCTAAAATGAAGTCTCAATTTGAGCAAGAGTATTATCGAAAAGGGGAAGGCGCCCGCGGTAAAGCATATCAAGATAATAAACAAAGAGGCCAAACGGGGGCACAATTTTCAATCCGTGACCCGTATGATATCTTAGGAGTGAGTAGACATGCCTCAGAGAGTGAAATAAAAAATGCCTATAGAAAATTGGCTAACAAATACCATCCTGACAAGGTTGATCATTTGGGAGATGAATTTAAGTCATTAGCGGAGAAGAAGTTTAAGGATATTCAGGAGGCATATCAGAAGTTAACGGCAAAATAGTGGAACAAGGAAATTCAACATATTGATCGAGCTATAGAACGATCTTTCGAGAGGAGTTCTGCCTTTCCGGCCCGTATCCTGACTTATCGAGAGACTGGCAAAACGAAAAGGTGTGAAAAGCACAATTCTTACTCAGCTGCTCTAAGTCCTGCGTGGATACGTTCGTTATCGAATTTATAAAAGAAGGACTTCGCGAGAAAGGAGAACGATTATGAAATCCTATGATATCGCAGTTATTCCAGGGGATGGCGTTGGAAAAGAGTTGGCTAGAGAAGGAATCAAGATTTTGAAAGCCGTAGCTGAGAAATACTTATTTGAGCTACGGATAGAGGATTTTAATTGGGGATGCGACTACTATCTAAAACATGGCAAGATGATGCCTGATAACATGCTTGACCTTTTAAAGAATTTTGATGCTATCTTCTTGGGCTGTATTGGAGATGCCAATAAGGTACCCGATCACATTTCTTTAACCCTTCTACTCACAATTCGAAAGGGATTTGACCAATATGTTAACCTACGGCCTATAAAACTCTATCCTGGTGTTGACACTCCTGTTAAAACCGCTACCTCTAAAAATATCGATATGGCGGTTGTAAGAGAAAACACCGAAGGAGAGTATTCAGGGATAGGCGGCTTTTTCAAGCTCGGATCACCTGATGCCTTTGCCTTACAGACTGGCATTTTCACTCAGAAGGGATGTGAGAGGACTATACGATACGCTTTTGAGCTGGCTCGCGAGAGAAATAAATTTGGAGACAAGGCTCCAGTGGGTATGGTGACTAATTGCACAAAATCCAATGCTCTCAACTACTCTATGGTCTTTTGGGATTCGGTATATAACAAGGTATCAAAAAACTACCCTGATATAAAAACCGATAAGACCTTGGTGGACGCCATGACCATGTGGTTGATAAAAAAGCCTGAGTATTTCGATGTTATTGTGGCCTCTAATCTTTTTGGGGATATCATTACGGATTTAGGAGCCATGCTTCAAGGAGGAATGGGATTTGCTGCTGCTTGCAATCTTAATCCAGAAAAAAGCTATCCATCTATGTTTGAACCGATTCATGGATCAGCTCCCAAATATGAGGGAAAGGCTGTTGTTAATCCCATTGCCACTATTGAGTCAATTCGGATGATGTTGGAGCATTTGGGAGAAAAACAAGGAGCTAAAGATATACAGGAAGCCATCCAAAAAATCCTTGCCTCGGGAGAGGTGAGAACTGCTGACATGGGGGGTATGAATAAGACTCACGAAGTTGGGGATGCAATCAGAAAAGCTATTTTTCAGTTGAGTGGCTGATGATTTGTTGAGGAAATTATCCTCTTCAGGCTTTGCCTTATCAACCACTTAACGTATGCGAAATTGACTATATACTTTATGAAACCAAATTCAACATTAAACAAAGATTCCACAAGTAAACAGCTTTATAAATGTATTGTTGTGCCAGAGGCATTTAGGACAAATGCTTTTGGAAAGACTTTTTCAAACTCCTGTGCGGCCTTCAAGCCTGTACAGTGACAGGGTACAATTATCCCGGGATTGATTTTTTTCATCTCTTCAATGGTCCTTTCTGTAACCTGCTCACCATTAGGACCAGCCAGGTGAAATCCCCCCATGATACAGAATATTTCTTCGACACCGGTAATCTCCTGAGCATGCCGAACCGTATTTATTATACCCGCATGAGCACACCCGCTGATAACTACCAGACCTTTGCCTTTGATATCTAAGACAATCCCCGTGTCGTCCCTGATGAGATCTTTAAGAATCTCACCGCCTTGCTCATAAAAGGCCGTGGGTATTCCCTTTTCGAAATCAGTAATCCGAGGGATTTCGCCCAAAGTCAGGACATAGTCAGAGGCAAGCAAAATAGGAGACCGACCCTCAACCACCTCGTTTCCGGTTTCCTCAATGAGGCCTTTTTTGAGACTGGGAATGGGAACCTTTTTCCCGTCGGGTGACGTGCGAAAACGGGTACTTATAAATGCGTCAGGATGAACGACAACAGGGCGAGGCTTTCTTGACAAAGGGCTTAATGCTTCGACAATAGCCCCAACGTGATCATGGTGTCCGTGGGAAATTATAAAGGCTTCGATTCTATCTAAATCGATTTCAAGGACATTTAAATTATGAGGTACTCCTATTTTGAAGATGCCAAAATCCATAAGTATAGTGTGGGATTCTGAATCCTCAGGAGCCTCTACCAAGACACTGAAACCATGTTCTGCCAGAAGAGGGGGTCTTCGAACGTTTCCTTTGGCAAGTTGCCTTTTTAAGATCCATGCTTTCTTGAGTTTTACCAGTCACTTTTTCTTTACCCGATTCTGTTAAATGGGTTTTCCACCTTACTACGCTAGCTCTCTACTCTACCTAACCACGCTTTCCTATCGCTAACCAAACCTCTCTCAGCTCCTTCATGTTTTCCAGACCCACGTCAGGCGTGTGGAGGCCAGTGGAGCGAATATAGCAATCCTAAGAAGATACAAATATTTTTTGGGTCCGGCGGATCACGAGGACTATCATAGCCACGGCTGGTATCAATGCCACTGCCGAAAGGATACCTCTAGGATAGAACAAGATAAATAGCGCCACGAGGAGGACTAAAAACCTTGAAGGAAGGTCATGCCTTTTACGTTCAAAAAGCTTACCGTGGATGGCGGCAGCTGCTGTCGAGCATCCAATAATTAGCACACCCAGAGCAG
>Ga0209986_10002892_pt1 | contig 15358 bp, 11 predicted proteins | sample BlataG_FD_183168 | JGI IMG/M metagenome (GOLD analysis project Ga0209986, IMG submission 183168) | Deep subsurface microbial communities from Black Sea to uncover new lineages of life (NeLLi) - Black_00105 metaG (SPAdes) (version 2) | ecosystem: Environmental > Aquatic > Marine > Oceanic >...
ATGATCTAACAGAGTTTATATTGGAACACAAAATCACGCTGAGCGATGCAAACAGAATAAAAAGTATAAAAGATTGCAATTTAGAAAAACGAAAAGTGTATCTGAATTATTATTATCGCAATGTAATCATTATTATCCAAAACTGTACGAAACGATTAATCGAGATGAAGGAAATAAAAGATTCCTATTGCGATAGCACGTTCATATTAAACGATGGTAACATGCGTCATTACATGGAAAAAAAAGAGTTTAGTTGGGAGAATAATACTGATATTAATAAAGTATGTAAAATAATATCGATCATAGGATCACAGGTTGTAAATGTTCATCACTTAGATTGTTTTCAGTTAAGTAAAGATGATGAATTATATGTAGCACGAGAAATACTTAAATCGAACGATTGGACAAATAAAAAAGATTTTTTAATTAATAACATCAATGAAGATGATATACTCATGATTGGAGATATTTAATTGATTAATGATGAATATCATTTTTAGGTGGTTTATCTGTTCGCCAAAAATATTTAGTATTTTGTTCAGGAATTTGTGTTTTACCGATATCCGAATTGAAATAAGCTATACGACTCTCAAAAATACCATAAATTCCGTCAGGTTCATTACCAATATTTTCGTGAGTTTGTTCAAGTATGATCTTTGAATTAGGTAAGATACTTTCCTCAAAATGATCTTCCCACATTCTCCATCCTTCAAACTTGCTTTTGAGACGCAATCTCATATCATCTTCATTATTTACCCTCGAAATATATGTGATTTCATTAATTGTCTGGTCGTTTGTTGTGGTTTCCATGTTTAAAATATAATTTGTTATATCATGATTATAATTATGTTTCAATTTTTTTTCAAAGCATTATTCGAGATATTTTGTGGGGTTCACGAACTATTAATTACAAAAAGAATAGGTGGAATATTAAATCAAATAATTCATTGTGAAATTTTAATAATTTATTTTGATAGAAAAAATTGTTGATTTTAATTTTTCAACTCTCATTTTTTATGAGAGAGTTTTTTTTTCTCGCGGGCGTAAAATAAAATCCTAAAATTATTAATTTTTAAATTTTTGTATTTTGAAAAAAAAAACAAAAGTATACGATGAATGATAATAATGATTCTTTTTTTATTTTAAAAAAAATTTTTAAATCAAAAAACAGTAAATTTTTGAATCGTTAGGCAATTTTAAAAAAAGAGACAAAAAGAGACAAAAAGAGACAAAAAGAGACAAAAAGAGACAAAAAAGAGCCAAAAAAGAGCCAAAAAAAGAGCCAAAAAAGAGACAATTGAAAAATATTTAAAGATAATCATGTTTACTATATATATATAATTATGGTTCAATATGTTTGTACGATATGTGATTTTAAATCAAAAAAATTAACAAATTATGAACGACACCTTAAAACAAAGAAACATATGAAAAAAATGAAGGAGAAAAATAAACAACCGATTGAACAACCGATTGAACAACCGATTGAACAATCAAAATTTAAAAATTTAAAAAATATTAAACAAAAGGATTATATTTGTAGTTATTGTGGTAAGGAATTTTCTTTTCCACAGAGTTATTATAAGCATAAAAAATATCGTTGTGAGAAAAATCCTAATAGAGAATCTGAGAATTCTAAAAAAAAGGATCCGATTGAAGATAATGATATACTTTCATGTCTGAAAAAACTAGAAAATGAAAATAAGAAATTAGCTGAGGAGTTATTATTAGTAAAAAATGAAAAATCGAAACCAAGCGTAGTAAACAACATTGTTACCGATAAGATGATGATGATTCAACTAAACAAAATGCCGCCAAAGAAATTTCTTAATAAATATTGCTACAACACGCCTACTCTAGATGATCTAACAGAGTTTATATTGGAACACAAAATCACGCTGAGCGATGCAAACAGAATAAAAAGTATAAAAGATTGCAATTTAGAAAAACGAAAAGTGTATCTGAATTATTATTATCGCAATGTAATTATTATTATCCAAAACTGTACAAAGCGATTAATCGAGATGAAGGAGATAAAGGATTCCTATTGCGATAGCACATTCATATTGAACGATGGTAACATGCGTCATTACATGGAAAAGAAAGAGTTTAGCTGGGAGAATAATACTGATATTAATAAAGTATGTAAAATAATATCGATTATCGGATCTCAGGTTGTAAATGTTCATCACTTAGATTGTTTTCAGTTAAGTAAAGATGATGAACTGTATGTAGCAAGAGAAATCTTGAAATCGAACGATTGGACAAATAAAAAAGATTTTTTAATAAATAGCATCAATGAAGATGATATTCTAATGATAGGAGATGAGTAATAATTAAGTTCAAAATAAATGACTAATAAATATTTAGTAAATTAATTAGAACTTTCTATTTAAAAATTAATTAGTATTATGATATGACTTTTGCCCTGTCCGAGATGAGCACCTTTGCGCTGATGCCAACTTCGTTAGCGTTAAGGATCTTTGATCGGCATGTTTTTTACTTTGCAAAGGATAATTGGAAGGCACAAGTGTTCAGAAATACGTTTGATTTAATTAAAAGTTGATGAGTTAAAGAAATTTAGTAATTATAATTTATTGATTTTTGGATTATACTCTAATAAAAGCTCCTGGGATTGAATCAATATATGACATCCATAGATCATCATTTTCAAAATCAATTCCGGCATTTATTCTTAATCCATCAACTAATTCATTTAATGGATATATTTGTTCAATATTTAATCCGGAAAGTGCAGCACCTTGTGGTGATGTAATTTGATAAGAGATTATATTATCAATTGGAGGTTCGGGTTCAGGTTCAATGACGGGTTCGGGTTCAGGTAATGGTTCTGGTTGTGAATTATGGATAGTGATATAATTTGAATCATAATTGATTACATTAATTCCGGAATTATTATATTCAAATTTAAGTATGGATTGGTAATTAGGAGCACTATCTCCTAAACTTACAACTAAGTCTGATCCATAAGGATTAGAAAGTATTAATTTACCACCATTCCATGAGTCATTGAAGGAGTCTCTTAGTATGAGGTTAAGAGATTTATTCATTTCAAATTCGGCATTATCAATTATGGATTCATCATGTCCTCCTTGATAACTTTTGTTAAATAATGAGTTAGATTCATCATCGGTAATTTCGAAGGATATTTCACCTGGGTAAAAACCGCGTGGATTCAATTGAAATCCTAATGTATTTGTTACAATATTTGATAGTTTTTCGGTTCTCCAATATTCCCATTGGTAGGCATTGGCTCCGGCGGTATCGTTTTGTGCTGCATTTTTGACGCTTTCAAAATCGGGTCCAATATCGAAATTTACAACTTGTATCATAGAGGAGACACCTGTAAAAGTATTTGTTAGAATAGTTGAAGATAGTGTAAAATATCTATTTTCTGTTTGTGTTTCACTATTGGAGTCAAGATAGTCAAGATTGATTGCAAATCTCCATGTATCAGTCAAGGCATCAAATTGTCTGATGACGAGTGAATTAATATTACTAATTGTTCTAGGAGTTATACCATCATTAGTAAGTTTTAGTTCGTAATCGGCGAATATAAGAGATCGTATTAATTGTAGTGTTGGTAATTGTTCGACGCCTAGATTAGTTTCATAGGAATATCGTTGTATGCCATCATTGCTACTTGAAGCGTGATTTTTTAATTGATCAAAATCGGCTGGTAAATTGGTACCTTCATTGGCAAGGTCGAAATTGAATGAAATATCACCATTTTCTAAGAATTGAACATTTGCAAATCGATTATCAGTGGAGGATTCAAATTGTCCATCACTTCCTGGTTGGCAAGCTTTATAGTTAAAAGAAATTCTGAATCTGTAATTATTATTTTCGTCGGGGGTATCTGTGACTTGGTAGATTCCAAATACTCTATCAATGAAGTACACATTGGATGTATTTGTAGAGAAGTTATTATCCATAGATTGTTTAAACATTCTAAAAGATGGTAAAATCAACTGTGGTTTTCCTTCTATATTATGTAAGCGTTGTTCTAAGAGGGAAAGTTGTTCGGATAATATTTGAAGACTATTTCTTAGTTGGCAGTCACCTCTTATACTTTGAAGGTTATAAGTGGAATCAGCGGCTCTGAATTCTTGTTGGAATAAATTAAATCTTCTGAGGGTATCGTCTCTAAATTCAGAAACAATCGCGTTAGTTTGTTCTGAATTATCTTGGCTTTCCTGACCGATTTGATTAATAGTGTCACTTAATATTGCTGTTCTTCTTTCAGTTAGAGCATTTAGATCATTAATCTTGTCAGTGCAAGATAATTCTGATTGTTCAACGCGTATTAGAATATTATCAATAGAGTTTGAATTGTCGCTGATAGATGCATTATTTTCTTCGGCGAGAGCGAGTGAACGAGAACCTAATTGGGTTGCTTGTTCTGCAATGGCGGCTGCATCTGTTGCTCGAGCTGTATTTTTTTCGATTTCTTCTAAGGTTTGTTGATTGATGTTTTCGATATTTGAGATGGCGGTGGTGATATCGCCTATGGATGCATTATTTTCTTCGGCGAGAGCGAGTGAACGAGAACCTAATTGGGTTGCTTGTTCTGCAATGGCGGCTGCATCTGTTGCTCGAGCTGTATTTTTTTCGATTTTTTCTAAGGTTTGTTGATTGATGTTTTCGATATTTGAGATGGCGGTGGTAATATCGCCTATGGATGCATTATTTTCTTCACCGAGAGCGAGAGAACGAGAACCTAATTGGGTTGCTTGTTCTGCAATGGCGGCTGCATCTGTTGCTCGAGCTGTATTTTTTTCGATTTTTTCTAAGGTTTGTTGATTGATGTTTTCGATATTTGAGATGGCGGTGGTAATATCGCCTATGGATGCATTATTTTCTTCACCGAGAGCGAGAGAACGAGAACCTAATTGGGTTGCTTGTTCTGCAATGGCGGCTGCATCTGTTGCTCGATCTGTATTTTTTTTTATTTGTTCTATGGTTTCTTCATTAATTTTTTGTATATTTTCTATGGATGAAGAATTTGAATTAATTGCAGATTGTTGATCGGAATTAACGGAATTGATTCTTACGATTTCTTGATCAATATTTTGTATAGAAATTGTAAATTTAGAATTTAAAATATTTCTTGAATTTGCATTATTTTCATCAGATTCTGTTATTTTTTGTGTACAGAATTGTTCACTTTGTTGGATACGTTGAGTAAGAATGTCTTTTTGTTCCATTCTTTTATTAAGATTTAGAAGATTAGCTTCATTGATTGCGGATAATCTTTCTTCTCTATTATCTGCAATATGTTTGGTAAGTCGAGCGTCAATAACATTCCTTGCGACTTGAGAAAGATCTGATTCTGCTTTGATTTGTTCTTCAATAATATTTTTTGTTTCTTGGACTAATTTGATTCTATTTTGAGTTTCTATTTCAATAGAATTTCTTAGTTCATCTGAGGCGACTCTTAAGCTTTCGCGTGTGATTTCATCATTATTACGACTTCCACGTGCGACTCTAACAATTTCCTCGCGACGTTCATTTCTTTCGGTTTCTAATTGTTTAAATAGTTGATCATTAATTTGATTTTGGGTTTCTTTTATTTCAAATAATGAATCAATATCACTAGAATCAGTATTTTTGACAATAAAACTTAATTTATTTTGTACGTCTGTGAGTTGTGAGATTCTTTGTTTTTTTTCACGTAAAATGTCTTCATTTAATGAGTGAATATCTTTTTTTACTTTTGCAGTAAGTAAAGATGATGCAGTGCTTATGACAATGAGTAGTATTTTGTCCATGTTTATATTCCTTTTACATAAAAAATTTTTTTTTTTTTTTTTTAAAGAGCGATGGTATGATCAGAAATTTTTAATACATCTTTGTCATGGGTAGCTATGATGATGGTTTTATTACTTGAGAGTCTTTTAATAATTTTTAGGATAGTATTTTTTAGAGCTACATCTATAGAGGATGTTGGTTCATCAAATATAATAATTTTTTTGTTTTGTAATAATGTTCTTAAAATGAGTATTGTTTGTCTTTGTCCATTTGAGAGATTGCTTCCATTGACGCCGGTTTGGATATCTAAAATATTATTTTTATTTTTGAATATGGTTTCATTTAGACGAAGTTGATGAATAATATTTTTAACTTTGGATTTTGTTATTTTTTTATTACCATATTTAATGTTATTATAAATGGAGTCATTGAATAATTTGATATTTTGGTCGACAATTCCAATATTATCGCGTAAATAATGAATATTAATTAATTTAAGATTTGTTTTATCTATTAAGATATGGCCGTATGTGGGGTTAATAAGATTTAATATCATTTTTAAAATGGTGCTTTTTCCGCTTCCGGATCTACCAATGAGAACATTAATTTTTTTGGGTGAAATTATAAAATTGACATGATCATGAATAATATTTTTACCATAGGAGAAGCAAACATTTTGGAATTCGATTTGTCCATTAGAAAGGAAGTCAACAAGATTACCTTTTAGATTTACATTATCTTTAACATTAATCGAATAATCATAGCTTTTAATAATAGCGATTAGATTAAAAAAGTCAATAAGGAACCATTTGGTATTATCTAAATATTTGACGAAATAAAAGAAGACAAGAAAACTTGAAACAAGTAATTCTTTGTTTTGTAATGATTTTTGAATGAAAAGTGTATAAAATATGTAATATACAATAATAATATAAATTGCTATAATTATGTTGAGAATCAAATTTAATTTAAAATATCCAAGATCTGCATGGATAGATAATTTATGATGATTATTTTCTTGTAAGGAATTTTTTTTAATTTCGTTACTAGATTCATTATTTACAATAATTGAAAATATATTTGCAAATTTATCTTGAATGGATTCGTTAATGTTATGATAATGTTTCATTTTTTTTACGTTCATAGTAATACATTTTTTACCAAATATTGAATAAATAAGAATCATAGTTAAAATCAATAAACTTAAAATAATACCAATTTTGAAATGAACATAATAAAAATAAATGGTCAATATGAAGAGGGCTCCGATATTGGGTAATATTTTTTTCAAAAATCGATAAACTAGATCTTGATAGGTATGAGGAATCGAGACAAAATGGGATATTAATTTACCTAATTCTACTTCATTATATTTATTTTTTGATTTATGTAGATGTGATATAAACATTTGTTCTCTGATTTGTTTGACCAATTTATTATCGATGATAATTTGTAAATAATATTGTATATAGACTAAAAATTTGGTGAAGCAATAGATGAATATGATAATTAACATTAAATATGAAATGTTACTATAATTTTTCTTATTAACTGATGTTATAATTTTAGTAATATATTTTGAGAAACCGATAGCTTCTATTGGTAGTATGAGAATGGTGACTAAGATGAAAGTGGTGACAATAAATTTATTAGAATAATAGAAATCAGATAATATTTTCTTATACATAATTTAATATTAGCTGATATCTTTTTTTTTAAAAAAAAAATGAATAATTTATATAAAAAGAAATTAAATTTAAACGATTATTAATTGGTTTGATAATCGTATTATGCCATCATTATCATTAGATTTAAATAATTCCTTAAACATTAGATAAACGGGAATGAGTCGAAAAGGGAAATACACATTGGGGAAGTTAGCAAAATTAAATGGGGTTTCTTTTCCGAAATTTTTGATAGTATTGTATGCTTGTGAATCTGAACTAAAATTAGTTTGTGGAATAGATGCAAAAATGATTTCTCCATCACTATCATTATAGTAAGGTGATGTAAATCTTTCGGATTCTAATATACTTTTTCTTAATAATGTCCATCTGAATCTTTTTGGAAAGACGGTTGTATTGGCGATACCTATTAAATTTTCATCCCAGCCTTCATTTTTATCCATCCTAGATATCAAAAGGTCATTGTTACTGAGTTCATTTGAGAATGATTCTTTTAGAATGTTTGGTAATGAAACTCCATTTTTTAATTTTTCTAGTTCTAAAATTTCTTCTGGAGATTTGCAACCAGTAGATACATATCCAGTATAGGTATTATCTTTATATTTTTCTGAATTTGCTGGACGGAAGCACATATTAGCTAGATATTTGGAATTAAAATAATTTCTTATTAGGACTAATGGTAATTCGCTTTTACCTATAGGTACATCGAAAGCGAATTGTGATAATTCTTCGGGGAGAAATGAGACTAAATTTTTGCAATTATCTAGAGGGGCAAAATTAACAATATTGAACAATGATTTATCTTTGACACAAAATCTTTCTTGGTTAAATTCTTCATTAAGTAATTGTTCTATAGGTCCTAAAACGGGTTTTCCGACTAATTCTTGAATACCTTCTAAATCTTGTTTATTATTAGTTAAATTTAGGTCAGCAAGGATTTGTAAATAATATTCGGGTCTTAATGTTCTTAATGTAAACCATCCAATTTTTTGTCCTGAATTACCAAATTGGTCAGATACATTGACCCAGAGGAAAGATGAGTCTAATCCATTTTGTCTTTCGAAACATCTTATTTTTTCTTGTAGGGATGAATAAATATTTCCATAAAAATCGGAATCACTATAGCTTGGACATATACTATATAATTGTGGCGAAATACCATATCTTAGACGAAAATCATCTGCAAATTTAATGCATTGTTCGGCAGTGAATCGATCATGAATAATTAAAGCAGCTCTATATGTTAATTCTCCAATTTGTCCGCCGTCGACAATGACTGGTTTTTTTGAATTATTGGGTGATCCTAATGCAATTTTTTGTAGCATAGAGGTAGAAAAGACTTTAAAATCAGGAAAAGGGAAATTAAACATAATTGGATATTCATTACAGCCGTAAATAAAATTATTATTACAGTTATTTGAACTCATTTTTATAAATAAATAAAATATTTAATTTTTATTTCGTAAAATTTAAATCTAAATTCATAAAAAATAGTATATATTTATTTATTTTTTTGATTAGCAAACACTTTTACTTCTTTCTCTTTGATTTTTGTTTGGAATGATGGAAATATTTTTATTATTTTTTTTTTTTTCTAATATATTTTGATTAAAATAATTATGAAATTCAAAATTTGAATCTAAAGTTTTTGATCTATTCCTTTTCATTAGTGAATTTGTTGTATTATTAAGATTCTTAGATATATCATAATTATTAGATGATGTATTTAATGAATTATTGGCAATGTTTATTCGATTTTTTTTTGTTACATTATGAAGAGATGTTAAATTATTTTTTTTAATATTTTTAAAATTATCATTTTCAGATTTAATGATTGTTGATTTATTATTAATTTCATTTTGTTTAATAGGTGGTAATTTGTATTTATTTTTTAATTTATTTTCAATATTATAACTTAATTTATTAACTTGGTTGTCTAAAGATAATATATAAGTGTCATCAAATATATTTGCATTTTTTCTTTTTATTGGAGAGATAATTTTATTATTTGGAATTGAAGAGTGATGATAAAGTTTATCTTCTGAACCGATTGCTAAATATATTTTATTTTCTTTTGGAGAGGGTGTAAAATGAATTTTAGAAGATCCAGAATATGAATATCTTCGATTATTTTTGATAGGTATATCTATAGGAGTTGATTTTTGAATAGAGGTTGTATTTTGATTATTTGTATCTTTTGTTATATTCTGATGATTAACAATTGATCCATAATAGTTACTATCTAAAATGATTTCGTCACCTTTATATTTAAACCACACCATTTTTGATGGATTTTCGTTGCTAGTAAGTAAATAACAATTATCAACTTGTTTAGATAATATTTTAAAATTTTCGGGTACATTTTCATGACATAAATCTATAATTTTTTTTGGTACATTTCTTCCATATTTTTTGAATCTTTCTTCTACACGATTGAATGATAATTGTTTATCTACTTGCACATAAAATAAATGTATTTCATAATTATTATTTTTACATTGATTAATTAAATCTTGATAGCCATCTAAATTTTTTCCAGTTCCATTGTAGATAATATTTAATTTTTTTTCTAATGATAAATCTAAAATTAATTGACTTAAAATATATGCATCATTTTTAAAATCGGCAATAATATCTTTATTTTTATTATTATTTTTGAGTCTTGATTCCCAGTAATCGGGTAACAAACATATAATATCATCATGATCAATAAGTACACTATTTTTTAATGATTGTCTTGTTAAAGTTCTAATCAAATCTAAATCTTTTAATAATCTATTCTTGCCGCTTCCGGGACATCCCATCAATAATATAATTTTTGCATCATTTGGATGAGAAATAGCATGTTTTAAATAGTAATTTATAATATTATTATAATCTTTATTATCATGATATTTTTTCCTTTCATTACGGTGTGTATGATTATTTGTGGTTTTATATTTTTTTGATTTTACGAGTTCTTTAAATTTGTTTACATATGTACTCATACCTTATAATTATATGTTTTTTTTTTTTCTTAAATAATTTAATAAATTATTGTAATTTTTATTTCAACGAAACCTAAATAAAGTTAATGATACTAATACTAGTAATGGAATTGAATATTAAAAAACCTTTAGAAATAGACAATGATTTAGTAAAAAATGATGAAAATAATAATAAAGCAAAAAATTGGAATAAAAGTGATATAGGTGAAATGGATACTATTTATCATTTGAATACAATGCGAACAGATGATGTAATAGGAGAAGTTGATGTAACTAAAAAAAAAAAAAAAAATTTGTATGAGGGTCAAAAAATACCATATCACAACATAAACCAAAAAGATACATATAGTGAAGATGAAATAAAAAAATATATTAAATTATTAAAAAAAATGAAGGATTATTGTAATATAAAAAGAAATGAAAATCTTTATGCTTATGAGATATATAACAAAAAGGAATTACAAATATTCATTCCAGCTATATTGACATCATTAATATCGGGGTTTATTGGAAGTATATTTTCGTTAATTCCTAAACATGAATATTACGTTGGAATAATTTTCACTATAATAATAGGTCTTTTAACAATTTCAACAAGTTTTTTGCAGAGTATGCAACAAAAACTTAAATATTCAATTAAATCTTGCACACATGAATATATGGCAATCGAATATGATTCACTATACAATAGATTAAAAAATATAGTTGAAATGCCTATTACATTTATAAAAGTGGATATTAATTTTATAAGAGAAATCGAGGATAAAATTATACAAGCAATTAAGATTAAGAGAAATCTTGTTCCATTGGAGATTGAAAGAAAATATGATGATATGACGGATCATGATGAAATTAATGAATTACTTTCGAATTATAAATTTAAATTTTTAAAACAAGAATTAGAAAATAATCCTGAAAATATAAATAAAAAAAAGTTATTTGAATATGATAGTATAAATAATGATAGACAATTAGAAAATATTATAATAGAAAATAAATAAATAAATATTTCTTTTTTAATTGTTTTGTATTTAAATTGATTAGATTTTTCTAATATTCTTTGTTGTAGATAAGTAAATATAAATTAAAAACATAGCAAAAAATTTATCATGATATATATAAATATATTATGAAAATCAACTTTATTCATATACCAAAAAATGGCGGTACTTCAATTCGTGAAGTTTGTTATAATACGACTAAAAATAAAAAAAGAAAATCATTATTAGGTAATTTAGTAATTTATAATTATCACAATACTGATGTATATAAAAAAAATTTATGTAATCAATTAATTGTTCTAAGGAATCCAATAGAAAGGTTTATATCTGCGGTCGCGTATGCTTTACAAAAGTGGTCAAATGATATTCACGTTAAATATTTAATTGAAAATAAAATAGATACACCTGAAAAGTGGGTTAAAATATGGATGAATCCAAAAGATGATAATTTTTCTTTTTTAATGAATGAGATTAAAAATAAAGAACATAGAATAGGAGAAAGAGTAATTGAGTATAAATATACATATTCTTCACAAAAGTCTAAGGGTAAAAAATCCTAAATTCGTGATTATTATGGATAATTATGATGATGAGTTAAAATATTTTATTAAAAAATACAATATTGAATTATTTAATTTTAATAAAAAAAATAGTACAAATCATATAGAAGATGAGTTAAGTAAAGAATCTATAGATTTTTTTAATAAATTTTTATAAAGAAGATTTTATCTTATATGAAAAATACAAAATTATGAGTATGGAGCAAAGATTATAATTCTATGATTTTTATAAAAACGAAAAATATTTGGAAAAGATAATATCAAAAGAATTAAACATTTGTGCAACATAAGTTACTACATGTTCGTATACTATTATTATAAACATGATATTCTTCTTTAAAAAATGGCAATTCAAATATTTCAATTAAATCTTCGTATAAAATATCATCATGTTTTTTATGAATAATATTTAAAAATCGGTCATGGTTAATTAAATTTTTTCTATCTTCTTCTAAGCGATTTGAGAAGATTTGGAATGATTTCTTTACATTTGGATTTTTAACATTTTTGAAATTTTCATTTATGTTGCTACCTAATGAATAGTATCCGAAATCTGAAAAAGTTTGGAATAAGCTCCAATATCCTTTTTCATCAAATTTATTTGCTACACCACAGAAAAATATTTGCTGAAATATTAGTGCTAAACTATGTAATGTGCTTCCAATGAATAATAATTGTTTTAGACATTTTCGTAAATTAAAATTTTTGAAATATTCGTTATGTTCTGGTTCATTTATTTTATTAGCAAAATGATTATTAAAGCACTTATTAAATAATTGATTTTCTTCATCAGTAATTGGTAAATTATCAACAAAAAGGTCTATGTTCTTTGCTTGCAATTGGGCACCTTTTAATGGTTTTATTGTAAATATATTGGATATATTTTGAATAATATGATTATATTTATCAATAGAATTTTCATATTTAAAAATATTGCGATAAACTAAATTTTTTACATCCTCCATTACTTTAGGTTCTTTATCAAATGATCGTCCTCCTATGGATTGTAGTCCTTTTGATTCGGAGAATAATCTTTTTACATGGTCAAGTTTCATTAGAACGCCTGGTTGGATGTATTTAAAGACATATTTCATATCGCAATTTGTGTTTTTGAAGGTTTTTAATCCAATATTTAGCAAGATTGATGTTTCTAGATGCCAGGCACCATGCATAAAAACAAGAGACATAATTGTTATTAACAAAAATTCTCCGAGACATTCATAATAATAATCAGTTTTGTTATCAATCAATAAATTTTTTTCATATAATCCATCAAATGATAATCGATTTTCATTGATGAAATAGGAGAATTTACCAATTAAATTTTTATATCTGTCTTTAAAAAATTTGGAATGATTCATTCCTTTAATAAAATTGTCTCCAATTTCTAAATGATTATATTTTGCTTCCAGATTGATAATATTATTGTTATTTGATTGTATGCTAGATTTTTTTAAATATAGAAATAATAATGAGTTATGAAAATAGGCGCCAATAAATTTATGGTGTTCATTTCTATTTTCTTTTATCAATGGTGGAAAAAATTTAAATGTTAAAGGTTCATTATAAGTGTTTTGGGTTCTGGTCATTTCCATATATTTTTTTTTGAGGTAGTTTGATCTTTCTTTTATAGATAAATCTCTTACATGAATTTTTTTATTCCATCTGATAGTATTAAAATCATTCAATCCAAATATTCTGAATATGGCTAAATCAGTATCTGTTAGATCAACAAGATCAAAATTAGCGAATTTGGTTGATGGCAAAAGAATTTGTGATTTTCTATCTAATTTAGGTGGATAAAATTCAAAGTTGGGAACTTTTTTAAAAAAATAAAATCCAGAACCTAAAATAGTAATTGGACCTAAACATGCGCAAATAAGTGAAAATTTTATTATATTTTTAACAATTCTTGCTGGAAAACGTGAGTTAAATTTTAAATTATAAATTAATGAAGATAATGTTCCTAAAGAGAAGCAATTACAAAATAATATTAAGTTTACAAAAAAAATAATACGAGTTTTAAAATTCATTAGTTTTCTATACATTTAATTATGTTATTTTTTTTTACACCATAATTTAAATATTAATTTGCATTATTGTTTCTTTTCCGAATTCTTTCGTAAATGGCTTGTCGAGGTACTCCATCTTTAGTTTTAGTCATAAATGAAAATGTAATAATATCTCCGATTAATGGATAATTCAGATCTTTAGATGGTTCTTTAATAATTTGATTATTTTTAAATAAATAGCTCTTTCGTAAATCATGAGATAATTTTCCTGAAAGATTAAATTCTATAATGTTATGATTGTTGGATGAATCGTTTAGAAGTTGTACTTTATATTTTCCTAATCTATTTTTAAATTTATTTGATCCGGATACATATCCAATTATTTTCGCTTCACCATCAAGTGATGGTTTCCATTTTAGCATATTTTTTGTTCTTTTGTATTCATAAATACTATTTGGATTCTTGAGTATTACGCCTTCACCATTATTTTTAATTATTTTTTTGTATTCTTGATAAGCATGGGAAAAATCTTGTAAATTAGTCTGAACAACAGATTCAATAGGTGATTTTAATGGTAATCTGAGTTTATATTTATTTCTATGTTTGGTCCATTTTTCGTTAATTTTTTGAACAATGATTTGGTATTTTTGATATCTTTTGGAGAATGGTTCTTTTTTATCATATATGTTAATATAGTCAAAAACAGAATATGTTATTGTTTTCCATAAATTATCGTTTGGGATTTTAAAGCTTGTTAAACGATTAATTTTTTCAAATGTATTTTTGCCGCAATGTAGTTCGCCATCTAAGATTTTATCTTTTGGCATCAAATCCTTTAACCAAATTGGAACTTCAATTTTATTATTATTTCGCGTTAGGAAATCATTAGTATTCCAGATTGCTCTTACACCATCTAATTTTTCGGAAAGATACCAAGATTTTGGATTACAATAATATATTGTTTTTTTTTTTGAAAAGGTCCATTTATCATTTTTGTGAGATCCTGAAGAGCCATTATAAGTTATATAATTATGAGAATTGGTTTGTTGTTTGATAGAATCAGATGTAATATTTGGATTATAGAATCTATGAGCTAGCATTGGGCTAATTTTTTTTTTTTCCAAACTATTAAAAAATTCTGAATCATTTAATGCTTTAAGTGCTGATCGTGTTAAGATAGTATTCATGGTAAGTTGATAGAAAAGTATTAGATTAAAAAAAATAATAAAATAAATCAAATTTTTTTTATTTTTTTTTTTAGTAAATTGAGATAACAAAAATAATAAATAATATAGAAAGGCTAGAAAACAAATTAGGAAACAAGGATATTTTAAAATGTAA
>Ga0209986_10002893_pt1 | contig 15357 bp, 16 predicted proteins | sample BlataG_FD_183168 | JGI IMG/M metagenome (GOLD analysis project Ga0209986, IMG submission 183168) | Deep subsurface microbial communities from Black Sea to uncover new lineages of life (NeLLi) - Black_00105 metaG (SPAdes) (version 2) | ecosystem: Environmental > Aquatic > Marine > Oceanic >...
TGCCCGGTAGTCAAGATAACAGATACACAAGTGGAAATAGGAGAAAAAGACAACCGCTGTGTTCTCACTAAAGATCAGTGGGAAACCCTTAAAAAGAAGATACTTAAAAAAGAATTCTAAGACAAAAATCAAAAGGGCAACCCCCTGAGCTTCACTCACCCCACAAAGAATTAATTGCCAGGATAATCTAGTGTGTATTTTCTGATGCCAAAGATAGGATAGAAATACATGCCTAAAATCAATCTTCTCGATTCTAAAACCTGCACTTTGCTGGGGCTTGCCGCCAATATAGCCTTAACGATCTTCAAGCTTCTTGCCGGTATATTGGGCTTCAGCTACGCTATGATAGCCGACGCTATTCACTCGGCATCAGATTGCCTTGCCACAGGAGCTGTCTATATAGGCCTGCGAATTGGGGAAAAACCACCAGATAAGAGCCACCCTTACGGACATGCCAATGCAGAGACTATTGCTGCCTTCCTGGTTGCCCTTATAATCCTCTCTACCGGAGTCTTTATCGGCATTTCCGCCATCCACCTCATCGCCGATAAAAACTTTGAAACTCCCACCATGATTGCTCTAGTAGCAGCTGTCACTTCCATAGTCATAAAAGAAGCAATGTTCCGTTATACGCTCAAAGTAGGAAAAAAGAATAATAGTCCTGCCGTTATCGCCAATGCCTGGGATCATCGTTCAGATGCCTACTCTTCTATAGCTGCTCTGGCTGGCATAGTTGGAGCAAGGCTAGGTTTCCAATACCTGGATCCCATAGCTGGACTTGTGGTCTCGGCTTTGATCGTTAAGATGTCCCTCACAATTCTCCACTCAAACATCGGAATCTTGATGGATGAAAGACCAGAGCAGGCAGTTTTAAACAAGCTCAGAGCTGCAGTCCTGGAGGTTGAAGGAATTAAGGCAATCGGATAGTATCAGGGCACATCGCCGTGGTTCCACCTTCACCATTGATATAGAGGTAGCTGTTGATAGTAACATCACTGTAGAGCAAGGTCATCAGGTTGCCTCCGAAGTAAAAAACAGATTGGTGAACAAGATTGAGCATGTGCAGGACGTCATGGTTCATGTTAACCCCCACCACTTAACCTGGAGTTAAGAAGCTTTCAGCGGTTTAGTTGATCTCCGATATACATCTAGTACTGTTTTCCTACAATTTCATACGGTTCACTGGCAATCCCATCGAGCACATCAACTGGCATTTTTGACTGCACTTCATATATGAGTTAATATTTATATAAATGGAGACTCATATAGCAGTAGAAGAGGGACATGCAAGATTTCTGAGGTGCATTGGGGAACCCACGCGCCTTCAAATACTTAAGCTATTAATCGATGACGAGAAGTGTGTTGGCGAACTCGCCGGGGCTATTAATAAAGAACAATCCCTCATTTCATTCCACCTGAGAGCCCTTAAGGAATGCAACATTGTGAAGGACAGGCAGGAAGCTCAAAAGGTCTACTATAAGCTTACGGATGACAGGTTAGCCACGTTAATTATTGAAAGTGAGGCTCTGATGAAAGAGCTATCGCTGTGCAAATGTCAGGAGGTGAATTATGAAGGAGAAGGAAATCAAACGAGTGGTGAAGAGGAGATATGCCCAAATAGCTAAGCAAGGTCAACAGAGTTGCTGCTCAAGTTGCGGGTGTGGAGTTACCCCTTTGGCTCAAGCTGAAGCTATAGGATATGCGAAGGAAGATTTGGAAAGTATCCCAGAGGAAGCGGCAATGGGATTGGGGTGTGGCAATCCTACAGCTATTGCTGAGTTAAGGGAAAGGGAGACGGTGTTAGACTTAGGATCGGGAGCTGGAATGGACGTTTTCCTCGCAGCTAACAAGGTCGGCCCCAAGGGCATGGTTATTGGTGTTGATATGACCGAAGAGATGATTGATAAAGCAAATGCCAATGCCAAGAACAATGGCTATGAGAATGTAGAGTTTCGCCTGGGTGAGATCGAGAAGCTTCCCGTAGGTGATGGCTCTGTGGATACTATCATCAGTAACTGCGTTATCAATCTCTCCCCTGATAAATATAAAGTCTTCGAGGAGGCTTATCGAGTCCTGAAGCCCGGCGCTAAACTCGTGGTCTCTGACATAGTTACTGAAAGAGAACTCCCAGAGGAAATAAGGCAAAACATGGACGCTTGGTCTCAATGTATTGCTGGCGCGCTGGAGAAACAGGACTATCTGGATAGGGTGACACAATCAGGCTTTGAGAATGTGGTGATAGCTTCTGAGCGGGAATTCTATCTACAGGATGAAGAAAACAATCCCCCAGAAAGTATGCTAAGTATCACCATAATAGCATATAAGCCGCGCCAAACTAAGTAAAAATAGTTAAACATGGCCAGAGTAATTTCAATCAGCACAGGAAAATCTTCTGATTGCCAAAACAAATACAGCCAAACTCAAGGAAATTACCAATTTGATTAAAAAGGTTCATACATATGAAGTCCCCGAGATAATTGCCCTGCCTATCATTGGTGGCAACGAAGATTATATCAAATGGCTTGATACCATCCTGGAATGATTAAGCTACTGAAAATTATTAGCATTAGTTCATCTTTATGGCTGGAAAGTTAAGCCGTGAAAAGAGTATACTAACCAGCACTGCTCTAGTCACCGCTGGGCAAATAGCTGCAATATCTGTTAAAGGATACAATTAATGGATGAAGTCATTATTTCCAGAGCCATAACTGAAAGCTATATAAAAGACCTGCTTGAGTCGATGGAGCTTGATGTAGCTATAGTGGGCGCTGGTCCTACAGGAATGACTGCCGCCTATTACCTGGCAAAAGCAAGAATTAAAACCGCCATATTTGAACGGAAACTAAGCGCAGGAGGTGGCATATGGGGAGGAGGCATGATGTTCAATAAAATTGTGGTTCAGGATAAAGGAAAAGAGATACTGGATGAATTCGGCATTACCACCACAAAGTACCAGGAGGGCTATTACGTCGCTAATGCTGTAGAGGTAGCCTCGACTCTTTGCTCCCTAACCATAAAAGCAGGTGCCAAGGTGTTCAACTTAATAAGTGTTGAAGATGTAGTCATTAGGGAGGCCGATAGGATTAGCGGCTTGGTAATAAACTGGAGCTCTGTTGCCCTGGCAAATTTACATATTGACCCCCTTGCCATACGGGCAAGGCTGGTCATAGACGCTACGGGTCATGACTGCGAGGTATGCCATCTGGTCACTGATAAAATAGGAGCAAAATTAAACACAAAAACCGGGAAGATAGCCGGTGAAAAACCAATGTGGGCAGAGGTAGCTGAAAAGCAAGTCGTCGAGAATACCAGGGAGATTTTTCCTGGCTTAATAGTAGCTGGCATGGCAGCCGCTGCAGTTTTCGGCTCTCCACGTATGGGGCCAATATTTGGTGGCATGCTGCTATCAGGCAAAAAGGCAGCTAAATTAGCTATAGAGTTACTGGAATAAAAAAACGGAAATGTTATGTCAAAAACAATCACTGAAATAAACGAGAAAATTAGAATGGGTAAGGCAGTGGTGTTCACTGCTGAAGAAGTAATTGACATCGCCAGGAAAAAAGGCACACGCAAGGCTTCCGAGGAAATTGATGTAGTTACCACTGGCACTTTCAGCCCCATGTGTTCATCAGGCGTGTTTCTTAATGTCGGGCACTCCAGGCCCAGGATAAAACTCGGCGGTGGTAAGGTCTGGCTCAACGATGTCCCGGTTTATACCGGTCTGGCAGCGGTGGATACTTTTCTGGGTGCAACCGCTCTACCCGACGACGACCCTAAGAATAAAATCTACCCCGGCGAATTCAGGTATGGCGGCGGGCATGTCATTGAAGAACTGGTAGCAGGCAGAGATATCAAGCTGGTAGCCACTGCTTATGGCACAGACTGCTATCCCAGGAAAAAACTGGAGACCTGGATAAACATCAAAGACATTAATAATGCTATCCTGTTTAATTTAAGAAATGCTTATCAAAACTATGAGATTGCTGTAAATTTATCAGACCGGATAATTTATACCTATATGGGAGTATTGAAACCAAATTTAGGCAATGCTAATTATTGCACCTCAGGGCAGCTTTCTCCTCTACTAAACGACCCTTACTACAAAACTATAGGCGTAGGCACAAAGGTGTTTGTTGGCGGTGGAATAGGCTATGTCGCCTGGCACGGCACACAGCACAACCCCAACGTTCCCAGAGGAGACAATGGCGTTCCCAGAGAGGGAGCAGGCAGTTTATCCCTCATCGGTGATTTAAAACAGATGAAACCAGAATGGCTGGTAGGAACAAGCATGCTGGGCTACGGCTGTACATTGACTGTAGGCATTGGCATACCCATTCCCATACTGGATGAAGAGGTACTACGCTATACAACCGTAACCGACGCTGACATTTTCGCCCCTATCATCGACTTCTCTGAAGTCTATCCTCAGATGAAACCGGACACCCTGGGAGAGACCAGCTATGCAGAACTTAAAAGTGGCCGTATTAATGTCCTCGGAAAAGATGTGCCTACTGCCTCTTTATCCAGCTATCCCAAAGCAGTCGAGATAGCCAATATCCTGAAATGCTGGATACAAGAGAGTAAGTTTCTGCTCACCGAATCCGTTGCTCCTTTACCTGGAATAGAATCTGGCATAACCTCTAAGCCACTTAAAGAAAGACCAATAATAGAGTGAAATGAATATTTCTCGAAAAATAGTGCTTCATTTTCCTCCCCTGGTAACGGGGCAGCCGGTTGTTTACCGCCTGGCCAAAGACTTCGACCTCAAGTTCAATATCATTAAGGCTTCAGTATCCCCAGGAGAAGAGGGCTTATTGATTCTGGAACTAAGCGGCAACCAGGAAAACTATGATAGAGGCATCCAGTATCTAAATGAGGTAGGAGTGAAAATCCAATCCCTGAGCCAGGATATAGTTCGTGATGAAGCCAGGTGTACTCACTGCGGTGCATGTATCACCGTTTGCCCTACCGGCGCCTTTTCTCTGGAACCAAAAACCAGGAGGGTCCTCTTCGACCATAATAAATGTGTTGTCTGTGGACTGTGCATTACGGCCTGCCCACCTCGAGCCATGAAATTGTATTTTTAGATGTATGACCCACAAACTTATCGGCACTGGATTAAAGACAACGACCTGGTTTCCTTTACTATAAAGGTAAAACAGACAAACCTTTACATTCGAGCCCAACGTAACCTCAGGGATAAAGCTCTCAAATCGGCACAAAAACACCGCGCCTCTTTGGAGAAATATATTGAGCACCATCCTCTTTTTCTAACTACTCTAGAGCCTTACCAGGCTGAAAAGGATGCCCCATCCATCGTCAAGGATATGTCCCAGGCATCACAGCTGGCTGGCGTCGGTCCTATGGCAGCAGTAGCAGGTGCTATCGCTGAAGCTGTCGGCAGGGATTTACTTCCCTTCTCAGAAGAGATAATCCTGGAAAATGGAGGTGATATTTTCCTAAGAATATTAAAGAAAAGACTAATAGGAATTTACGCCGGCTCATCTCCATTCACAGGAAAAATGGCACTGGAAATCAAGCCCCAGGAAACACCCCTGGGTATATGTACTTCCTCGGCAACCATAGGTCACTCATTAAGCCTGGGTAGCGCTGATGCTGTTATAGCCATCTCACGCTCAACACCCATAGCCGATGCTATGGCTACCGCTATAGGTAACGTGGTTAAGACTACAGAAGATATAACCAGGGCAATTGAGAAAGCTCAAGACACAGCAGAATTACTTGGCATAGTTATTATTAAAAACGACAAGATAGGAATTTGGGGCAAAGTGAGAATCGTGTCGCTTAGCTCAGAAATAACCACATAGTTCCCCACCATAGTTAGTTAAACGAACATGCACAGGTCTTCACTGTAAAGACTACATTCTTACTGGTTTTGTTACTATAAAAATCGGATACTGTTACAGTAATAGTGACCCTACCTCCATTATCGGGAGCAACCCAGGTAATCACAGAACCTCCCCCTGAAATCTCACCTTCTTCAGTATTCTTTCCAACAGCTGACCATTCATAATATAGCTCATCGCTGGCATTGGTAATAACGCACTCAATATTACAACTTTTCCCTATCAAGATCGCATATACACCTGAAGATTCTTTCAAATATTTAGGCTCTTCGGAAGTGACAATCAATTCCTCAATAACGGGTGGTGGATTGTATGACACACTGATGGCCAACACCCTGCTATCTTCACCACCATAGCCATCGGTAACTACAACTGTGATACTATACAGACTAGCTTCGGCGGGGGCAGTCCATACAACAGCCGAACCTGTGCCAGAAATATCGCCTCCACTGGCAGACCATTCGTAGTTTAATTCATCACCATCCTCATCTTCTGCTTGGCATTCAATATCACAACTATTTCCAACAGTAATCCAATCTGCATCCGATACCAGGCTGGTGATACCAGGCAGATGATTTGCTTTAACAATGATAGTCACAGAATCAGTTGCTTCACCGTCTTTGCCATCAGTTACACTGACCATGATATTGTAGATACCTTCCTGTTCAGGAGCTGTCCAGGCGACAGCAGCGCCATTCCCATTAATTTCGCCCTCGCTGACTGACCACTCATAGACCAGTTCATCCCCATCCTCATCTGAAGCTATACATTCGATAAGACAACTGTCTAGCGGAAAAATCACTTCCAGCTTAGCTTTGAGGCTGGTAATAACTGGCGGGTTGTTAACCGGGACACAACCGCCTACCAGCAAAACAACAGTTGCCAGTATAGCAAGGCTATAAAACCAATTCTTGAATTTAAAGAAACCCGATTCCATTACAACTCCTTTCCTATTAGCAATAGTTACGTAAATTTAGAAACCTATTCAGATGAAACGCTATAATAATCAAACCAGCAAATTATGCGCCACATCTTGGGGGTAATTTTTTCACAGTTATGCTTACAGTACCGGTAGCTTCACCACCCTTACCATCGATCACATTAACCATTATGTCATAAACACCTTCTTGTTCAGGAGCGGTCCAGGCGACAGCGACTTTACTCCCGGTTATACCACCTTCGCTGGCCGACCACTCATAGACCAACCCATCCCCATCATCATCTGAAGCAACACATTCGATTAGACAACTATCCAGGGGAGCGATCATTTCCTGCTTGGCCCTGAGACTTGTAATAACTGGTGGCTGGTTGGCCCTGAGACTTGTAATAACTGGTGGCTGGTTGGTTGGAATACAACCGCCAACAAGAAAAACAATAACAGCTAAAACGACAAGGCTAATTATTCTATTATTCATATTCAGTTTTGAAAAAGCTGCTCCCGTAAGAAAATCAACAACTTGTTTAGGTCGAAGGGATGCAAAATTATAAAGCAATACATTCATCACTGCAACTTTACCTTCTATAGACACTCAAGCTAGTATCCATAGCACTACATAGTATATTCCCACCCCTATAAAGATAATGGAAACAATTACTCGAATGATTTTTTCCCAACGGGTGACGGCATTTAGCCAGGCAGAAACTCCGGTCACTCCAGTGGACAGAAGCGTGCCAAGTATAAAAACTGGAAGTCCCGTGCCAATAGCAAATATGGCGGGTAGTGCTACACCTCCAGTAGATTTGAGGGCTAAAGGTATCAATACTCCAAAAAACAGGATGGCACTATAAGGACAAAAGGCCAAAGCAAAAAGAGCACCTAACACGAATCCACCCAGCATTCCCCAATCGGCAACTTTGTTTCCTATTGAAGAAATCCTGCCACCACCCAGACTAAAAGAAAACCTGTTGATATTCAGCATTACTATTCCTATTATAATCAACAGCGGTCCCAAGATTTGCTCTCCAAAATCCTGAAGAAATGAAGCTACTCCTGGTATTTCAAGACCAGTCACGATAATTAGAACGCCTATGATAGAGTATGAAAGCATCCGCCCCAGCGTATAGAGTGCTCCAGTTATAACACAGTACTTACGGTCCGTGACTTTGCGGCTAATATATGCCATGGCAGCAATGTTGGTTGCCAAAGGACAAGGGCTTACAGCAGTCATCAACCCCAACAATAATGCTGAGATGACCGGAATATTAAGACCTCCTGATAACAGCTGCATTACACCAGCTAAATTTATCGCTCTCCTCCTCCAAGGCTTTTTGCAATCTCACTTCTCACTTCTTCCACAAATGCCTGATCATCACCTATTAAAAACCAGATTTCCGTTACCTCTTTAATGTGGTCAGTACCATCTATTATTGCGTTGATAAACAGAGATGATGTATAAGCGTCATATTTCTCTAAAATGGCAGTATTCTCCTCATCATTTAGGTTTACCGACCTGAAAGCCATCTTGCCGCTGGTCATTTCATCCTGAAAATAGGTCTCCAGGGTGTAGATAGTCCGTTCTTCGGCGTAGATGCAAGATTGGCAACGTTGTGCCCGATGAAAATAAATAACCTCAACCATTTCAACATAATAAGCTGATGTGTCCTCTCCGTCCGATGCAGGAGGTATAGCAGGCGATGCCGTACACCCTGCCATCAGGGATATAACCAGGCATACCGAGAGAAGATAAAATAGACTCTTATTTATTCTACGCATAACGACTGCTCCCTTAAAGCTCTTCTACTATTAAAAATCATAGTAAAAGTCATAACTTAATTTATTTAGCTATAAATTCAGGGAATATTATCTGCTCCCCTTAATCCAGTTCTTAATTTCTTCAGGGCCAGGAACTCTGCCCTCCGCCACCTTAGCGCCGTCGATGACAACTGCCGGGGTCATAAATACTCCCTTGTTACTGATCTCTACTATATCCTTCACTTCCACTACCTCAACTTCTTTTTCCAAGCCCAGCTCTTTCACTGCTCTCCGTATGTTTGCTACAGTGGCATGACACTTAGCACAACCCGTTCCACAAATCTCGACCTTCATAGTGTAATTTCCTCCTTAAGTTTTATTTGTTTCTCAGGACAAGATAAATCCAGCAATCCAGCCCACAATGGTTCCCAGGACAATAATAGTCGGGACGTAAACCAGCGCTTTCTTGTATCCAAATACTCTTCCAATAGCTAGCCAGTTAGGCAGGCTGATGCCTGGACCGGTAAGTAATAACGCCAGGGCAGGGCCTTTGCCCATTCCCAAACCCATTAAAGTGTCTACAAATGGAGCTTCGGTCATAGTAGCAAAGTAAGTTACGGCACCGATCATAGTGGCCAGGAAAGACTGCCTAAGCCCTTCTCCACCTAACCATGTCCTTACCCATTCTGCCGGCAGAGCAGCGCCTATAATCCCAACTAGAAACACGCCCAGGAGAAGAAGAGGGAATATTAAGCGCACAAACCACCACGACTCTTTCAGCCATCCCTTTATCTCATCCCGGCTTTTGACTCTCCAGGCATAAAGAGCAGCTACCGCCGTCGTCCCTCCCCATATATAGATCTTGGCCAGATAGGAACCCCCTCTCACAGCATAATTGGGAGCCAGCAATGTAATAACCAACAGTAACAGCAGGATGATGTCCTTTTTGGTCATCATCTTTCCCCCGGTAGCCTTGATGGTTAATGTTCTCTCTCGCTCTTCCTTACGAAAAGCAAGGAACATCACTGCACCAACGATGAAAGAGACTGATAGGGCAGCCACTATTCTAGCTATAACCATTTGGGAGCCTAGAATTGAACCAGTGTAAACCAGAGCCAGGATATTAGCTGCTGGAGCAACCCAGAGGAGGATGAAAGCGGGACCAATTCCAGCCCCCCCATGATAAATGCCGCTAGCAACAGGGATAACAGTGCACGAGCAGACTGACACAAAGAAACTTCCGCCGCCAGCAATAGCGAAGGATTTAATCTTGCTGGCAGCGCTGCCCAGATAGCCAATAATTGTCTCTCGGGATACAAAGGATACTATTGCCCCGGCTAAAAGGAATGCCGGGATGAGGCATGTGAGCACATGCAACGCAACATATTCTTTAAGTGCATTTAGCCCAGCCAGTAAAAGTTGCTCAACCATATACTTTAATCACTCCCGAAGCACTTGGGTGGGTAACCAGAATAATTGCTTCATAAGTTACTTGTTTACTGCTGACGGGATAATTCGCTCAGCGTGATTTAATCTTTCTCTATCCTGCAGTATTTTATTCTCAGAAACTAGGGAGCTACGAATCATCTGAATCAGGGAGACAATATTGCTATTCACATTCTGTTCATCAGTAGAATAGACCACCCATAACCTGTCTCTCCTGGACTTAATAAAGCCAGCATCCTTAAGTATGCCCAAATTGCGTGACGCACGAGTCTCAGAGATATCCAGTGCCTGAATAATCTCACATACACAGCATTCCCTCTCCATGAGTACCTTCAGAATCCTGATTCTTGTCTCGTCAGACAGAGCTTTAAAAATTTTAACCAGGTTAAGCATATTCAAAATCTGTCATGCGGATATGCGCACATCCGCATTTCTGATATAATACATCATTGATTTTCTTGCGTCAATTGCCACACCTGTCTATGATTTCAGGAATATCGTACTGTTTTTATTCCCAGGATGTACTACATTTGAGTTGCCAAAGCTTGAGTGTAGGTTTAGAATAGTATATTTTAAAATGACCAGTCAGTTAGCTAACTTTATTATAAAAATTTACCGGGACCGCTTTAAGAGATATCTAACCCTATCTTTAGTAATCCTGGGGATAATCCTTATCTTAACGAGTCAACAACCTGCCCGGCCAACCCCTGACGAGGGCTTTGAGGTTCACTTCTTCTATGTTTCAGGTTGCTCCAATTGTGAGGAACAAAAATTATTCAATGCGAAGTTAGCCAACACATATCCTTCAGTTAGCTTTGTTTACCACGATATCTCTACTCCTGAAGGAGCCACCGTTTTATCAGATATGCTGGCAAATGCAGGGGCGATAGGCGAGCGTTACGAAACCCCCATAACAATTTTCGGGGGGCAAGTTTTCGAGGGCTGGGAATCAGAAGAAACAACCGGCAAAGAGATTGAATCGGTCCTGCAACAATGTCTGGCAGGAGATTGCCCTGACATAGAGAGCCCAAAACCCGAGGATGAACCAATATTGCCCATTATAGGGAAAATAAGACTTGCCGATTATTCTCTGGCTGGTTTAGCCGTAGTTCTGGGATTAGTTGATGGATTCAATCCCTGTGCCATGTGGGTGCTTGCTTACCTCATATCCCTCATACTGACCTTAAAGGATAAGAGGAAAATATGGCTGCTTGTTGGCTCCTTTGTTTTCGCCTCGGGAGTACTATATTTCCTCTTCATGACAGCCTGGCTTAATGTCTTCCTCTTTATCGGCTACTACAGACCAATGACAATAGTAATTGGACTAGCAGCTTTAGGGGCAGGCATACTAAATGCGAGGGAATTCATAAAAACAAAGGGAGCCATTGCCTGCGAAGTAGTAGACGCAGAGTCCAAACAGAAAACCATGACCAGAATGGAAAGAGTCGTCCTTTCTCCCTTGACCCTGACTACAGTAGCAGGAATCATAGCTCTGGCTTTCGTGGTAAACTCCATTGAATTCGTCTGTTCCTCAGCAATTCCGGCAATTTTTACTCACGTCCTATCTTTGAGCAATCTGTCAACCTTCAGGTACTATGCCTATATTTTGCTATACGATTGCTTTTTCATGCTCGATGATCTCATTATCTTCGGGCTGGCCGCCTTCGCTGTGACTTCCAGTGTGGGAGACCGATACGCAAAGTTCTGTAAACCATTGGGAGGGGCAATAATGCTAATTCTAGGCGTGCTGCTCCTGTTTGCCCCAAACCTGCTACGTTAGTTCCAAAGCTGAAATCCTTCCAGATTCACCCAACCCATTCTCATCGAATAACGCGGGCCCAACCCTTGAACTGAATACCTGGGGCTGGACAACTCAGGGCAGGAAAGTTCGGCAGCATGTGTGGCGTGTCAAATCTACCACTTCTCTTTAGCGGTGCTTTTAACATATAATTATCTCCTGAGTGGAGGCAACATCATGCCAAAGAGAACTGACATCAAGAAGGTAATGATTATCGGCTCGGGGCCAATTGTGATAGGGCAGGCCTGCGAGTTTGACTACTCGGGCACCCAGGCTTGCAAGGCGCTCCGCGAGCTGGGCTATGAAATATTGCTGGTGAATTCCAACCCCGCAACCATCATGACCGACCCTGGAATGGCAGACGCCACCTATATTGAACCACTCAACCTCAAAACAATGACCCGTATCATCGAGAAAGAGCGCCCTGATGCCCTGCTACCCAACCTTGGGGGACAATCAGGGCTCAACCTCAGTGCCGAACTGGCACGCTCAGGAGTCCTGGAAAAGTATGGCGTTAAGGTAATAGGCGTCCAGGTTGACGCCATAAGGCGCGGCGAGGACCGAACCGCCTTCAAGGAAACGATGAGCCACCTGGGCATAGAAATGCCCGAGAGCGAAGCGGTTTACAACGTTGCCGATGCGGAAAATATCGCCGCCAGGCTGGGATACCCCATCGTTGTCCGTCCCGCCTATACCATGGGTGGAACAGGCGGCGGACTGGTCTATAACGTGGAGGAACTACGAACCATCGCCAGCCGCGGAATCGCCGCCAGCCTTATCGGCCAGATATTGATAGAGGAATCGGTTCTGGGATGGGAAGAGCTGGAACTGGAAGTGGTGCGCGACGCCAAGAACCAGATGATCACCGTCTGTTTCATCGAAAATGTGGACGCCATGGGTGTGCATACCGGTGATTCCTACTGCACGGCGCCTATGCTTACCATTGACCCCGAACTCCAGAAGCGGCTCCAGGAATACTCTTACAGGATAGTGGAAGCCATACAGGTAATCGGGGGCACCAATATCCAGTTCGCCCATGACCCTGTTAGCGACCGCGTTGTCGCCATCGAAATCAATCCCAGGACCTCACGCTCTTCGGCGCTGGCGTCAAAAGCAACCGGATTCCCTATCGCCCTGATCTCCGCCAAGCTGGCTGCCGGTCTCACCCTGGACGAAATCCCCTACTGGAGGGAAGGTACTCTGGATAAATACACCCCCTCTGGAGATTATGTTGTGGTCAAGTTCGCCCGCTGGGCTTTTGAAAAATTCAAGGGCTCCCAGGACAGGCTCGGCACACAGATGCGCGCCGTGGGTGAGGTAATGAGCATAGGCAAGACCTACAAAGAGGCATTCCAGAAGGCGATCCGTTCCCTGGAGAACGGCCGCTACGGCCTGGGCTTTGCCCGAGACTTCCATGACAGACCACTAAAGGAACTCATGGACCTGCTACAGGAAGCAACAAGCGAGCGTCAGTTCATCATGTACGAGGCGCTGCGCAAGGGTGCTACCGTGTCACAACTCTACCGGAAAACGTATATTAAGACCTGGTTTATCAACCAGATGAAAGAGCTCGTAGAACTGGAAAATAGGCTTATCTGTTATCGCGGAAAGACACTGCCTGACGACCTGTTAATGCAGGCAAAAAAAGACGGCTTCGCCGACCGCTACCTGTCTCAGATACTCGGCATACCAGAGAAAGAGCTGCGCCAAAAGCGCATTTCCCTGGGCGTGGTTGAGGGATGGGAGGCTGTTCCCGTTAGCGGCGTGGAGAATGCGGCATACTACTTTTCCACCTACAACGCACCCGACAAAACAACAAGCATCGGCTCACCAAAGGTCATAGTGCTCGGCGGCGGTCCCAACCGTATCGGCCAGGGCATAGAGTTTGACTACTGCTGCGTCCATGCCGCCTTCGCCCTGCGTGATGAGGGGTATAAAACTATCATGATCAACTGCAACCCGGAGACAGTCTCCACCGACTACGATACCTCGGATAAGCTCTATTTTGAACCTCTAACAGTGGAAGATGTGTTGAGCATTTACGAAAAGGAACAGCCCGAAGGTGTAATCGTCCAGTTCGGTGGGCAGACCCCACTCAATATCGCCAAGGAGCTGGCTGAGGCTGGCGTTAAAATACTGGGCACCTCGCCTGAGACGATAGACCTTGCCGAGGACAGGGACCGCTTCCGCCAGAGGATGAAGAAGCTGGGTATACCTATGCCGCAGTCCAGTATGGCAATCAATTTTAAGGAAGCCAGGAGCTTCGCCAGGCAAATCGGGTATCCCTTGATGGTGCGACCTTCATATGTGCTGGGTGGACGTGGCATGGAGGTGGTCTATGACGAGGAGATGCTCCGGGAATACATGGCGGCTGCGGTGGGGGTTACCCCTGACCGTCCCATCCTGATAGATAAATTCCTGGAACACGCCATCGAGGCAGAGGCAGACGCCATCACCGACGGGCGCGACACCTTTGTGCCGGCAGTCATGGAGCACATTGAACTGGCAGGAATCCACTCCGGCGATTCCGCCTGCGTGATTCCACCGGTTAGCCTGCCCAAAAAACACATAGACACCATCTGCGAATACACTGCCAGGATCGCCTGCGACCTGGGCGTCGTCGGCCTGATGAACATGCAGTATGCCATCGCCCATGATATTGTCTACGTGCTGGAAGCCAATCCCCGGGCATCACGCACCGTGCCACTGGTGTCAAAGGTATGCAACATCTCAATGGCGCGAATAGCCACCCAGCTCATGCTGGGGAAAAAGCTGTCAGAGTTGGGCATCAAACACAGAACCATCCCGCACTTCGGCGTTAAGGAAGCGGTCTTCCCTTTCCCCATGTTCCCTGAAGTGGACCCCATACTGGGACCTGAAATGCGCTCCACAGGAGAGGTGCTCGGAATCGCCGATTCCTTCGGATATGCCTACCTCAAGGCACAGGAGGCGGCTCAGCAGTCGCTCCCCGAGAACGGCACAGTCCTGATAACCGTGGCCAGCAAAGACGACCCTACCCTGGCAGAAACGGCGAAGCACTTCGTGGATCTCGGTTTTAAAATCAAAGCCACTCGGGGCACACGCCAGGCTCTCAGCAGTCACGGCATCGAGTCCGACCTCATTCTCAAGATGCATGAGGGACGGCCCAACATCGTGGACGCCATCAAGAATGGTGAGATTCAACTGGTCATCAATACACCCATCGGCAAACTGGGCCAGTATGACGACTCCTATATCCGCAAGGCAGCGGTCAAGTACAAGGTGACTTATATAACGACTCTGGCAGCAGCCGCTGCTGCTGTGAAGGGCATCGCCACATACCGCCATGGCCGGGCAGAGGTCAAATCCCTGCAGAGCTATCACGCAGATATCATCTAGCCGTACCTGACCATCATCTTAATAAGCTACACGCCCCCCTGGCTCAAGATTAACTTTGCTAGCTTAAGAATTGGAATAAACCACCAATCATCAAGTATAATAGCTGTGTTTATGGTGAGCGTAGCCCAGTGGTTAAGGCGCCAGGTTGTGGCCCTGGAGATCGTGGGTTCAAATCC
>Ga0209986_10002896_pt1 | contig 15347 bp, 17 predicted proteins | sample BlataG_FD_183168 | JGI IMG/M metagenome (GOLD analysis project Ga0209986, IMG submission 183168) | Deep subsurface microbial communities from Black Sea to uncover new lineages of life (NeLLi) - Black_00105 metaG (SPAdes) (version 2) | ecosystem: Environmental > Aquatic > Marine > Oceanic >...
AAAACAAAGCACAGCAGGCAAAGGTTTAGACATTAAAACGAAATTAAAAGGTTTACATATAAATTGCTTGTTCCCCAGTACATGCAGATTTTAGCGTAGCATGTTTCAATGATCACCGAACAAGAGGGAAAGTTGCGACATCATATAACTGCTAGCACCTATTTTGCACATCTAGATGAGACAGATATAACCAAAACGCGGGAGAAGGTCAACCACCGTCACATCTGTCGCCGTAGTTGCCGATTGAAAAGCCCACGAATTTGCGATATACAACTAAACTCGTGAGAGAGCCGTTTGGTTCCGGGGAAGCGCTGGTGGCAGCTGGACATGATTTTTTCCGAATAACTGGTGTCTGACGAGGTAGATAAACATCTTGGGGATGAGAGGACACTTGTCTCGCTTCTCAAGCAAGGGCAGGAGGATGCATTTCGTGTTCTCGTCAAGCGATATGAGACCAGAGTCTTCAGCATTGCTTATGGTATCACCTTAGATAGAGAAGAGAGCCTGGATATAGTCCAGGAAGTTTTCCTAAAGGTATACCAGAACATCCATGGCTTTAGAGAGGAATCAAGGCTTTCGACCTGGCTCCATCGTATTACGGTCAACCTGTGCCTTAACTGGAAGAAAAGATGGAAACGGCGGTTCAGATGGCATCATCAACCCCTTGAAAGAGACGAATCCGGTAATGACCTGAAGTCGGGAACCGAGGCTCATTATCCAGACGCTCTTTACGAAAAAAAGGAATTTGAGAAGATATTCTGGGATAGGCTTAACGAGTTACCGGAAAAGACGAGGGCTGTGTTTGTACTCAAGGAAGTGGAAGGCCTTTCCTATGATGAGATTGCCAAGACATTAGGCGTAAGGACGGGGACAGTCAGTTCCCGGCTCTTTTATGCTCGCAAGAGGCTCAAGGAGTCGCTAAAGCAATATCTGGAAGAAGGAAAGGATTCGTGAAAAAGGGAGAGTGAAGATGACGCGATTCAAGAAACTTCATCTGTTGCTTCTGCTGGTTGTTCTGACCGGGGTACTGGCAGCTCCAATCCAGGCAGAGCGCAATATAGATGTAGTCGTTAAGACCGTCCTGGCATCTCATGGGGCCAAATACTTTGACCCGCGTCTGTCCAGCCTTATAGAGGAGCTGCAGTCCGTATTCCGGTACTCCTCATACCGACTCCTCAGCCAGGACCGCATAAATCTCCGTATGAGTGAGACCGGTGTGGTTTCACTTCCAGGAAACAGAGTTCTGAAGATCACGCCTATGGGTGTTACGGGAAACAGAGTAGAGCTGCGACTTGTGATTCTGAAAAAAAAGAGGATGATCTTTGAAACCGTGATCCAGCTCCTCAATCACGGCAGCATTATCGTTGGCGGCCCCAAACACAAAGACGGTTCCCTGCTGTTTAACATCTCCGCTTCATTCTAGTCCCGCGGTTGTGTAATTCGTGCTCTTTCTGGCAGAAAACAAGAAGACAACCACGCCATTTTCTAACCCGGACAAGCTGCCACCAAGAAAAAACACTTTTTTGTTTCTTGAGTGAGTTTTTTTTGAGAATTGGCGTCTAACAAAGCAAATGTCAATTTCCTGATGAGGATAAAAGCTCATGAAAATGGACCCAACTATTTGTGATCCGGCCCTGCTAAACCGTTTCTTTGATCAAGAACTCGGGCCGGATGAATATGCTCTGATGACCGAACACATAAAACACTGCCCTTCCTGTCAAAAGGCACTCCAAGATGCTGAGGCCATCTCTGCCCTTTTTAGCACGGCTTTAGACAAAGAGCTTTCTCGTGCCAAACTTGAAAAAGTTGAAGAAAAGGTGTTGGCTTTCATCCGTAGAAAGAAAACTCCATGGTGGTTGAAACTTGGACACCTGCTTGTAGCCAGGAGGTTCTATGTCCCTGCCACAGCCGTTATTGCAGGACTTATCCTCTACTTTTCTTTTCTGGCGCCTCCCACCTCAGTGTCTGGCCCCAGCGCTATCATAAACTCTTTGAAGGGCAATGTGGGATCTGTCATGATTTTGGAAACACCGAAATCACACCAGACCATTCTATGGTTCAGTGAACCTCTGATCTCAGGTGATAAAGATAATGGAATTGAAGAAAATCAAAGCACTGTTTCAACCTATTCAAAAAAACTGTGTCTGATGTCTTAATATGAAGAATCAGGAGGTGGAAAAATGAAAAACAACAAAGTCCTTACTGTTGTGCTCGCAACTATCTTATGTTTTTTCTTTGTCGCAACTTCCGCTTGGGCCGGTTCCGAACAACGTTACAGATGGGAAGGGATAGCCATAGGCGTGGGAGCTGCTATTGTCGGAAATGCTCTCCTTAACGGCTGTTATTATCAGCCTCCTCCAGCGCCTGTTTGTTATACCCGCCCGGTTGTTTATTATAGTCCGCCACCTGTTTATGTTGCGCCGCCAGTTGCTTACTACAGTCCGCCAGTTGTGCGTTACGGTCCTGCACCCTGGCGTCCTTATGGACATTGGAAACGACATGGTCCGCATCGTCACTGGCGTTGGTAAGTTAGAAGAATTCGCTTTCTTGAAAGGGGGTAAAAAGCTATGAAGAAGCGATCCTTAGCAGCATTGGCAGTTACAGTTTTGGGTATGGTTTTTGTCTTTGCAGTCGTTTACGCAGCTCAGCAGGCGGTTGATGAAATGACCATGAATTCAAAGGTCTACGAAAAGCACAAAAAGGCCCTTGTCACCTTCACGCACAAGAAGCACAATGTGGACTACAAGATTTCTTGCACGGACTGTCACCATGTTTTCAAAGACGGCAAGAATATCTGGAAAGAGGGGGATGAGGTTCAAAAATGCGATGCCTGCCACAGTGAATCCAAGGCGCCAACTGGAAAAGATGCGCCAAAGCTGAGCAAGAAGGAAAAGATTGCAAAATACCACTACTCAGCCATCCACGAGAACTGTGTGGGATGTCACAAGGATTTGAAGAAGGCTGGCAAGCCTACCGGCCCTACGGCGTGCAAACAGTGCCATCCCCAAAAACCGTCCTGATTTCCGTCCGCGAAGCGCTGCCGTCAAGGCAGAATCTTTGCCTTGACGGCAGTGTTGGGAAAAGCTATAGGAAATCACTCCACAAAAAAACTACTGAGCAACAAAGGAGGCTGGGTGATGAAAAGAACAATTTCAATCATTTTATGTCTCGCGCTGGCAATCTGTTTTTATTCCTGTGCAGGGCCGACACATCAACAAAGAGGAGCGAAAACAGGAGTTCTAATTGGGGCGGCAGGAGGCGCAATTCTAGGCCAGGTAATCGGCAGGAATACAGAAGCCACGCTTCTGGGAGCAGGAATTGGGGCGGCAGTGGGTGGTCTCTCCGGTCATCAGATCGGCGCGTACATGGACAGACAAGAGCAAGAATTGAGGGCCGCTTTGGCCGCAAGCGAGGCCGCGAGTATTCAGAGGACACAGAATGTTTTGACGGCCACGTTTCAGTCCGAAGTCATGTTTGATTTTGATTCGGCAACCCTAAAACCAGGCGCATATGCGAAGATCGGCAGAGTCGCTAACGTATTGAATAGGTATCCACAGACGACAATCAGGGTTGAGGGTCACACTGACTCAAGAGGCTCTGAAACTTACAATCAAGATCTGTCTGAAAGACGGGCACAGGCGGTCAAAAGCGCCCTGGTGCAAAGGGGAGTAGATTCAAGAAGGATACAGACCATTGGTTTCGGTGAGTCACAGCCCATATCTTCAAGTGACGCTATGAATAGAAGGGTGAACATAGTAATCATACCTATCTGAGCAATCATGCAGAATATGGCAAAGAAAGGGAGGATAAAAGGATGAAAATTTTCTGGGCAGCCCTGTTCCTGATAGTCTGTTTTTTTCCTGTGAATAGCTTTGGCGGGTGCATAGAGGGAGATTGTGTGAATGGACAAGGAACCTTCACGTATGCCAACGGCGACAAATACACGGGGCAATTCAAGGATGGCAAGATGCATGGAAAAGGGGCCTTGACTTCGCACGACGGCGCAAAATATGTGGGAGAGTTCAAGGACAACGTTTTAGATGGACAAGGGACTCTGATTCGTCCTAACGGCATCAAATACGTGGGGCAGTTTAGGAACAATAAATTGCATGGACAAGGCACCTTGACCTCACCAGACGGCAAACAATTGGTAGGTGAGTTTAAGAATGGTGAATTTGTCGGGAAATAGACGAACGGCGTTATTTATAATAGCCTTTCTGTTTAGTTCAACAGCAGCATGGGCGTGCCACGATTGGTGTTTCTACAACGATTGGGATTGCTGCTATCGGTGGCCGCGATACAGATGGCACACATGCATACGATCATACCCCTATCCAGTTTGGATAGAAAAGAAAGGGCCAAGTATAGCCGAGCAAAAGAAGGAAGAAGCGCGAACAAGAGAAGAACGACGGGAAAGGACTAAAGCACGCAATGAAGCTTACAAAAAGGAATACGGCCACTATCCCATACCAAAAATAGTCCTATCCCCAAACCATCCACAATCAAGATAAACATGTGGCTTGAGAAACGTTGAAAAAGCAGTTTTTCGTCTTGAGTTGTGGGGATATGCTAACTTTCCCGATCCCGTCATCGCATCCAATAGCTCGTGTTACTTTGTTGTCCCACAAGTGAGCATTTATTTTCACATATTATGAAACTTTTTACCCAGTGCCACATATCTGCTTTCGGCAGGCAAGCAAGTTAACCTTGTGATATTATGCATAATAGCGGGCTCTACTGGCAGTGGCATACTTGATGCAAAAAGGATACTGTTATTGACGAGTCTAGGAAGGAAAAGTCATGAAGAAATATGTTTTGTTTTTACCCGCAATTTTAATGCTTTTTGTCATTGCACCCATGTCACATGCAATTGGAATTGATTGGGATGAGATCATTTGGCAGGCGGATCCTAATTTTGATTCAAGCGAATTGAATGCATTGATTGATTTTTCTCCCATTGATGCCAATAGCTTTTTGATAAAATTGACCAACACATCTACTAACCCGTATGGTTCAACTCTTGATGAGCAAACATATGACTTCCCAGCAACCGTTTTATTGACGGGGATCGGTTTCAAATTGTCAGACAATTATGAGTCATATTACATTACCGGTGGTTCGATTGATGGCACAGGAGCAAATATTCCTGATGGTGAAAACCTATCACTACATTGGGGTTATGATAACGATCCACTGGATGGAGGTCCTTTTCAGCAGGGAGAGGCAACCACGCTGAGCGTTAATACTGTCATTTCAACCATGGAGTCATCAACAGAGAAGGATGCTTCACTATTTGGATCAGGGGATGCGAGTTTTAAGGGGCCGGATTACGGTATCTTGAGTACTGCTTATCCAACTCCCCAAAATTATCCCTGTATTTTGGGTTATGCTGAGATTATTGTTTATCTAAATAATGACATCACGAATTGGGACGCCTTTTTCTCAGACATAGATTCCAAGGACGTCGTCGTCTCCTTTGGATCACCCGTAGCGCCCGTCCCCGAACCCGCCACGCTACTATTACTGGGCACTGGCCTGGTAGGTCTTGTAGGGTTCAGGAAAAAGCTTAACAAGTAGGTATATATTCAATCGTGAGAGTGCAAGGGCAGGGTCAAAGATGGCCCTGCCCTTTTTGCTAGATTGGAGACAAAGCTGGTAGCGCCAACGGAGGAGACGAAAACTTCTATTTTGTAGGGTAACGTAGCACAAAGCAGGAAGCTTAAGGAAAGGAGGAGAGAGATGAGGCGCCAGATTTTTATCCCATTTTTTCTTATTTGTCTGATTTGTCTCCCACTAACTGCTTTTTTCGTGGGTTGCGGCGGTGGCGGTGGCGGCGGTAGTAGCGCCAGCAGCGATTCTGGAGATTTGGGGACCTTTTCTCTGAACGTGACAGATGCCAAGCCGGTGCTCCCTGAAAATACTGAGAGCGTTCTTGTTACCTTCGAAGAAGTACACGTCCACAAAGCGGGTGAAGGATGGGACTACCCTGCCCTTGGCCCAGGAACCGTACACGATCGACCTGCTCAAGTTCCAACAAGGCAAAACGACGGAGCTTGTTCCACCGGTTAGCCTCGAACCTGGAAAATACACTCAGATCCGTATTGTGGTGAGTAGTGCGGAATTAGTAACCGATACAAAGGCCCATTCACTGGACATTCCTTCGGGAAACCTAAAGACCGATACACAGTTTGACTTCCAGGTAGAAGGCGGCGGAGCAGTGGATATCACTCTCGATTTCGACCTGAGCCGATCCATCGTGGTGACCGGGCAGCAACCGCCCACGTACAAGCTCAAGCCTGTCCTACATATTAATCAAACCCAAGAAGCGGCTACGATTCGCGGGGAGATCACTGAAAACTCTTTTGTCGCTCACAATTGTGACGAAGCTACTGTCATCGTGTTCTGGGACAAAGACCTAGATGGCAATGTTGACATTGATAATTCCGAGGATGAAGTTTACACCCAGGTTGTGGTGGACAAAAATGACCCAGCGACCTTCAGCATCTTCTGGCTGGTTCCTGAACAAGGCTATATTGTGCAATTGAGATGGACGGAAATGATGAAGACCCTGAATTTGAAGAAACCCTGTCACTAGGTGATCTCCCGGCAGGCGCTGTGTATGACCTTGATCCATACTAGTAGATCGATTCGCAAATATTGTTCTAGTAACGGAACCATCCCCACCCTGCCCTCCCCCTTGTCGAAAATCCCGCTTTCATAGCGGGGAAGGGACGGGTGCGTGCTGCGGGACGCTCGTGAAACCTTGACGTATGCCATGCCCAGCATACGCCTTTCAACTTTTCACCGACGTCCCCTAGTACGCCTATGTGAGACTTAGGGCAAAAGGAGTTCTTTACAAAATCGATGAGCGGGAAGCACTCTTATCCCTCTTTTTTCGTAGTCCTTGTTGCCTGTATGCACCTGGTAAAATTTGGGGATGCGTGTTCTTTCCATAAAATAATAAAGGGAGGGATTGATATTCTTTTCCCCGCTCTTGCACTCAACCGCGAACAATGGAATTCCTTCTTTCAATACAACAAAATCTGCTTCCCTCTTGTCTGTATCCCGTAGAAACCGCAGATCCATATGAAAACCTTCTGTGTCTTCCAGGAAATGGCAGTATTTCAAAAGTTGAGCGGCAACAAAATTTTCAAATCTCGGGCCTGATTCGCGAATCCGCGACCAGTCCCATAAATAGAGTTTCTGTTCCTTTTTAACGGCCCTGATCTTCGGAGGCCCGTACGGTGCAATGCGGAAACAGTAGTACATCCTTTCAAATATTTTAAGCCAGCGTTCAACGGTTTCATGGGCCACCTGCAATAATTCTCTTAATTGTTTTACCGAAAGCGGAGAACCTATCCTGTTGGGAAGTTCCTCCGCTAAAAGCTCGAGCAGGCTGATTTCCTTTACGGTTTCCAGATCCCTGATATCTTCATAGATAACACGCTGGATTCTCTCCCTTTGCCATCTTCTCCAGAATCTTTCTTCTCCTTTTATATAAGGCTCCGGAAAACCGCCGAATTTCATCAAGCTGTCAAGATCGCCCTTTGTGGGGTCGGGGTTCAATTCCAGCAGAGAAAATGGGTGAAGCCGGTAATAGTGATATCGTCCCTGAAGAGAATCCCCTCCTTTGCTGTAATAGTCCAGCCTTGCGGATCCGGTAATGATAAAAGCGATTTCCGACCGGTTTTTGTCGTAAAATCCCTTAATAAGGTTCCGCCATCTGGCAAATTTGTGTATTTCGTCCAAAACCACACATTTTTCATTCGGCGGCAGTTCACCCTTTAACAAAGATTTTCTGTCAATAACATCATCCCAGTTCAAATAGGCCGGGTGCTTTTCGTTCGGATCCGGCAGAAACGATAAAGCAAAAGTGGTTTTGCCAACCTGTCTTGGCCCTCCTATAAAGACCATTTTGCTTTTAAGGTCGTCTTCTACCGATTTTTTCAGGTATCTTTGATAGATCTTCACCATGGTAAAATCCTTATAACACGATTTTACTCATGAGTAAAGTAGAGTGCATATGATTTCTCTTGATCGGAATTGAGGGATTGCGAATTGATCCCGCCTGGCGGGACTCAATCCCTGAATTCCTGAATTTCTCAATTAGTTGTGAGTATTTAAAAACAGTGTATCCCAAGTATTTTCTGCCAGAAAAAACGCGGATTTCATGACTAACGGACTGTGGGCCTATTCCTTACCGACCTCTTTCTCCAACCCTTTTAAGAACTCTCCCATTGCTCTGCCCGTCTCTTCGGGCGTCATCTCACCTGTCTTTCCCATTTCCTGTTCCCATTTGCTCAGCCCACTGGTTACTCTTCTTGCAGCAAACTGTGAACCAATGCTAATCAAGGCAAACAGGGCGGCGATAGCTCCAAAGACGATCCATGCTGTTTTTGCGGCAACGTTGTGTACCTCTACGCTCGCAACGACTATCAGGTACGTCCCCCAGACAAGCCCGAGAATGGGTCCCAGATAAGGTATGATGCCAAGCACTGTGGTTACCGGAACGATCCCTCCGGAATAGGCGCCGCACCTGTAAGCTGTTTCAAAGGACTGTTGAGATCCCATTATCTTCCAGATGACGAACAGGATTGCAGCGCCCACGAAACCGAAAATGGTCACCATAATCGGGACAATGATGATAGATGTGAGCGCCATGAGAAATGATCCGGCAAAACCAAGCCCAAGGATGGCCAAAATAGCCTGAATAACACCAGCCGCGACCCCCATACTGACCATAAAGATAAGCGGTTCAACAAACCCCCCGCTCTTAGGCATACGCCGGAAAAACCCCACAGGGTTTCTAATGACCTCGACCATTGTATTAAGGATCGCCGTGATGTTCTTTTCTATCTGCTGTCCCATTTCCTGTGTCCTCCTTTGTTCTGGTCAACTATTACGTTCTTTCTTTTGTCTCTTACGAGTGTCTGGAAGCTGGATGCTCCTCTTGTATAGCTATTTGAAATCATAACATGTGTCAAGCTCTTACGTCAGAATCTTCGTTTACTCCAATACTCGAACACTCATTCCTATTTTTGCACACAGAGCCATTTTTGAGTGACACTTTTTCAGTATTGATATAAAATTAGTAGAAATGCAACCGTTCATGGGTTCAGTGTTCAGAGGTTCGCCGAACTCTGAACCTGTGAACGCCTACGAAAACCCTATTTCCGAGGCACGCTGCCCCATGGAACTTCATTTCACTAGAACCAACGGCCCTGCCGACGAGGCTATTGACCGGCTAATTGAACTTGTGGGGGATATCCGTCACCCGCAGATTGTGCGAGAGATGATTTTGGCATCTCTTAAGGCAGGCCAGGAGGGCGATGAAACGGCCGACCTGAAGCTGATGAACTCGACGTTGAAAGAGATGCGGTTCACTGCCAAAGTATTCGGCCCCTATCGTAAGGTGAGAAAAGTCACTATCTTTGGCTCGGCCAGGACCCAACCAGATGAATCCATTTACAAAATCGCATGTCTTTTGGGACGAAAATTGTCCGAGGCAGGCTACATGATCATCACAGGAGGAGGGCCTGGCATCATGCAGGCGGTAAATGAAGGAGCGGGCGCTAAGCATTCATTCGGCGTAAACATTCGACTTCCTTTTGAACAGGAATCCAACCATATCCTCAAAGGGCACCCCCGAAATATCATGTATAAATACTTCTTTAACAGAAAAGTGGCCTTTCTCAAGCAGGCAGATGCTGTTGCGCTTTTCCCCGGGGGGTTTGGCACGCTCGATGAAGGCATGGAAACCCTTACCCTTGTACAAACCGGGAAGCGCAATCCCCTACCGCTTATCCTCGTAGATGAGCCTGGCGGCACATACTGGTCACGGTGGCTTAAGTTTTTTGAAAAAGAACTCCTGGCCCAAGGGTACATCAGCGAAACGGATTTCAGCCTCTTCGAACAAGTCGAATCAGTGGATGATGCAGTGACGAGGATTGATCGTTTCTACCATCGGTATCACAGCTTGAGATACGTTGGAGAGCAACTGGTAATTCGTCTCACATCCAGCATTGACCCGCCGAAGGTAAATGAACTCAAATCCCGTTTTTCCGACATACTGACACCTTCTGGCGGCCTTTCCCTCTCCGATCCCCTACCGATAGAAGCCGATGAGCCTGAAATCGCCCATCTTCCCAGGCTCATTCTTGACTTCAACCGAAAAAATTTTGGCCGCCTACGAGACCTTATCGACGCCATAAATGCCTGCTGACTAAGGGACGTACGGGGTAGTTGCGGGCAGGCGCGTCAGTTTTTCAACGAGGACTGGCCTGTGCTTTCCAGCACACTCATCCACATGTTGCCGGAGACCTCCACCTGCTTCCGCCTTCCAATCGTTGCCTCCATGGGGATATGAACAAAACGATTATTGCAGAGCCCCACCAGCATTCTTGTCTTTCCCGCCATACCCGCATGAACCGCATTTCGACCCAGAAAGCCGCACAGAACATGGTCATTGGCATTGGCCGCAACACTTCGGATCGTGTAGCTGGGATCGATATATTTCAGGGTAGTCGGCATATTCTGTTCCTGAAAATAGGAAGTAATGACCTCTTTTAGATGAAGACCGATGTCCTGTAGACGTATATTTCCGGAGGCGTCACGCGATTCGGGTCTGTCTTTGAAAAACTTCTGGCCCGCCCCCTCGGCCACAACAATCACAGCATGTTTTCTGAGGATCAGTCGCTTCTTCAGGGCTTCAAGGAACCCCCTCGGACCCTCCAAATCGAAGTCCGACTCGGGGATCAGGGCAAAATTTACGTCAGGCAATGCCAGGGCCGCCGCTGTTGCAATGAACCCTGAATAGCGCCCCATGAGCTTTACCAGTCCCATTCCGTTCGAGGCGCTCGTGGCTTCATTGTGAGCAGCGCGGATGACATCAACCGCTACATCCACAGCCGTATCAAAGCCGAAAGAACGATCAATAAGAAAGATGTCATTGTCAATCGTCTTTGGTATGCCCATCACGGCGATCTTTAGTCCTCTCTTTGTAATTTCATCGGCAATCTGGGATGCTCCGGCCATTGTGCCGTCTCCCCCAATGGCAAAAAGGAGGCCAACATTCATCCGCTCAAGGGCATCCACAATACTTTCAATATCCTGAGGTCCCCTGGAAGTCCCGAGCACAGTGCCCCCGGTTTCGTGGATGCTGGTTACAAAACCCGGTGTCAGGTCCACCAGTTCGTGACCGTATGAGGATATGAAGCCCTCAAATCCGTACCGAATGCCGTAAATATTGGGCACGCCATAGTTGTGGTGGAGGGCCAACACAATGGCCCGGATGATATCATTTGTCCCCGGACACAGCCCCCCACAAGTCACCACGGCACAGCGCAGTTTGCTCGGATCAAAGAATATCTTGCTCCGCGGCCCTGCCCGTTCAAAGGACAGAGGTCTCTTATGGCCTTTGAACGCCTTCATCACATCATTTTCATCAATGTCCACCAAGATGCGCTCTTTGTCCGACACAAAGCGCCTCGCTCCGTCATCCTTTTCCCGTGCCTTAATGGGAGAGGTAATCTTGGCCTGGCCAAGGGTCATAATGGAGGTCTCAATCTGTTTCTTGTTTTTCATCCTGCGCAACCCTCTCGATTTCAGAATCATACAAGGTCATACTTCTTGCAAATGACCTCTATTTCTCTATTTTGACTGGCCGTCGAAGCCCGTGTGGCTGATGCAGTACGATCATTTGGCAGGACGCCTGCAACAAGAAGCATACGTTTCAAAATGGCAGCAGGGTTCTGCGAATAGAGTTCATAGAACTCTTGCAGCATCACACCCGTTTTAAGTATCTGGCTTGTGTGGTCTGCGTACTGTTGCTGAATATCGTAACGGTTCAGGCAAGACCACGTAATCCCGCGCCAGGCCTCCGGCAGCAGGTTTGCCCCACCGGCCACAACACCATCTGAGCTTGGCTGTCTCAAGAACGCCAGCTCATCCCCGTCGAAAAACCTGAAACCCCGACGGTGCCGAACTGCTTTGTGATAATTTATCGACCGCTTTAGCGGACCACTAAATACCAAACCCTGTATCTTTTCTATCTGAGAGAGTCTTTTCAAGACGTTGGTTCGAATATTCTTGTGCTTAATGCGCCTCTTGCGCAGTTCAACCAGCCCCTCGTGGTTGCCCAATATCAACCCAATTCCCGTATCACGGGCCATGGACTCGTACAATTGGGGCAAGCCCCGGTTGCTATGGTAATAGATGGGATAGTCCACCCAGAAGACGCTCCCAGGATAATCCGAACGTTCGATAAAGGCCTCTGTATGGGCCAGCAAGTCACGTGTGGCCTTCACGCTGTGTGAGGTAATGGTAATAAAGACCGGCCATCTCCCCTGGATAATCTCCAGTGCAGCGCAGCACATTTCCAACCTGGTCTCGGGACTCAACTCATGCCCTTCGCCCCAGAACACGTCACAGAGGAGCAAGACGTCAACGCCCACGCCCACATGATCGATAAGCCGATCCAGGACGCTCACGTCCACCGCATCTCCTGTCTTGAGCGGTGTTACCAGAGGGCAGATCAATCCTCTTGGCAGTTGGTTCGTATCAGCTGCCATTGAACCTGAAAGCGCCCTTTCCCAGAATGTCATGGAGGTGTAAGATACCCCTGACCTTCTGAATCGGGTTGACTATGGGTAATACCGTAATCTGCTTTTTTTCCATGATGCTCAAGGCCTGTGACGCCAGACTGTCAGGACCCAGGGTCATTGGATGCCTTGTCATCACATCCTCCACCGCAGACTCGCAAATATTTTCGTGTTCCATGATGTGTCGCCGGATATCCCCATCCGTAACTATCCCGAAAAGGATGTCACCCTTTTTTACTACCAGTGTGGCCCCGATCTGCAGGCGATTGATCTCCTTAATCGCCTGGCGCATTGACTGCCCTTCACAAACCTTGGGAACATTTTTACCAGTTAGCATGATTTCCCGTACTTTCAGCGACAGGCGCTGTCCAAGGCTTCCGGCCGGGTGAAACTGCTTGAAATCGCGAACCTTGAAGTTTCTTTTGCGAATGAGGGTAACCGCCAATGCGTCTCCCACAGCCAAAAGGGCCGTTGTGCTTGCAGTTGGCGCAAGCCCAAGGGGGCAGGCCTCCCGGTCAACGCGCACATTGATGACAATATCGCCCTGACGACCCAGGGTGGAGTCCACCCGCCCTGTAAAAACAATCAATGGACATCCAATCCTCTTCAAACTGGGAACCAGCATGTTCAGCTCGTCGGTTTCTCCACTGTTTGAAAGGGCAATGACCACATCCTCTGCACTAACTATGCCCAGATCCCCGTGCATCGCCTCAACAGGATGAAGGAATAGGGAGCGGGTTCCCGTGCTGTTTAGAGTGGCCACGATCTTGCGGGCCACGATTCCTGATTTGCCGACACCCGTTATGATGACCCGCCCTGTACAGGCATGAACCAATTCCACCATCTTCACGAACTGCCCGTCCAGGCGGTCCACTACACCCAAGATCCCCTCGGCTTCTATCTGCAGCACTTCTTTGGCATATTCCAATATCATGGCAAGTTGATTTCCTTCCTTAGCTCTTCGGAATTTCTCAATAAGTTCGGGTTCTTGTCATTACGAGCAAAGCGAAGCAATCTTTTTTATTTTATACATCGTAATTACTTAAGATCAAGAATTATTTGAAAGATCCAGACCCCTGCCGTGCGTCTTCGTCTAACCCGTTTGCCGGTTCGCCCGCTGGCCCGTTGATCTTCCCAAGGCATTGCCGGTCATGTGTTACAGGTGGGCTGAAAGCAGAAAAGGAGGACGTCTCAATATGCTCAGCAAACATAGCTGCAATGGTGTCCGCAAAAACCATCCCCTCCACAGTCAATGCGCATCGATTAGCGGAGAAGGATAAGAAATTAAGCAAGTTCCGTGCCTTAAGCCCCTCAAAGACCGGCGAAAAATGATCCATGAAACCCACACCGTATCGAGTCTTAAATCGGGACATCTCAATACCGTGGGAGGTCCTCAAACCCAGAAAGACGGACTCCAACATCAATTGGCCTTGATTCAACTCTTCAGAACCCCGGATAGAAGGCGCCCCGCGCTGCAAGGCCTGGATGTAGTTGCTCAGGTCGCCATAATTCCACCAGCGCTTGGGTTCGATAAATGAGTGGGCCGAAGGCCCCAGTCCAATGTACGGAGCGTGAGACCAGTACTTTTGATTATGCCTGGAGCGGAAGGCTTCTCCTCGTGAAAAGTTGGATATCTCATATTGCTCATAACCCTCATCCCTCAAAAATCCCACCGTTTCTTCAAAAAGGCGTCTCACCTTGCCTTCATCAAGGGGACGAACCCTGCCAGCTTTGCGCCAATCATAGAAGAGTGTCCCCTTCTCATAGGTCAGCATATAGCATGACAGGTGTTCGGGTTCATGGCTCGTGGCCTCCCTCAAATCATTAAGCCAATCCTGTGGAGACTGGTCCGGAAGTCCGTACATCAAGTCGATGCCCAGACTGTCAACCCCGGCCTTACGTACCAAGCGCATCGCCTCCCGAGCTTCACGGGCCGAATGGAGTCGACCCAACAGTTGAAGGCGCTCGTCGTCAAAGGACTGAATGCCAATGTTTACGCGATTTACCACGTGGCCCGAAAGAGCCTTCAACGAACCGAGCGACGCTGTCCCGGGGTTCACCTCTATTGTCACTTCCACATCTTGCGCAAAAGAAAATCGCCTGTGAGCCTGTTCAAGGATTCGGAGGAGTTCATGGGGCTCTAAAAGGGATGGTGTGCCGCCGCCTATGTAGATCGTGTCAAATGGCACGCCAGGCGCTTTCGCAAGATCCATCTCTTTTTTCAGCCCGTGCAGATAGGTCTCTATCTTGCTCAGGTCAGTAACTGAATAGAAGTCACAGTACGGGCATTTTCTCACACAAAAAGGCACATGAATGTAAAGCCCTGCACGATGGGTTCCCTCCCTGTTTTCGGGTTGCAATCTCACAGGATATCCTTTAAATTATCACCTCAAAGGCATTCATGAGTTTGCAAAGCGCCAAACCCACTTCAAGGGGAGAAATCAAAGCCACGTTCTGGAAATACATATTTAAAAGTTTATCACATGAATATCCTCCTTACAAATGATGATGGTATCCACGCCGGAGGCCTCTGGGTTATGGAAAGGGTTCTTTCCCAGCGGCACAATGTGTCTGTGGTTGCTCCGGACAAGGAACGAAGCGCAATCGGCCACAGCATCACCTTGCACAATCCTTTGAGGGTGAACAAGGTGCAGACTAACGGCGGCTGGGGGTACGCTGTCAGTGGCACTCCTGCTGACTGTGTGAAACTGGCCGTCCTTGAGATACTGGAAACGCCACCCGAGCTGG
>Ga0209986_10002897_pt1 | contig 15347 bp, 13 predicted proteins | sample BlataG_FD_183168 | JGI IMG/M metagenome (GOLD analysis project Ga0209986, IMG submission 183168) | Deep subsurface microbial communities from Black Sea to uncover new lineages of life (NeLLi) - Black_00105 metaG (SPAdes) (version 2) | ecosystem: Environmental > Aquatic > Marine > Oceanic >...
TTAACGGTTTTCATATGCTATTTTTCGTTTTTAACCAAGATATTGTTCGTAATCACTATTATATCAAAAAAGAATAACTTTAAAAATCTGAATAGATACAATGAAAGTAAATATCGAAATATTTATAAGGCATGATTTACGTATATGAGGACAGGTGAAAGGGAATGGGAAGTAAATTCATTGCGGCGCTGCGATGTTTTATTAAATGCCCTGCGGACACAATGAGGCTCATGCTGAGTTTAAACCCTCCTTATGACTCACAAGCAGTGGAAGCGGTAAAGGCGCATTGTCCCGGAATAGAAGTGGAGAGTGTAGGTTTTTACGCCGGCATTTTCTTAGCGATTGTCTTCCTCGCATTCTGCGTGCTGGCGTATATAATGTCGCTGCTTTATGGTATGGGAAGTATATAAAGAAGAGGGTAATTGTATCTTCAAATTTCAATCTGTGTAATCTGAGGGGTTTTAGAAGTAGAACTCTCTTACACACTCCGGCTTCCTCGTTAACAGCTCTCGAGTAGTAGTAATGCCCATGAGCACCCCATTTTCAACCACAGGCAATCTCTTTATGCGCGTTTTCGCTACGAGCTTGCACATTTCGTCTATTGATACTTCTGGCTTGATAGTGACCAGAGGGAATGTCATTATTTCTTTTGCTTTTACTTCGCTTGCCCTCCTATTCTTTGATAGCACTTTCAATGCTACGTCGCGCTCAGTAATAATTCCTGCGGGTTTTCCTTCCGAGGTTATCACTACACACTCTGCTCCCAGGTCCATATCCACCGCTATTTTAGTGACCACCGTGTCTTCATCTTCAGTGACGATTGAACGAGTCATTATATCTCTGACGGCAATCTTCCCTTTTTCTTCCCTTTTCTCTATTCTAAATAGAAAATAAGGGACTGCCGAACGGACTGCCTGTTTGCATCTACTTGCTAAAGACAGCGCTTCAGGATGGTTGTAAAATCTTTCTATACACCCCGGCTTCTTTGTCAGGATGTTTCCGATACTCACAACACCGATGAGCACATCGTTTTCAACCACCGGCAACCTTTTTATGCCCTTCTCTGCTACGAGTTCACATGCTTCTTTAACTGACGTTTGGGGCTCGATAGTAATCAAGGGGAAAGACATTATTTCTTTCGCTTTAACCCCGCTTGCCCTTCTATTCCTTAATAGAACTCGTGAGACGATATCCCGGTCAGTAATAATGCCTGCGGGTTTTCCTTCCGAGGTTATCACTACACCTCCTACCCCCCGTTCTGCCATGTCCTTCGCTATCTTAGTAACCAAAGCCTCTTCATCTTCACTGATAATCGGACGTGTCATTATATCTTTGACTTTCATCAAATCAATTCGCTTATGTGGATAGTCCGTGCCCTCCAGGGGTTCTACCCCCTCTCTCACATATAGCGTGAGTTCCTGAAACGAAGTCATTCTCTTATGCCCCGGTTCCAAAAAGTCCTCATCCGCAGCCAGATCAAAATCAAGTTCATATCTGCCAGGACTTGGTGGTATGAAATCCAATATTGCCACGTTGCCCTTGTGAGTTGCAGTGTATCTTCCCAAAAACCGCTGACCTGCATAAGTCGTCTTGAACAGTGAAGCGAACTCCATAAATGACCTTTCCTCGGTGAACAAAACCTTCCCCATGTGATCGGCAATGGTCAACCAGTAGGGGTTGAATTGAAGTCCGATGGAGGGTTCATATTCGTACCACTTCACCGTTTCACTAAATCTGAAAACGAGCCCTATTCTGCACCATTTCTGAAAGGTTTTTATTTTAAAAGAGCCAGATATTCTTATCCTCCCTTTCCTTTTATCGCCTTCAAACCTCACCACTTCCCTTTCTAAAGATATTTTTCTCCACCAGTCCATAGTTTTTCCTATCTCTTATACGGTTAGTACAGAAGAAAATAATATTTTATTACCTTTCTTCATACTTTCTCGTTGTATATAATGTATAGCTTCCTTCTATTTAAGACACAGATTTACACACAACTTTTTTACCTTCGGTAAAAACCTTGACTAAAATATTCCTGATGTTTTTCTTTTAGCACAGGTTTTCTTTTTTCTAAAAAGAAAAAGTGTTGTGTTAATCTGCGTTAATCTGTGTCAATAATTTATTTTCTGTTTTCTTGTGCAAATCGGTGTAATACGGGGTTTTAACTTTTCCGCGCGGGCACGGTGTAATCTTCGTATGCCTTCACCAAATGCTTCGCTAATAGTACTATTGCGCAATAAAAAAGCACTAACATGACATATCTTACATCCTTAAAGACCATATCCAGCGGCTGCGGCACGTACGTCTCTGTTACCTCTCCCATAATTCTGCATATCTGTTCATACCATCTCAGCCCATAATAAAAAATGGCATAAATGTTTATGGCGCATAGACCAAGTGCTACATACTGGATGACTTTGGTCAAATCGGGCTTGCGTTTCACTTTCACGCTCAATGCACAGAGGTAACCGAAAATGGACCACCCCCATACGATAAGCGAAATACCTGAGACCGTGCTTTCCCAGAAGGTAATCCCGTTGTCAGTGCGTATAATAACTACTCGCCATAAAATCGCCGCTGCTATTACCACCACTAATGTTCGTTCATGCGTCATCACGAAGAATATGGCTTCTTTTATATTCTTCGCACGTTTCCGCGCTCTTTCTTTTATTAGCAGTCTGTACTTCTCGCGCATCCCTCGTAGATACCGTGCCGCGGCAATTGCTACGCAATAATACATCATAAAAATGACATATCTCAAGTCCTGGTAGATGTAATCTTGCGACACGGAAATTTCTACACGCAGTAATCCCGACCATTTCATTCCATAGTAAATCGCAACATAGATGTTTATAACGAGTAGGCTAACGGCAATAGTGCGATAAATCCTGTTCGTGACCGGCCAGTCCGTCGGTTTCAGGCTCATGGAGTACATATATCCGAAGAGGAGCCAGCCAATTATGCTAAGCGAAATACAAGAGCAGGCACTTTCCCAGAAGGTTATTTTTTCATCAGAGCTTACGACCGCTCGCCATAAGAGCGCTATACCCACTATTACTATCAATACCCTTTCGTCGGTTATTGCCCGGAATAGAAAATCTCTCTTGTTCATTTCAAAATTCTCAAATCTCAATACCTTCGAGGCTTTTTTGAGTTATAAAGTGCGCAGACACAATTTTTAGGAAGTAAAAAACGTTATGTTCGACCTTGTGAAATCTCGGGGTTTACAGCGCCATATAGATACTACTCCTTATACTCCTTCTCTCCTTTTTTAATCAAGAACTCACACTCTTCTGATGCCCTTTCCAGATATTTTGATAACACTATTGAAGTGCAAAAAAATATCGCCAGCACAAAATATCTTATATCGCGGAACACAAAATCCAGTGGCACCAATGCTTCTTCCGAGGCTGCCATGTATATTATTCTATACCATCTCATTCCGTAATAAACGAGAACATAGAAATTTACCGCGAATAAAGAAAAAGCAATCCCCTGATAAATCTTCGCAACGCTTGGTCTGGTCGTTCTCACTGCCAATGAACTTATGTAGCCGAAGAGGACCCAGCCCAGTATGAAAAGACCCATACCTGAGCACATGCTCTCCCAAAGAACTATTTGTTTGTCGAAACTTATGATTGCACGCCATAAAAATATCATGCCTAATATCACTATTACCGTCCGTTCATCGGTTATTATCCTGAACATTGATTCTGCTGTGCTCGGTTTTCGCATCTCCGGCATTTCTTCTGTTACCAACAGGTAATTATCGTGCATCTTTTTTAGATACCCCGTCGCCCAGATTATTCCACAATACGCAAGCACCAGCACTGCAAATCTCACATCCCGGAGAAGAAAATCGCGTGGCACATAAACTTCAGTTATGGTCATTAGCCTATACCATCTCATCGCATAGTAAATAAGGACGTAAACATTTAGGGTGCCTATGGTAATGGCAAGTCCCTGGGCTACCTTGTTAGAAATTATCCAGTCCGTCTCTCTCTTAGATAGCGAATAGAGGGAACCGAAGATAAACCAGCCCAGTATAATGAGAAGCACACCCGAGCCGATACTTTCCCAAAGCTCTACCTTTTTATCAAGACTTATGAGTGTTCGCCCTAAAATTGCGGCAACCGCTATCACGGCTAAAATTCGCCAATCCATTATCCCCTTCTCGGAAGATTCTTTTATGCCCATCTTTATCAGAAACTCCTTCTTTCACTTTATTCTACATATTTTGAATATATAAATATCTTTCGATTTTTGCATCGCAACTTCGCTTGATGATCATAGAAAACCGTACATATTTTTATATTATATCTTGTATCCTTATAGTGGGAACAGCAGCGACATGAAGTGCGGGCGAGGGTGCTGGGTGCCTATGATAAAGTTTAAAAAGTGATAGGAAATGGGGTTTGAAAGAAAGTTAGAAGGAATGCTCGTAATAGGAGTGTGCGTGGGTTTAATTATAACTGTTATATTCGTGGGGCACGAGCATTATTTTTTAGGCTTTCATGTCTTATACGGTGCGATAGGAGTTGGATTCTTTCTGCTAACTACGAAGATATTGTCGGTAATACAAAGAGAGGGGAAACAGGATGATTGATATAAGTAGCATACCAAATATACCTCCGGTTCTTATTTACTTTGCAGGAGCTGCGTTAATACCTCTGCTCGGGAAGGGCAAGGTGAGGAAGATTTATCTCATTATTTTAGCTGCGCTTGGGTTGATAGGCGTGGCAGTGCTAAGAATAGATACGACTTGGGAATTTTCTGTTTCGGGATTTGAGCTGATATTCCTATATGTCGATCCATTGAGCCGTATAATGGGCTATATATTTGCCATAATCGGCGCTGCGGCGATATTATATTCGTTAGACGTAGTAAAAGAGAATGGCGAGATCGTATGTGGATTGCTATATTTAGGAAGTGCGATGGGAGCGGTATTTGCCGGGGATTTATTCACTTTGTACATCTTCTGGGAGATAATGGCTTTCTCCTCTCTCGGTTTGATATGGTACAGCCGGACAGAGAGGGCGACGAACGCGGGGATGCGATATATTCTGTTCCACCTGTTTGGTGGGTGTGCCCTTCTCGCCGGGATAATAATAAATTACATGAGCACAGGCTCTCTCACGATGGTACCTGGGGAATTGGGCATAGGACACTTCTTTGTGGAATCGGGCATAGGCTACTTCCTTCTGCTTATAGGGATAGGAGTGAACACGGCATTTATTCTACTGCATACATGGCTACCAGATTCATATCCGAAAGCAACGTTAGCAGGTGCCGTATTCATGTGTGTATTCACGACAAAGACGGGGGTGTATGCACTTGCGAGGACTTTTCCTGGTGCAGAAGCTTTTATCTTCGGTGAAGGAATCCTTTTTGTAGCATATATGGGCGGAGTGATGTGTGTTTACGGTGTTGTATTTGCACTGCTGCAGAATGATGTGAGGAAACTCCTTTCTTACCATATTGTGAGTCAGGTTGGCTATATGGTAGCGGGGGTAGGGATCGGCACGTATATAGGGATAAACGGAGGAATTGCACACGTTTTCAACCATATTTTGTATAAGGCGCTGCTGTTCATGTGTATGGGTTCGGTGATATATGCGACGGGAAGGAACAACCTTACAGAACTTGGTGGATTGGCGAAGAAGATGCCAATAACGATGATAACATGCGTGATAGCAGCATTTTCTATTTCTGGCGTGCCGGGCTTTAATGGGTATGTGAGCAAGGGAATGGTAATTCACGCAGCGGAACTGTCACACATGCATATTCTTACACTCGTTTTGATGCTGGGTTCAATAGGTACGTTCCTATCTTTCTTAAAACTCACTTATTTCGTGTTTTTCAAGCGAAATGATGGAATAAAAGCGAAAGAAGCGCCGCTGTTTATGCTTATTCCGATGTGCGTTGTAGCGTCCCTTTGCGTTGTCCTCGGTGTATATCCAGAACTGCTCTACGGAATACTTCCTTATCCCTGGGTAGCGTTCCACTACCACGCATACGCACTTGGGCATACGATAGGCACATTTGGGCTATTGATGATGACCGCACTGGGGTTCTTCATGCTGCAATTTGTATTTTCGCCACATGAGAGAGTAACGTATGATATAGATTATTTGTATAGAAAGGGGGGCAGAGGATTTATATGGTTCTGCGAGAGTCCATTAGTGAGTTTTGCGGTTGGAGTGGAGAAGGTGGTGTTGAGAATTGCGGATTCTTTTGTCAGCTTCGGCAAGAATCCACTGAGAGGAACAAGAGTGATGATAGACACAATGGGAGTAGCGCTGTTGAAACCTTTTATATTCGTTTTCAACCTGGTAATACATCCGGTATATAAGTATTATGAGCGAGACCTGGAGGAAGTGAGGATGCGCCCAGTGGAGGAAATGGAAAAAATGAGCATAGGGTCCGGACTGCTGCTGATTCTTCTCTTTTTCGCTTTATATTTGATCGCTATGCTTGTACACGGGTGGCTGGCTTAGTCGCACAAATCATTTTAAGTTAAAAAAGGTACTTCTTGTAAACGCCCTTGAGCGAGGTGAGCGTGATCTTCTCCTCCGCGGGGTCAACAAAAGCAAGTAAAGTCCTTTCGGTGAATAAGAAAAAGTCATCGCCACATTTCTCCTTTATCTCTTCTATGCTTTTACTGTCGAAATAAATCCGCTTTCCTCTTTTATTCCCCGCTCGCTGAACGGAAGCTATAAGCTCGATAATCTTTTTCTCTTTCCCCTCGGGCTCATCATTAGCCATTTTATTATCTTCCTCGCTTTTTCTCTATATCATATTCATGACAAATTAAATACGAAATATTTATAAGGATATGTTACGTATATGAGGGGTAGATGAAAGTGAATGGGAAGTAAATTCATTGGTGCATTGAAATGTTTTATCAAATGTCCAGCGGACATATTTCCCTTTTTTGTATAGGAGCGGGCACCGTCACCAAAGGCTCTCTGAATGGGGGGATAAAAAGCGGGGCAAAGAAGGTGTTCTCGGAAGAATAAAAATAGGAGGTAAAGGAAAAGGAAATGGGAATAAAAAAAGTTTTTGGCTCGTGGAGGTGTTTTGGCGGGAACCCGGCGCTTGCAACGAAGATACTGGTAAATATAGTGGGTATGGCGGTGATGAGACCTTTCAGTCCTGCGTACATGCGCTATGAGCGGGATTTAGAAGAAGTGAGAAAGAGCAGATGTCCTGAAGAGCAACTTCAAGGCGTGACAATAGGAGCATTGGTATTTGTGTCGCTTGTTTTCACTGTGGCGTATTCGATTATTTCTCTCACATATTGGGTGTTGTGGGTGTAATCGGAGCCAATAGGCAGGTAGGGAATAGGGGATAGCCAAAAGGGAATGGGATTGGGGGGCACCTCCAATCTTCAACATTTTTTACTCTGTGTGATTGATATCTTTTTGTCCTTTTTTCTACTTCTCATTTGGATTTGAAGTATGGCAATGCTTTAGATTTATAAAAAAAAATAAAAAAGGGGGACTGATAGATAAGAAGTCCAACCCCTTTTACATTTCCCTTGCAAACGCAACCCAGGTTTCGGTTGTTGAGACATCCCGGCTTTGATGAAGGAACTCTTCAATCACTTTTGCGTCTTCAGCCTCGTAAATCCATACCGCGTCATACCTGCCCAGCGTATGATACACTTGCAGGAACTTGACGCCTTTGGGTGGCTCTTTAAGTATTTTGTCGCCGAATTTTCTCGCGTCCTCCACCATACCCGAATTGACTCTCACGCATGTTATGAACAACATCTTTTTATCGCCTCCTTATGTTCCTTAGAGTTTTGGTATATTAATAACTTTCGATTTTTGCCAAAATCATTCATTCCAATGGATAAAATTTGGTTACACACATTGGTTTTCTCGTCAATATGTTTCTCACACTTATAATGCCTACGAGCTTATCGTCTTTAATCACCGGCAGTCTTCTTATGCCATTCTCTGCCAGGAGTTTGCATGCTTTCTCAACAGATGCATCAGGCTCGATAGTGGTCAAAGGAGATGGCTTTATCTCTTTTGCCTTGATTTCACTCGGTCTTCTATTCTTCATTATAACTTTTGTTGCTATGTCCCTGTCGGTGATTATCCCTGCTGGTTTGCCTTCCTTTGTTATAACCACACTCCCTATTCCCGACACTTCCATGTCCATTGATATTTTAGTGACTGGTGCCTCTTCGTCTTCGGTAACCACTTGCGGTGTCATTACATCCCTAACTTCTAATGCCTCCATCGCCATCTTCTTCTTTCACCTCTTTTTCCTATAAAAATTAAAAAGGATTATAGCTTTTATAAATTTAACGGTGCTATCAATGGAAGTATGAAGGAGGAATAAAAATGGATAAAAAGGAGTCAACGAGTTTTGCAATTGCGGTGAAGAAAGAGGTATTGAGAATTGCGGATTCTTTCGTCACTTTCGGCAAGAATCCAATAAGAGGGATAAGAATGGTGGTGGACACGATAGGCGTAGCGCTGTTGAAACCTTTTGTTTTCGTTTACAATCGGGTAATACAGCCGGTGTACAGGCATTATGAGCGAGACCTGGAAGAAGTGAAGATGCGACCAGTGGAAGAATCCCTGGAGCGAATGAGCATTGGAACCGGCGTGCTGCTGGTGCTTCTCTTTTTCGCTTTATATTTGATTGCTATGCTTGTGCAGGGGTGGCTGGCTTAGCATTGTTAGTACAATTAGCGGTTTAGCGAGTTAGCGGTTTAGATAACCGAAAAAGCAAATCGCTAAAAAAGAAAAACAACTCCTCTAATCTGCATGGAAGCCCTAACACCTGAAACCTGACACCTAAAACCAATATCATGGCATTGCCCATTCAGGATTTACGTTTCCAATTGCTACCCTCACAAGCTCATAAATATACATTGAGATTATATTTAACCCCAGAATATAATCTAAAAGGAATACAACAGAGAAAATCGCAGTTATTGATAACGGAATGAGCATGAACAAAGGCGCTTCTTTTACTTCTACTTCTTCTGCCTCTCCTTCCGGTTTCTTGAAGAATGCGGTATGTATTATGGGGAAGAAATAAACGACATCCAGCAAAGAAGCGATTAAAAGGACAAACAGGAATGGTGAATATGCAGAGTAGGTTTCGTATGACCCCATGCATAAATACCATTTGCTTATAAAGCCCACCGCCGGCGGAATACCACACATTCCAAACGCAGTTATGGTGAATGCGAGCATCGTTACCGGCATTGTTTTCCCTACACCACCCATCTCGCTTATGTTCTTCTTTCCTGTAACGACCATTATCGCACCAGCGCAAAGGAACAGCGTTATCTTCATGAATCCATGAAATGGAATGTGCATCATTGCACCGAGTATTCCATCTTGTGTTAACAATGCCGCACCTAAGATTATATAAGATAGCTGGTTTATGGTAGAGTATGCAAGTCTCCTTTTCAAGTTATCCTGTGCGATGGCAAACAAATTAGCGACAATCATTGTAAAGCCCGCTATACATGCAAGCGCTATTCCAAGATAGAGCGAAGTCATCAAATCCACGCCATAGATGTAGCATACAATCCTGACGATTCCGAATACTCCCGCCTTCACCACCGCGACTGCATGCAAAAGCGCACTTACTGGCGTGGGTGCAATCATTGCAGTAGGAAGCCATGAGTGAAATGGCATCCACGCCGCTTTCATGAACCCCAACAAGAAACAGAAGAACAAAATCACCAGTGCCAACCATGACACATCACCCGCTTTAAGACCCGCGTTCAGTGCTTCTATTCCCCCATTTGTAAAGTCAGTAGTATCCGTAAGATAATAAGTCATCATTATTGCGAACAATAGGAAAACGCCCGCTGTGAGCAAATATGCGAAATATTTATGACCTGCCCTTATCGCTTCTTTGCTCTGGTCGTGGATAACTAACGGATACGTTGACACCGTTAATATCTCAAAGAATATGAACATCGTGAGTAAATTCGCGGACAGTGCAACGCCAATAGCACCGAATATGGCGATAGCAAAGCAGAAATAGTATCTTGTCTGTGCATGCTCGCGCAAAGCCCTCATGTATCCTATGGAATAGAACGATACCAGAATCCACAAAAAGGATGCAGTGAGCGCGAAAATAAGACCAAAAGCATCCACCTTAAATCCAAATGCAATGCCCTTGAACATCGTCTGGAAGAACGTGCATCTTATGACTTCACCATTCAAAATTGTCGGTATCATGGATGCAATGAGCGAGAACTGGAGTATGCCTGCAATAATCGTCCAGCTCTCTCTTACGTTCTGTCGCTTGCCGGACAGCAATATAAGAATTGCCGCAGTGGCGGGGCATAGAATCGCCAACAGGGGTATGTAAGACACAGGAATTAATTCATCTATCATGGCGCTGCTCCCACCCCCGTGCCCAATAATGTATTCACTGCCTGCTCAACTATCGGTAGTAAAGGTGTCTCAGGACCCGCAAGCCAGAGGATAGCAATGATGATGCAGAGTGCTCCAAGTATTAACGCTGGGACAACCATGCTCACCGGTGCTTCATCCCTCTTTATCGCGTGTTCTCCCTCTCCCTCCTCCCGCACAAAATACATACGCTCTATCACGCGCCAGAAATAAACGAGATTGAGCAGCGTGCTGGCAAGTATAACACCCACAAAAACATATTCCACCGCTTCTAAAGACGCTAACAGCAAACACAATTTCGTTATAAATCCTACGGTTGGAGGCACGCCGATCATTGATAACGCCGCTATCGTGAATGCAGCACACGTATACGGCATCTTCTTACCCAATCCCGTGAAATCGCGTATGTTCCACAAACCCGTCCGGTATATAATGGCGCCTGCGACCATGAACAGGCATCCTTTCGTTATTGCGTGATTCAATATGTGTATCAATGCACCGGTCAGTCCCCAGTGCGTAGAAAATAGTCCGACACCAAGCACGATATAGCCTATCTGTGAGACACTGGAATAAGCAAGCATTCTTTTCAAATTAGTTTGCATTATTGCGATGACCGAGCCCACGATGATGGCTATCGCGGCTACCCAAGAAAGAACAGTGGTAATGGGCACGTAAATCTGGATGAATGCCGTGGTGAAGACAGAAAAAAGAATCGTTATAAATGCGTAAATCGAAACTTTTGACATCGCTGCCGCTATTATTACAGTAACCGCGGAAGGTGCATACGTGTATGCGTCAGGTTGCCAGATATGGAGAGGAAAGAGCGCCATTTTTATGCTCAGTCCAACAACGAAGAAGACGAAAGCCGCTTGCACTACTTTATTCTCGTACAGCGGTGGTAACAAGTGCGAAATGTCCGCCATGTTTAGCGACCCCGTTACGGCATACAGGAAACCAACGCCAAGAAGGTAGAAGCAAGCGCCTATGGAACCCATAATCACGTAGTTATAGCTTGCTTTCAGCGATCTACCACCGGCAACAGCTATTAACGCATACGCCGCTAAAGAGGCCACCTCTAAGAATACGTATAAGTTGAATATGTCTCCGGTCACGATTATACCGCATAAACCGGTAACGAGAAGTTGAAAGACCACATAGAAAGTCACGATCTTACGGGGCTGCTCGCGCTCTATACTCCTCTTTGCATATATCACCGTTAACAGGCAGATGAATAGAACGATAACCAGCACGTATGCGTTGAATGCGTTTATAACATATTCTATACCCCAGGGGGGCATCCAACCACCCAGCCAGTAATGTATCGGTCGTCCACTGGTTACGACCTGATTTAAAATGTAAAAAGCCATAAATAGTTGCACGGAAATGGTCGCGATGGAAATAGGCAAACAGGTCTTCTTATTCCACCATCCCGCAATCAAAATAGTTAATGCGGAAAGCATGCATATTACAATGACAAGCACCGGATAATGTTCAGCTAAAAACAATCTTATCACCCTTCCTCCTCTATTTCCCCTCTCTCCTCTTCTCTTTAATCATTTCTCATAGTCAGCATCAGCAGTGTCCCCAATATACTCTGTGCAACCTTTCATATATATTTTTCGCTTTTTCGTTTATTTGATGGTAAAATATGTAGACCTATAAACTAATGGAGTTCCAATCTTATTACCTCGTCAATGGTCAAAAGCTCTCCTTCTTTTACTTTCTTTAAACTTTTTCTCTTCATATAAAAAATCATTTTTTGAGATAAACACAAAAAAATCAAATCAGAGATATATTAAAACTATGGGAAATGCAAGGAAGAAGGAAAAAGGCAAGGAAGGAGAGATAAGAATGTTTACCAGTATTAAAAAAAGGGATGGCAGAGTAGAGCTGTTTGAGGTAGAGAAGATTACAAATGTAATTAGGAAGGCAGGCGCAGCAACCGGCGAGTTCGATTATAAAATAGCACAGAAATTGACCTTAAAGGTTTTAAATTTAGCTCAACAAGCGATTCCCCGTGAGATACCAACAGTTGAGGAGATCCAGGATGTGGTCGAGGAGGTTTTATTATCTTCCCCTTATCGCAAAACCGCAAAGGCGTATATTATTTATCGAGAACAACATGCGGGAATCAGAGAGATAACGGCTAAAGCGGACGTTGACCTAGTAGATCAATACCTGGAGAAGATAGATTGGCAGGTAAACGAAAATAGTAATATGAGTTTCTCTTTACAGGGCTTGAACAATTATGTCTCTTCGGAAATCAGTAAAATCTACTGGATGCGGAAGATATACACGCCGGAAGTAAGACAAGCGCATTCAAATGGCGATTTTCACATACACGATTTGAATCTTCTCTCCGTTTATTGTGTTGGCTGGGACCTTTTTGATTTATTAGTAGAGGGATTTAAGGGAGCGCAGGGTAAAATAGAAAGTAAACCTGCTAAACATCTTCGTTCTGCATTGGGGCAGATAGTAAATTTCTTTTATACACTGCAGGGAGAAGCTGCTGGCGCTCAGGCGTTCTCTTTCGATGCCCAGACACCAATTGTTATAAAAAGAAATAGTAACATAGAAATCATTACATTAGAGATGCTATTTAATGATTATAAGCACCATACAAAGGAATTAAACAAATCTGAGGTAATTTTTACAGAGAACATTTACAGAAGATACTCTATTGATGATGCTGATAAAAGAAAATATTTAGATTCAAGATTGCCATCAGAACCAATTCTATTCCTGCTTGACCAAATAGAAGTTTTTACAGAGAAGGGATTTGTACCATTAAACGCTATATCAAGACACAAAATAGGAAGTAAAAATGATGAATTATTAATAATAGAAACAGAAGATGGTAATATTCTTAGGATAACCCGCTCCCACCCAGTAATTTTATCAAATGGAACAATCAAAAGAGGTAATGAACTTAATGAGGGTGATGAACTTTTATCTACAAATCTAAGGGCTGATTTCCCTAGTGGAAAAATAGAATTGCAAAGTGATTTTGCTTATCTTATTGGCTTTATGATTGCTGAGGGATGTTGGGGGCACCAAACAAAAGATTATTCAATTATCTCACAGAAAAAGAACACAGAAGGAAGGAAGAAAATAGAGCATATTTTAAAGAAATTAAAAATACCTTATCATGAAAATGAAGAATTTAATATTGTTTTCGGAACTACAAGAATGGGAAGGTTTATAAGAAATCGTCTTAAATTGCAGGAGGGAAGCCATAGAAAAAATTTACCAGCGTTTGTATTTGATTTAACAAAAGAGAATATAGGCGATATAATTAGTGGGATAATAGACGGTGATGGGGATGTTGATAGGGGAAGAATAGTCAGAATTCATTCTACAAGCTACACTTTATTAATGCAATTAAAACAAATACTGGGAATTTTAGGTATAAATTCAACAGTAAGGTATACCACTTATAAGAATGCAAAGAAAAATTGGAAAGATGCGTATGTTATAAGGTTTCATGTGGACGAGGAACATATTCCTATTTTTAGGCAATCTATTAAACTTCAAAATGTTAAAATCAAGGTAAAAGAATCTCCAAAATTTTCATCTGAGGTTGTTAAAATTATTGAAGCTAAAAATAATAGTGAGTATGTATACGATATAACAACGGAAAACGAACATTTTTTGATAAATAATATAGTTGTTCATAATTCAAATTTTGATACACTCCTTGCTCCTTTCATCCGATACGATGGCTTAAGCTATAAAGAAGTGAAGCAGGCATTACAGGAGTTTGTATTCAACATAAATGTTCCTACAAGGGTGGGATTCCAAACGCCATTTACAAATATTACTCTGGACTTAACCGTGCCGAAATATTATGCTGACCAGGGCGTTATTATCGGAGGTGAGATACAAAAAGATATGTATAGAGAATTCCAAGAGGAGATGGAGTTATTCAACGAGGCGTTTTTAGAAGTAATGGCAGAGGGTGATGCCAAAGGAAGAGTATTTACTTTTCCTATCCCCACTTACAATATTACGAAGGATTTCGACTGGGCGAACCCTAATTTGGATGTTCTATGGCAAGTTACCGCTAAATACGGTGTGCCTTACTTCTCTAACTTTATAAATTCTGATATGAATCCTGAAGATGCCCGAAGCATGTGTCCAATCGGAGGGAATGAAAAAGTTTTAATAAAATCTAATTTAATAAGAGGGAGAGGGTTGGAATACTCCACTATTAAATATATCTATGAGGGTAATGCCAAAGGAGATGTTTATGAAATTTACAGTGATGGCAAGTTCGTTAAAGGGAGGTTCAATAAATTCGCAGCTCAGAAGATGATTAAAGTGACACTTGAAAATGGACATGTATTAAAAATGACAGAGCAGCATTTGAATTTTGTTATGCTAAGTCCCCAATCAGAAATAGAAGAATTGAAAGGAATTGAATTGAGAGAAGGTATGTATCTCCCTTATTCCTTAAAGGCTTACGAAGGAAGTGGTGGAAACAAGGATATGGGTTATTTTGTTGGGGCATTTGCGGGTGATGGTTCATTTGATGGTGAAACCTCCGTTGTTTTTTCTTTATCATCGGAAAATGAGAGAAAGAGGGAACTCGTAAGGGAACTAATTCGGATAGGTAAAAAATATTTTGGAGCATCCTACACAACAAAGAGTTATGAAGATAGTAAGTTATACACACTAAAAGTGCATTCGAGAGCAGCGGTTGGACTGTGTAAGGATTTCGTATCTGGAAAAGAGCGAGATAAGTGTTACCGGGCAAGATTATTTAACACCGGTAAGGAGTTTAGAAAGGCTGTAATCGAAGGGCACTATGCAACGGATGGAGGGAACAGAAACAGGATTTATACCTCGTCACCAAAGATGGTAGAGACTCTAAACATGCTGGCTGCCTCTCTGGGAACTACTACCAGTGTATACATGGATAATAGAGAAGGAAGATTAGGGACACAG
>Ga0209986_10002898_pt1 | contig 15343 bp, 23 predicted proteins | sample BlataG_FD_183168 | JGI IMG/M metagenome (GOLD analysis project Ga0209986, IMG submission 183168) | Deep subsurface microbial communities from Black Sea to uncover new lineages of life (NeLLi) - Black_00105 metaG (SPAdes) (version 2) | ecosystem: Environmental > Aquatic > Marine > Oceanic >...
AATTAAATGTCGATGAGAATCAAGTCACAGCCGGAAAATACCAGATTATGGCCATCCCTACTCTTTTATTCTTCAATGGTGGCAAACTTGTAGATAGGGTGGTCGGAGTAATGTCCAAGAAAACTTTAGTAGAGAAAATCGAAAAGCTATTGGAGGAGAAAAATTAAAATCACTTTTCAACCAGAAGGGAAAACAGCCGAAGTAGATAAAGGAACAAACCTATTGGAAGCGGCTACTCAGGCAGGGGTATACATTAACAGCGTTTGTGGAGGGGATGGGATATGTGGAAAGATAACCTACTATGACCTTATTACTCACCCCAATTACATGGATGAGTTTATGTCGGCCAAATTCCTGCCTCATACAGATCTGGATAAATTTCCCCATTTGGGTATTGAAACAAAAGGCAGGTGGCAAAGAAAGTAGAAAAAATGGGAAGTGATATAGAAAGATGGCTAAAAGAAGACGGCGAGAAAGTTTTGAAAGAGATAGGTATGACAGAAGGTCAGGTCATTCTAGATTTTGGATGCGGTTCAGGAATTTATTCTTTACCCGCTGCAAAAATAATCGGGGCCCAAGGAAAAACTTATGCTTTAGATAAAAACGAGTCTGAGCTCAATGAATTGATGCGGAAAGCCAAATCAAAAGAACTGAGAAATATAAAAATAGTGAAAACATCAGGGGATCTAAAAATTCCTTTGGGAGATGAATCTATTGATGTGGTCTTGCTTTACGATGTTCTGCACTCCTACTATTTTTCACCAGACGAAAGAAGGCATCTATTGAGGGAACTCTATAGGGTTTTGAAGCCCAATGCATTGCTTTCAGTTTATCCAGAACATATGGAATTGGAGGAGATTAAGAGAGAAATTGAGGAGGTAAATTTTCATTTTGAAGTCGAATATTTTAAAACAATCATTCACGACGACAGATACACACAGGGTCGTATTTTAAATTTTAGGAGATCTGGTGAATAAAATGACAATGCCGGCCTCCCTTTTCTGGTAATTAGAAAGGAAGGACAGATTGTTAAATTTTGAGGAAATAGACAAAGCAAGAAAACTCCTGGGGTTTCCCCAGCAAGCTACTTTGAATGAGATAAAAGATGCTTACCGGAGAATAGCTAAAGAGTATCATCCGGATAAACAGAGGCCCGGGAAAAAAAAAGAGCTCAGTCAAAAAATGGCCCAGATCAATAAAGCCTATAAGATTCTTATGGAGTACGTTGAAAAATACACATTCTGCTTCAGTGAAGAAGAAGTGAAAAGAAACGACCCTGACCGAGACCTAAGGCAATTTTCTAAAGACTGGTTAGGAGGGAGGTAAAAATGACTATCATGGAGGTAAACGTGATTCCTCTTGGAACTGAGACCCCCTCGGTGGGTGAGTACGTTACGCGAGCAGTGAAGATATTGAAGGAAGTGGGAGTGAAGTACCAAGTAACCCCCATGTCAACCATAATGGAAGGAGAACTGAATGATCTTTTTCGCCTAGGCAAAATGATGCATCTTGCAACTTTTGGAAAGGACGTGAACCGGGTAGTAACTACCCTAAAAATAGATGATCGGCGTGATCAAAAGGTAACTATGAACGGAAAAATAAAAAAGGTAAAGAGAGGATTATGAGGGCCTGCTTATCATCTTTTGAGAGAGAAAATAGCAAAAAGTATGATAAATGGTACGAGAGCACCGAGGGTAGACAGGCGGATAAGCTAGAAAAGGATCTCTTTCTCAAGCTAGTTCATCCTAAAAAAGGAGAGACTCTTCTTGACATAGGATGTGGCACAGGACATTTCTCTTTCTGGTTTCATAATTTAGGACTGAAAGTAACCGGAATAGATGTCTCCCTTAATATGATAGAAGCGGCTTTGGGTAGGTTAGAGCACAAAGAAATAAAATTTGTCAGAGGAGATGTTCACAGTCTACCCTTCCAGGATAAATCCTTTGACTTAACAGTTATGATAACAACTCTCGAATTTTTGCGAGAGCCTCGAAAAGCAATGCAGGAAGCTTTCAGAGTGAGCAGAAGGAAGGTTTTTCTGGGTGTTTTAAATAGATGGAGTTTTTTGTCTTTGAGACGCTGGCTAAAGGCTTTATTTAGGAGAAGTCTCCATCAAAAGGCAAAGTTCTATTCAATTAGAGAACTGAGGAGATTGACGGAAAATTACCTTCCTCGAGAAGCAAAAATCTTATCTCAAAAGACATTAAAGGGAGCCTTCATCGGTTTAGTAGCTGATCTAAGCTAAAACTTACCGCCTTTCAATCCTGCAAGAAAAGCCTTTGATTGCGTACGCACGCAGGCTGCTTGGCTCAACTTTAAAAAGGGCAAGGTAAAAGATGCTTCAGGTAAGAGGGGAGATGTGCATTGGTTGCGGACTATGCGTGAGTCTTTGTCCTCAAAGATAGCATGATATAAGTTGTGCAACTCCTGAGGAATTGGGAAAGTCCATTGAAAATCTTTCTTCAGGACGTGCATCATGTACTATCTTGGAAAAAATGAATTAAAAAAATTTCTGAATCAGAAAGCCTTTAAGGTCTTTAATAATATTGACCTTAATCAACGCAGCCTACTTAACCGTGTTCACTCCTGGCTTTCCGTACAGTCAGCCGTTCATGACGCTACGGCCTTCGTGATAGGACGGAGACGTATCGCAATAACTTTCATCTCGGAATCTCTGGCACGACTCTCAAGTGGGACATGGCTCTCGCTGAGAATGTCCGGGTTGGCCAGTATGACTCTTTCATCGTCCGCTCGCATACGCATAAGGTTATACCGATGAGATTTATAGGTTATCTGTTAGCGGTGCGGTTTGTGCGGATAAGAACCGGAATTTGACTGTCAAATGGGAAAACAGTACATTTAATGGCATATGTTTGGAAAAAACGCATTTAAGAGGGTAATAGGAGAAAGTTATCATGGATAAACCAATGTCTGATTGTCATTTCAAATTCATGTCTCTCGGCTACAAGTTTCGTGATTTCTTCTTGCCTCGGAAAAAAATCGTGGATGAAGTGGGAATAAAAGAAGGGTTTCATATACTCGACTATGGCTGCGGCCCAGGAAGTTATACAGTAACAGCTTCCAAATTGGTGGGCAAATCAGGGAGGGTTTATGCATTGGACATACATCCCCTTGCAATTCAGAAGGTTAAGAACATCGTTTCGAAATATAACCTCGAAAATGTCGAAACCATTCGTTCTGACTGTGAAACGGGACTGCCAGACAGTAGCATAGATGTAGTTCTGCTATACGATACTTTTCACACCTTGAGCCATCCGATTATGGTACTAAAAGAGTTACATCGAGTATTAAAACCAAAAGGAATTCTATCCTTCAGTGACCACCACATGGAGGAGGACGGAATAGTAAGTACATTAACAGGCGAAGGCTTGTTTAGGCTATCGGATAAAGGCAAAAGAACCTATAAATTCCTAAAATCAGAAGAAACATAAATAGTATATGGAGGAATAGTCCTATTATGAAGAAAAGACGTGGTGGCGGTAGAACCCTTATCGCATACGTTACAAGGGGTAGGGTAAAATTGTCCGTGTCATAAGGAGAGTTAACCAGGATGTATAGGTACATACTGTGCGTCGGGATTTGTACTGTCATATGGATTGTTAATGGGAGATGGGTAGTCCAAGCCGTTAGAAAACGTGTAACCAGTGAAATTTACATTCATACAGGCCTAGGAATCTTTTTCAGCTTACCAACGGTCGAATTGACTCTTGGTACTTTCAAATTATGGGCACGATTGAATATTTTCTGGCTGCAAGCCATTGGTCTGCTTCTCTATATCCCTTCAGCCTTTCTACTCGCGGCATCGATGCATGCTCTAAAGCACAAAGGCAGACCAAAAACCGCCGATCCCACCGCCACTACAACGTTCGTTGATACTGGCGTGTACGGTGTTGTTCGCCAGCCCATGACTTTAGGAATGGCAATCTGGTCTATTGCTCTCATTCTAGCCTTTCAGTCACCTGTTGCAGTAGTTTTGGGTATGGTATCGCTATTCTGTTTTTGGATGTCTGCAAGAAAAGAGAGTGAATATAATATAAGAAAATTTGGGGATGACTACAAAAAATACATCAAGAAGGTGCCTATGTGGAATATTTTCAAGGGACTAAGAAAATGATGAGAGAGTAACTTAACATGAAAGCAGATAAAAGGGAAATTAAAGTTTTCCGCAAGTTGCCTTCGGAAACTTCTTTAGTCGGGGGAAATGGCAACGAAAAAGAAAGGAGTTGAGTGATATGATCCCATGGTATTTCAGGCTTTTCTACGTGCACCTCTTGAGTTTTGTTATGAGTTGGCTTCTTTTTGGCATTATAGGAGCGAAGAGGATGGGCACTCCAACTGGCAGATCTTGGGTGACAGGTTTTTGGATAAGCTTCGTCGTAGGGTGGGTGTTGATGTGGTTTATCCCCTTTAGTATTAACCTGGCTTTCTGGATCGGAGTTGGTATTATGGTTTTCGGAGAAGTGGTCTATGCCCTAGGAGAGAGGTGAAAAACCCCTCTGAACAACTGATGCTATCAGCGACCTTTAATTTTTTCAAAAGAGAGCTGAAAGAAATTTTACTGTTTTGGCAAAATTTATCTTGATAATTAGGAAATTTACCTCCTTACTTCTAAGAATCAGTGGCTAAGGTGTCTATTTATCTATGTGAATGCCGGAATAGCTTCTGGCATATCAAGGTTTATTTTTTTATTTTCCTGCTCTTTGAGAATTTTTTTAAAGTTTACCGCAGAAGCAGTAAATAAGGCCTGAAGGCGAGATTTTCTCTTTCCTATGTATCTTGTTTTGCGAAGACCATGGTGGATGAGCTCAGCTATCTTTCTCTCTATGGGTGGACGTCTCTTGTTGTAGATCTCTTGGAATCCCTTAGTTTTTTGCCTCTCTCTTGCCTTTTGCAGGTATTCTTCATTAGAGCTTACTCTGATGGTTCTTCCGGTATTCTTGGCATTGGTGCATTCATTCCTTCTGGGACAACTATCACAAACTTCCTTAGGAAAAACAAAGGTCTTGGTAGTCTCCCCTTGAGCATCTTTACTCTTGGAGTATTTGTCAGTGGTATTTCCTTCTGGACAGGTCACCTTTCCCCTTTCAAGATTTATATCAAACTCTTCTTTGCTGAGTTTTCCTCTATTCTTTAGTGTTGGAGCTTTACTGATAAGCTCAACTTCTTTATCGCTCATCTTCTTTTGCATATCTGAGGAGCCGTAGGCACCGTCTCCAGTTAAAGATCTTGTCTTCACTCCAAACTCCTCTTTGGCCTCATCGATGAGTGGCTCTGCCATATCTTGATCAGGACAGTTTCCAGAAGATACATCTATGTTGGTGATAATATCTGAATCTACATCTTTGATGAGATGGGTTTTGTATCCGTTGAATTTGCCAGATGAGGATTTTCTGCCATGACGCATCTCAGGATCAGTGGTAGAGATAACCCGATCTTTAGCCACTCCTTTTTTTACCTTGGGGGTTTTGTCTTTGTCTTCTTCTATATCCTGGGAAACTATCTTAGCTAATAGATTGGCGGCATCCTTAAGCTGGGTATCTACATTCTCTGGGTTAACATCCACATGTGATAAAACTTCTTTTACATCAGAAACTAGCATGGAAAGTAGTTTTTGACGCTCTTTCTTGTCTTCCCAGTTGATTTTTGGCTTGGGATCATTTTCGCCGTAAGCTTTTAGGCAAAGGTTTATCTTGGGCTTTCTCTTCTCATCCGTAAGGGAAAGAGTCTTTCGGATGCCATCTCGCAGGAGCTCGTAGGTATCCTTTACTGCTCCAGCTCCTAACATAGGGGTAGAGTCTATAACTTGGTCTACTTCTTTCTTCAAAAGGCCTGCCTCTCTTGCAAGCTCGAGGGTCTTTCTGAAAACCATTTTATCTTTGTTGTTTATTAAAAGACGGGCTCGAAAGTAGACTAATAAAGAGCGGTCAAAGCCCTCATAGCCTACTGGCACATTTAAGGCATATTTCCATTTTATGTTAAAACGTAGCATCTCGAGGGCTTCTCTATCAGAAAGATTCTCATAATTCTGCAAGATAAGAACTTTGGTAATTCTTGCTGGAGGTACAGAAGGCCGACCATTATCCAGACAGTATATATCGGCAAAATCATCATCGGTTATTATTTTGTCAGAAAACTGGTGCATTTTAGCATAGAAGCTGTTCTTATCAATGAGATGAGAACAGATGAATCCGGTATCGAAAAAGGAGGTTTGCCTGTCTTCTTTTCCTAACATTTTATCTCCTTATCATAGGTATTTTTAAACTGCAAAATCGCTTCTATTATACCACAGATAAGGATTTTTGTAAAATATTTACCATGGGAAAGAGCGAGGTTCACATAAAATTCACAATAGAATTAGAGGTTTTTCACCAGTCTCCTAGGCTTCCTCGCCATGAGGGAGCATCCTGAGAAAAAGAAGGCTGTTGTAGATTGGGGTATTTATAAGGTCAGCAGACACTCTCATATCCTGGCAGGTATAATTTGTCTCCTCGGCACGATTGTAATGGGATGGAACACATCGTCAGTTATGTACATGCTTTTGTGGGTCTACTTTGTTTTATACGTTGTCATGTCTCATTTTTATGTCCTAAGTGAAGAAAAAGTGAATATAGAAAAATTCGGGCAAGAGTACGAGAATTACATGAAAAGAGTACCTAGATATTTTTGACAGGGCTCAGGTTTCGCTTCAAAGAAGCTCAACAAAAGAGAAATAGTCGGCAGCACGATCAGGACCGGGACATAAGGCAATTTTTTGAAGATTGTCTGAGAAGAGAGCAAAGACCTGTCAGGTAAGAATCATCGGAAAGACATAATTAGAACGAGAGGGAGACATCAATTGAGGAGACAATGATGGAAAAGAGCGAGAGAACCTCCTTATTTTCAGTAGGGATGAATATCATCCTGTTTTTTCTCAAGTATTTCTTAGGCGTATTTTCAGGAAGTCTCGCTCTCATAGCCGACTCTATACATTCTATTTCTGATGTCATTGGCTCAGTGGCGGTTTTTATTGGCCTAAAGATTTCCAAGAGAAAAAGCAAAGCTTTTCCCTACGGGCTCTATAAAGTAGAAAATCTAATTGCCCTGGTTAGCTCCCTTCTCATCTTCTTCGCCGGTTATGAGATCATTACCTGGGCAGTCAAGGGCAAGGGAGTCCCTCTTCTAAAGAACCTATCCCCTACCCTGGCAGGTATTTTTTCGATTTTCGTCATCATCTATGGTTTCATGCGATACGAAAGAAAGATAGCCAGCTCAACCGGCTCTCCCTCGCTTGCCGCCGATGCTGAGGAGTATAAAACAGATTTATATTCCACTCTAGTGATTCTGGGTAGTTTTCTAGGTAGTTTTCTCGGGATACATCTGGACCGAATCGCCTCCGTTATAGTCTCAGCATTTATCTTTAAGGCAGGTGGAGTGCTTTTTATAAATGCCATCAAGGTCTTGCTGGATGCTTCTCTCGATTTTGCAACCCTAGACAAGGTCAAAAGTATTATACTAGAAGAGCCCCGGGTGGATGAGTTAAAGTCGCTTACTGGAAGAAATTCCGGTAGATACAAGTTTATTGAGGCAGATGTTACCCTTAGAGTGACAGAACTAGAAAGAGCACATCAAATAAGTCAGAGATTAGAAGAGAAGATTAAAAAAGATATTCCCTATGTAGATCACATCCTCATCCACTATGAGCCTATTAAAAGGGAATTTAGCCATATTGCCATTCCCTACATAACCAAGGACAATAAAGTAAGTGAGCACTTTGGTGAGGCACCTACTTTTCTTGTACTAACGGTAAAGATGAAAGACAATTCCCTGATCAGACAAAATAGTTTGACCAACCCTTATCTATTAGAGGCGAAAGGAAAGGGTATACTGGTAGCTGAGCTCCTAGTGAAAAACGGTGTGGATAAGGTAGTGGTAGCGGAAAAATTCCACGGCAAAGGACCAGAATATGTCTTTCGGGAAGCTGGCGTAGAGGTTACCGTCACCCAAGAATCTGATTTAAAAAAGGTAATGGCTGAATTGAAAATAAAACCTGAAGAGAAAAAGAAGAACTGACAGGTATCTATACAGCAAGCGACAAATAGAAGTAAGCTATTTCAGTATATGAAAGTAAGCCTTCATAAAGGATTAGTATATGGTCTCTAAAAAATAGGCTGTGACGGCAACAGGTAAAACTCAAGGTCATCACCGCATTACCTCTATCATGTTTTTTTTCTAGCGTAGATATAGTAAATCGTCACCAGCGAAAATGGTAAAAGGATCAGACTTGGAATATAGGGAGGTGAATAAGTAGACAAGAAGTCCTCCCAGGTGTTAATCCACCCTCCTTCTTCTCCTCCGGGAATGGATTCCGTAATCGTAGCGAATATCTGCATTCCTGCAATGATCCATATCATTACGCTGGCCATTACATTCTTTGCTAGGTGGTGAATCTCGGCTAAATTCTTGACACTACTCAGATAAAACAGCCCGGCAAAGAAAAGAATAAGTCCTCTCCATAATAGGAATTCACCTGAGATTTCCAAAATGGACCAGGTAAAACTCCTGCCCGTTATGCCTATTATCAGCTCGGCTATTCCCAGACCTAAAACAAAAAGACCAAAAATAGAAAAGTACAAACTGCCAAATATGTTTTTCATTTAAGCCACCCCCAATACTATCCATATTAGATGTAGTAAACCGCCATACAAAAAGACTGTTAGCACTAAAGCCGCCAGACTTCCGAGGAGTCCCTTTCCTCCTCCTTCCCTCAGGAGCATAACGAAGGTTGCTACACAGGGAAAATAGATACTGACCAAGACCACAGAGGTAATCATTTGGTATTTTGTCATTTGAATAGCAGAAAGCTGTGCTACGGCCAAATCTTTCCTTAAGAACGCCGCTATCAATGGTCCAACAGTTTCTTTAGGTACTCCAAACCATCCACTCAATAGAGGACTTAATCCAGTAGCTAACCAATCTATGACTCCAGTCAGATAGAGCACATTGACAACGATTACGCCCAGTAGAACAAATGGGACCGCCATAGTGAAGAAACTACTCGTTCTCATCCATAACTTTCTTCCTACGTTACCTAGCATTGGCTTTTGATAGGGAGGTATGTCTAAGAGGAGTTCTGGCGATTTTCCCGGAATGATTTTGTTGAGAATAAAACCAAGGATGAAATATCCTATCAGTAGATATAAGATAACCCAGCCTACAGTTTCCGGGATTACCTCTAACATAATTCCCAGCTGGGCACCGCAGGGGATAAATATCGCCAGCAGGGTCATCATTATAAAGCGCTGCTTTTTTGTTTCCAGAATTCTACAGGCTGTACAGGCCGGTACGTTGCATCCCAGGGAAAGAATCGAGGGTACTATGGCGTACCCATGAAGACCTATCTTATGTAGAACTGTATCAATAAGAACAGCCAGCCTAGGTAAGTAACCGCTGTCTTCTAGAACGATAAGCACCAGGTAGAAAGCAACAATCGCTGGTAGAACTACACCTATAGCAACAAAAAGTCCGCTGGTAAGCATTCCAAAAGCTTCAAAGCAATTCTCCGCTAACGGATCCCCTACAAAGATATAGTAGAGCCAACTATTCTTACCTACTGGAAAAACTTCCTGCAGCCAGGGTAGCCAATGCACATCAAATAACTTAACCAAAAACCCATCTGTAAAGAATCCTGCAAATGCGCCAAAAAAAGCCCAAAAGCCATATAGAACAGCGATGGCAACAGGTATGCCTGTCAGGGGTTTGACGGTGATCTCAGCAAGAGCATCCTTCAAAGTATGTCTGTATTTACCAAACTTTATGGTCTTTTTTGATATTTTCTCTATTAAATTCCATCTCTCATCAACGCTTAGCATTTCAATCACCTACCTTTTCCACAATTTTTTCTATCTTAACAGAGGAGGATTCTTTTATTCTTGATACTAATTCTCCGATTCCCTCCCCGCTTATAGCTATAGTGGGGACTACCGAAACACCAAGGATCTGTTCTAGCTGCTTTACATCAACCTCTATATTCTTATCCTCAGCAACATCCCACATATTTAATGCTATTACAACCGGGTAGCCTTTCTCGATAACTTGTAGTGCCAGGTAAAGACCACGTTCTATTTTTGAAGCGTCAATAATGCAAATGACAATAGCCTCCTTATTTTCCTCCAGCATTTTTACCGCTACCTCTTCGGCTTTGTCCTTTGGTTCTAAAGAGAATGTGCCAGGAACGTCAACAATTTCGACACTTTCTCCCTTAAGCCGCATCCATCCCTTTGTATAATCAACAGTTGTGCCGGGGTAATTTGATTCAGTTACTCTCGCACCAGTTAAACGATTAAAGACTACAGACTTTCCCACATTAGGATGACCCATTAACAAAATCTTCATTTGTTACCTCCACCACGATTTTATCCGCTACACCTAGGCCTAAGGAAGTGCTGGCTTTATCTACCGTTACCACCACAGGCCCTTTTATGGGCTGTTTTGTTTGCATCTTGACCTTTTTCCCCACTCGAATACCCATGCCGGCTATTTTTCCCTTTAGATCCTCCTCAATGTTTCTTACTACTCCCTCTTCCTCATAGCTCATCTCAGAGAGCTTTTTTCTCATCTTATATCCTCCTTACCCTTACCCTTTGTGCCATTCCCCGACCAAGCGAAACTATATTTCTATTGACCTCAATGGTGATAGGACCACGGCTGGATATCACTCGTACGAGACTACCCTCAAATAGACCTCTCAATAGCAGTCTCTGTCTGAGACCATATCCTCCCTCAATGGCCACAACTCTTGCCCATTCGCCGGGTCTTAGCTCAGTTATATTTATGGTCATCTCTCCTATAGTTCCGCAGATTTTTGCTGAAAACTATGATTCATTCTCTTTTGTCCGAAAGTTATCAGTTTATAAGTATATTAGATTAGCCTAACTTATAAAACAAAAAATTTCTATCCCTTTTTCACATTCTTTTCTCGCCTGGGACATGACTCTGGGCGTTTACCTGTTTTTGCAAAAGAGTAAAAGTTAGATAGCCAGAGAGGTTCTCCCTCAGGACAAGTTTGTACGAACTCCAGAAATTTTATTACGCGCTTCATCGTTTTTGCATCTAGAACATGCTCCATTCGGCAGGCATCTTTAGAGGCAACAGCTTTATTCAGTCCGAGAAATTCATGTAGAAATTTATAGAGAGCCTCATGACGGGCATAAATTTGTTTAGCCACCTGGACTCCCTCCTCAGTAAGCTCGATATATCCGTACCTTTCGTGATTAACCAGTCCTTTCTTGGTAAGCGATTTTACCGCTGCCACTACAGAAGGCATCTTTACCTTTAGGTACTTCGCTAAATCTTTTACCCTTACCCATTTCTTCTCTAAACTAATTAGAAGAATTGCCTCCAGATAATCTTCTTTGCTTTCCATTAAAACACTCATCTTCATCACCTTATTAACAGTTTACCATTATTAACAATGTTCAATGTCTCTAACATTATAATCAGGAAAAATATTTTGTCAAGTTGAGAATTCTTTTGGTTACAAGAGACCTCCGGGTATGTCATAATATAGATGGTAAAATATTATAACATAGCTATAGCTCCCCATGAAAGAATTATGAAAGATGGGGAAGCAAAGGTGTTAAACAAGGAAAGAAAAGATACTAGTGAGGAAACCCGAAAGTCCGCTGAGTTGAGTTATGCGGCAATCTCTTAGTATCAGCCTTTTTTTCTCTTTGGGGAAAAAATCACCGCTGTTCCAAAAGACAGACTCGATACTATAGCAATGGAGGAACCTACCGGAAAATCCAATAAAAAGGAAATTAGGATTCCTACCAGGCAAAAAGCAACTCCAAGGAGAGGGGAGACTATGATTATCTTCTTAATATCGTAAAAGAACTGGTAGGCAGTTGAGGTAGGATTTACAAGCAAGGCAAAAATCAACAGTCCCCCGATCAACTTCAAAGATAAAGAAACGGTGACTCCAGTCAAAAACAATATCAGGTAATAAAAGGACTTGGTGGGAATTCCAGAGGCTTCTGCCATTTTTCTATCAAACATTATAGAACGGAACTCCTTGGAGAAAAGAGTCATCAGGATAACTACCATGGTGGTCAGTATTGCCAACCTCATAACATCAGCGCCACTCATTCCCAGGATGCTACCCCATAATATGCTCATAGCCACACTACTCATAGCCGTTTCTGGAGCAAGATTTAAGAAGGTAAGACCAAGAGACATAGTCAAGGAAAACATCACCCCAAGGATGACATCTGTATGAAGCTTTGCCTTTTCCGCCAGGGGCCCTAAGATAAATGCAATTATGGTGGAAAAAATTAAAGCCATAAGAAGTGGGTTAAACGATAGAACCAGACCTAAGGCAGAGCCGGCAAAAGCAGCATGAGACATACAAAAACCTAAGGAGGACAGCTTCATTCTTACCACAAAGACACCCATCAAAGAACAGGCTATGCCAGCTAAAGAGGCACCTATTATGGTTATAAGAATTATCTTAGAGGGTAGGAGAAATATCATCCTTTGATCCCATAGGCTAATTTTAGTAATTCTGGATGCAAAACTTTCTTCGGCAAATCATCCTTGACTATCCTTCCTCCATTCATTACTATCATTCTATCGCATCGGTCCGGGATTGAGCTTATATCATGAATGACAACAAGAGTGGTCAGATCCCTCTCATCATGCAGGCGAGATATTTGCTGGGAGATATCCGCGCTGGCATTAAAATCTAAATTGCTGAATGGCTCATCCAGAAGAAGAATCTTTGGCTCTTTGGCTAAGGCTCGGGCAATCATCACCTTTTGTAACTGTCCACCAGACAATTTTCCGACTGGTCTCATCGATAAGCCATTTATATCAATAGATGTCATTGCCTCTTGTGCCTTTCGGCAATCTTCATAAGAAATAGACTTCAGCGGTCCTATTTTTCCAAACCTCCCCATTAAAATCACATCTTTAACCAAAAATGGGGTCAAGTCATCAACTCCAAACTCTTGGGGAATATAGCCAATTTCCTTCCTAATAGAGGGGCCACATCTTTTAATCTCTTTTCCAAGAATATGAATTTCTCCTTTTGTATGCTCTAGGAGTCCATTTATTGTCTCCAGTAAAGTCGTTTTCCCTGCTCCATTAGGACCAATGATACCCACAAATTCCCCTTTTTCTATCCTCAGAGTTATATTCCTGATAGCTGGTATCTTTTCTCCTTCATAGATAGTATCTACATTGAACATCTCTATGGGAACTATTTCCATTGGAACAATTGCTCCTCGGGTACACCACTAAGTTTCCTTGCCATTTTTTCACAATTGTCCTTCTCTTCACTAATCATCCTTAAAACATCAGGTCTAAGCTCTATTTCTATCGACTTTCCACCTTTAGTAAAAATAGCCTTTGCCTTTTTCTTATCTATCACTTTAACATTTCCTTTTCCCAGAGTGCATCCAGTAGATACCTGTATCCCATCAATCAGGCAGGATATAGGAGGCTTTGTTCCAGTTTCCACAAGAACACTTAATTCAGAATGTCCCTTTGAATTTAGCTCTCTCAAAGCTAGATGACCCATTTTTACGCCAGCAATCAAAAAAGGACCCAAATGTCCGTGGAACTCAACCCCCTTATTGATGACCTCATCTATCTTTAATCTAGTTACATTAATTTTCCTCATGTCCATATTATCTTCCCCTTATGGCATCGAGCAGTTGTCTTGCATTGTATTCTATTAGCTTAACGTAACTTTCCGTTCCCGGAATAGCTTCCGGAAAATTGCTTAAGACCACCTGAGTTGCTCCCACCTCAGATGCCAGTTTAGCTCCAAACTTGGTTCCACTTTGTAGATTATCTATCACTAAGGCAACGTTCTTCTCTTTTCCCTGCTGGACCAGCTCTAAGGTTTGCTTCACGGATAACCTTTCTGGAGGCAGATAAGTTGCAACTACATTAAAACCAAGCCATTTAACAAAATCCTCTTGCCACTTCATGCATATCACCTTGATTTGTCCAACTTTCAAACGATCTGCCTCCTCTTTTAGTCGCTTTGCTGTCTCATTTATTGATTTGATTATACCAGCAGCATTTTCCTCAAAATATGCTGCATTCTGGGACTCATACTCCGAGAGTGCTTTCTTTATGAGTTCAACTTTTTCTACAGATGCAACTGGAGAAGCCCACTCACCTTTAACCCCAACCTTTCGCACCTCTTCACTTTCTGAAGCCTGGATCAGATTTTCTAACCAGGGCTCCATTCCGTGGAAGAAGATCAGCGAAGCTTTGCTGACAGCATAGACATCACTTGGTTTTATGTCATAGTGAGCGGGGCACATTCCCGCCGACACTATGGTTTTAACCTCAATACGATCCCTGCCTACTTCTCTTACGAAATTACCCAGTATGCTAGTCGTACAGACCACTATTGACTTTTCCTGATTACCTGTCTCGTTTGCAAAAATTTTCCCGGCGAAAGCGACAACTAAAAACATAGTCATCAATACGCCAACCAATATCCTTTTCCTTATCCTCTTTCTCATTTTCTTCTCCTTTCCTTTCTGAAAATAATGTCAAAAATATCTTGTTTATCTTTCCCACAAACACTCCCAGGATAAATCCTGCGCTTTATAGATGATTTTTGTCTCAGAAGAGCTCTTTTCCCGTGGTAGTCATAGTCAGCTTTCCGTGCTATTTCCCGAATCTCACTATCTCCTTCAGCATACTCACTTTTTCGCTCTTTTGTGTTACTATTTTTCAAATAATAACACAAAACAAAAAAAAGTCAATCCTCCTCTTGCAAAATCTCTCTAACCCTGTATCATTCAATACTACAGAGATTTGCAACATAAAAACACCTTTGATGCCTACCTCAGACCAGCCTAAATTACCTGAAAAAAATAAAATTGTTGGAGGCGATTTGTGAAAAAGGTATCTGATGGTCCGGTATGTTTTTTTGGTTAGTTTGAAGGAAGTAAAGAAATATGAGCTTTCTCAATTAGATCGACTCGAAGAAAATGGGGGCGAAGAAAATGGGGACGTGATTACTTTTGATGATTAAGGAAATGGACGGTAAGTTAGACTGGCTTAAGAGCTCTTGAAAACGGAGTCAAAGAGATCAAAGAATCTGGCTATGCGTTTTTCCGGTGGTGGTGAAGTTAAATAACTAACTACGATGAGAGTAGCCGTTGCCACAATTAAACTGGGCAGGATGGGTAAAGATCCTAATGAAAACCCTTTAGGGAGAATTCCATAAATAAGCAAAACGGCCACTACCTCGCCGCTAAGGACGGAGCTAACTGCCCCCCATTTAGTGGACCTTTTCCAGTAGAGGGCAGCAATAGTTGCT
>Ga0209986_10002899_pt1 | contig 15342 bp, 14 predicted proteins | sample BlataG_FD_183168 | JGI IMG/M metagenome (GOLD analysis project Ga0209986, IMG submission 183168) | Deep subsurface microbial communities from Black Sea to uncover new lineages of life (NeLLi) - Black_00105 metaG (SPAdes) (version 2) | ecosystem: Environmental > Aquatic > Marine > Oceanic >...
ATCATCACCCGGGTACTGCAGGTAAGCCGAGGCTGTCCCTTTGATTGCTCTTTTTGTTCAGTGAGTAAGTTCTTCGGTAAAAAATATCGTCTTCGTCCCATAAAAGATGTAGTTGCCGAGATTAAAAATTTAGTAGGCAAGTCTCTTTATAGTCGTTTTATTGCCTTTCTAGATGATAATGTTATGGGAAATGTGAAATATGCCAAGGAACTATTTCGAGCCTTAATTCCGTATAAGTTAGTTTGGGTGGGCCAAGCTTCCGTCAACGTTGCTCAGGACATAGAGCTCTTAGAACTTGCGGCGAACTCCGGCTGTAAGGGCCTTTTTGTTGGCTTTGAGTCCATTTCTCCTTCCTCCTTGAGAGAAGCAGATAAACCACAAAATAAGATAAGTTTTTATAAGAAAGCCATTGAGAGATTTCATCGGTTTGGCATCTCTCTAGAGGGGGCCTTTATCTTCGGGTTTGATAATGATGATAAAAGTATCTTTAAAAAAACAGTCAATTTTATAAAAAAAGTGAAGCTAGATGCAGTGCAATTTGGAATTCTTACACCTTTTCCAGGTACCCGGCTGTTTAGCAAACTCTCCCGCGAGGGAAGGATCATCGACCATGACTGGTCCAACTATGATATAGCCAATGTGGTCTTCAAGCCTAAGCTGATGACTCCCCAGGAATTAAAGAAGGGATTCACCTGGGCCTACCAACATATCTATAGCTTCCCTGGTATTTTCAGGAGACTGTCCGGTATGATCTCCGGGAAAAGATGGAGATATTTCGGTCCTCTGCTTACCGTGAATTTAGCCTACAGACGTATATTTAAGGGGGCAAAAAGAGCAAAAGATCCAGCTAAAGGATAAGCTATGGATCTAAGCTACTTAATAGAATTCTTTTTGAAGAACCGGGTCAATCAAGAAATTTTTTCTCTCAGCTAAAAGAAAATCTGAGGACGAGGTAAATCATGCAATACTGTATTGAGTGTGGAGGAGTGCTTGAGACTAAAGAAATCGACAGTCGCGGGAGGCTGATTTGCCGGCAGTGTGACAGGGTTCACTATCGAAATCCCCTTCCCGTAGTCGTAGGAGTCTTATCTGGAGAGGATGGGGAGATACTGTTAATACGGAGGGGTATTGATCCTGGCAAAGGGAAATGGGCTTTACCAGGAGGATTCATGGAAGAAGATGAATCACCGGAAGAAGCGGTCCTAAGAGAAATAGAGGAAGAGATAGGGATAAAAGGAGAACTAGCCGGATTGATAGGGGTATATAGAACTAAATCAGAACTCTATGGCCCAATAATTATCATTGGATATAAGATAATGGTTCAATCACAGAGTTACTGTCCGGGAAAGGAAGTAAGCGAGGTTAAGTCTTTCCTTAAGAGCGACCTTCCTCCTCTTGCATTTTCTTCTCATAAAGAAATTATAACCGATTCCTTTCGAACTTACCGTAATCCTCTTCCTACGGTAGATACCATAGTGGAGAAGGACAAAGGAATTGTCTTGATAAATAGAAAGAATCCACCCTTTGGGTGGGCTTTACCTGGGGGATTTGTAAATTATGGAGAATCTTTAGAAGAAGCTGCCCGGCGAGAAACCAAGGAAGAGACAAACCTAGACATAAAGGAGCTGCGGCAGTTTCGTGCCTATTCCAGTCCCAAAAGAGACCCACGTTGTCACACCATTACCACTGTTTTTACTGCCAGATCTCAAGGAAAACTGAAAGCTAGAGATGATGCCAAAAAAATAAAAGTTTTCCGAAGGGAAGAGCTGCCTCAAGACTTAGCCTTCGATCACCGGCAGATTTTAGAAGACTATTTTACTTCAAAAGAGTAAGGGATGGATCAATCTTCTACTAAACCCAGGATTGCCGTTTATCCAGGAAGCTTTGATCCCATTACCAATGGGCACCTGGATATCTTGAAAAGGAGTAAATATTTATTTGATAAGATAATCATAGCCGTTAACGACAATCCTTCAAAGGAATTTCTATTCACAGCAAAAGAGAGGGTCAAATTGATCCGTAAGGTTCTTAAAGATTGTCCTGGAATAGAGGTTGAGAGTTTTCAAGGTTTACTTGTTCATTACGCTGAGAAAAAAGGGGCTGGTTTCATCATCAGGGGCCTGCGGGCTCTTTCTGATTTTGAGTATGAGTTCCAAATGGACCTGATGAATAGAAAACTAAACTCTAAGATTGAAACTGTCTACCTTATGACCAACCAGCGTTACTCCTACCTTTCCTCCAGCATAATCAAGGAGATCACCAAATTAGGTGGAGGTACCCAGGATTTAATCCCCGATTTGGTAAGAGAAAAGCTTTTGGAAAAACTTAAAGTCTAAAAAACCCTCAGAGCTGATATACAGCGACGGAGGGGAAGAGTCCCGAGATACCTCTTGACCAAAGGAAGAAGATATGGTAAGTTTTTAAGAAGGGAAAAATTGCTAGAAAATTTTTTTAAGCCTGAGTCGGTAGCCGTGGTAGGCGCTTCTATCAAGCAGATGAAATTGGGAAATCAGATCCTGGAAAATCTTTTGAAAGATGGATTTCCGGGGAGAATTTTTCCTATAAATGCTAAGGCTGATTCCACTACCCGGATAATGGGAATCAAGGCTTACCCCAGTCTGGTTGAGGTTCCCCAACCTATTGATTTAGCTATCGTAGTTGTGCCGAGCCGAGGGGTTCTCTCGGTAATTCAAGATTGTGGGGCCAAGGGGATCGATTCGGTAGTTATAATCAGCGCTGGCTTTAAGGAAGTGGGCGAAGAGGGAGCTACGCTTGAATCAGAGCTGCTTAAGCTCTCGAAGAACCTGGGAATTCATATCCTTGGACCCAATGTTTTAGGCATAATTGATGCTCATCATAGGCTTAACGCTTCCTTTGCCCCTGCCAGTCCTTCACCGGGAAATATTGCCTTTCTCTCTCAATCAGGTGCCCTAGGCTGTGTTATTCTCGATAAGGCTGAAGGGGAAGGAATAGGTCTTTCCAAGTTTATCAGTCTTGGTAACAAGGTCGATTTAGATGAGGTAGATTTTTTAGCCATGCTTAAGGACGATGCCCAGACAGATGTCATCCTGGGGTATCTGGAAGGGATTAAAAGAGGAAGAGATTTTATCTCGGTGGCGAGGGAGGTTACCTCCCAAAAGCCTGTGGTAATGATAAAGGCTGGTCGATCAGATCAAGGAAAAAGAGCTGCTTCCTCCCATACAGGATCTTTAGCCGGACAGGATGAGGCTTATGATGTAGCTTTCCAGGCTTCGGGAATAATTAGAGCTAACTCTCTGCGGGAAGCAATTGATCTTGCTCGGGGGTTTTCCTCCCAGCCAATTCCTCAAGGAAAGAGAGTTTTTCTACTAACCAATGGAGGTGGGGCGGGCATTATGGCCACCGATGCTTGTGAGCAGTTTTCTCTGGAGCTGGCTAACCTGGAGGACGAGACTAAGGAAAGACTGAAGGAAAAACTACCCCACGACAGTTCCGTGGCTAATCCTATAGATATTCTGGGAGATGCTAAGTCCGATCGTTATGAGATTGCTCTGGAGGCAATTCTCACTGATCCAAATGTGGATGGAGTCATAGTTTTGTTGACGCCTCAAAGCGGTTCTGATGAGGATGAAACCGCCAGATTAATAATAAAAATTTCTCCAGGAACTAAAAAAACCATCCTTACCTGCTTTATGGGTCAGAAGAAGGTAAAAGGTGCTATTAAAATTTTACAAAATCATGGAATTCCCAATTACGCAGATCCAGAAGACGCTGTCAGAGTCTTTGAGGCCATGTTTAGATATGGTGAGTGGCTAAAAAGACCGAAGGAGGCAGTAAAGACCTTCCCGGTGAGCAAATCCCGAGTTGACCACATTCTGAATGAATCGATAAAAGAGGGATATCTAGAAATTGGAGGGGAAAGAGCACTCCAGATAATGAAAGCCTACGGTATTCCCACTGTGGAGAATTATCTGGTAAGGGAGCTACACGAAGCCCTTGACGTAGCAGAAAGCTTACATTCATCCCTGGCTATGAAGATCGAATCCCCGGCTATACTGCATAAGTCTGATACCGGAGGAGTTCTGCTAAACTTAAAATTAGCCGATGTGGAAACATCATTTTACCAGCTAATGGAAAGGGCAAAAAGAATAGTGCAAGCCAACAGAATAAGAGGAATTTCTATCCAGCCCATGGTTAAAGAAGGGAAAGAAGTTCTCATAGGAGTTTCCTGGGATGATGTTTTTGGGCATCTCATTAAATTTGGGCTGGGAGGAAAATACGTAGAGATTTATAGAGATGTTTCCACCAAACTCGTCCCTCTTACTCCTTCCATGACTGAGGAGATGATTGGGGAAACCAAGGTAATCTCCAGATTACTAAAAGGAGTAAGGGAAGAATCCCCCTCTGATGTACCCGAAGTCGAAGAAGCGCTGTTAAGATTTTCACAACTGGTGTGTGATTTCCCTAGAATTTTAGAGATAGAAGCTAATCCTCTAGTAGTTTGGAAAAAAGGGGCCATGGTTGTTGATGCCCGATTGAGGTTGAAAAATGGGTGTTCCTAAAAAAAAACGTTCTAAATCACGAAAAAAAAGCAGAGTCTCGCAAGACAAGCTCGTATCCCCAATTCTTGCGGCTTGTCCTCAGTGCAAGGCTCCCATAATGCCTCACTTTGCTTGCCCAAAATGTGGTTATTATAAGGGTAAACAGGTGGTCATCGTGAAAGAAAAAGAACGTGAAAAAGAAAAGGAAAGAAAGAAAAAGAAGGAGACCGGCTAGTCATGCGTATAGCCGTTGACGCTATGGGTGCCGAAAGAGGCATCGGTATTGTAGTAGAGGGAGCTATTAGAGCAATACAAGAGGCGCCCGAGATAGAAATAATTCTGGTAGGCGACAAAGATAAGATTGAGGAAGAGATCAGGCTCTCTCACCTTAAAGAGATTCCCTTTTCCATGGTTCATGCCCCTCAAATAGTTGAGATGACCGATTCGGCTACAGTCTCTTTAAAAGAAAAGAAGAATTCTTCCATAGCGGTAGCTTTGAACTTACTTAACCAGAAAAAAGCAGAAGCATTAGTCAGCGCAGGCAATACCGGAGCAGTGATGACAGCGAGTCTATTTAAGCTGGGGAAATTGAAGGGGGTGAAGCGCCCTTGTTTGGCCGCGGTTTTCCCTACTTTAAATGGAAAAAAAGTGGTTCTTTTGGATGTGGGGGCAAATGTTGATTGTCGGCCTTATTACCTATTTCAATTTGCTATGATGGGGAGTACATATGCCTATAAGGTACTCCGTATAAGAAGTCCTCGAGTTGGACTGCTTAGCATTGGGGAGGAGGAGAACAAAGGAAACGATCTGGTCCTTCAAGCCTTTAAACTTATGAAAGAATCTTCTTTAAATTTTGTGGGGAACATAGAAGGCAGGGATATTACCAGCGGGAAAGTGCAGGTAGTTGTATGTGATGGATTCATAGGAAACATAATCCTGAAGTTCGCCGAGGGATTTGCAAAAACTGTACTTTCCGTATTAAATGAGAGGGCAAGGAGTAGTCTGCCCGGCCTGGGAGGAATTCTTTCTCGTAGGTGGCTCACCCAGATAAACAAAAACCTCGATTATGCTGAGTATGGTGGAGTTCCCCTTTTAGGGGTGAATGGAATCTGCGTAATTGCCCATGGTGCTTCTTCAAGCAAGGCCATTAAAAACGCTGTTCTTGAAAGTTTCCAATTTGCCAAGGAAAAGATGAATCATCATATAGAGAAAGTTTTGGCGAGAAATAGAGAGATGGAGAGTCAAAAATGAGGAAAACTAAGATAGCCGGAACGGGATCCTACATTCCCGATAAAGTTTTGACCAATGCCGATTTGGAGAAGATGGTAGATACCTCCGACGAATGGATTTCAACCAGAACTGGAATTAAAGAAAGACGAATTGCTGATAAAAATGAGGCAGCATCGGATTTAGCTTACAAGGCTTCTAAGATGGCAATAGAGGCCGCTAAAATTGAACCTCAGGACCTGGATATGATTATAGTAGCAACCATCACCCCGGACATGATCTTCCCTGCTACTGCCTGCATTCTTCAGGAAAGATTAGGGATGGACAAAGTCGCTTCCTTTGATCTGGAGGCTGCCTGTTCCGGTTTTCTTTATGGGCTTAGTATAGGAAGCCAGTTTATTGCCACCCGAACTTATAATACCATCCTGGTTGTAGCCGCGGAGACTCTGTCCAAGATCATCGACTACCAAGACCGAAACACCTGTATTATCTTTGCTGACGGAGCTGGAGCGGCTATCTTGAGACCATCTGATGATAATAGTGGAATAATCTCTAGTTATCTGGGAGCAGATGGAGAAGGGGCGAATTTAGTAGGAGTCCCGGCAGGTGGTTCGAGGCTACCCACCAGCTTGGAGACAGTAAAAAATAGACAACATTACATGAAAATGCGGGGGAATGAGCTGTTCAAAAAAGCCGTGAAGATAATGGTTCGAGCCGTAGATGTCTCTTTAGAGAAGGGAGGCCTTACCTATGAAGATGTAGATTTTTTCATCCCACACCAGGCTAATATTCGTATCATTAAAGCAGTTGCCAAAAGGATAGGCCTGGGTATGGATAAAGTATGGGTAAATCTGGATCAATGTGGGAATATGTCGGCCGCTTCTTGTGCTGTATCCTTAGATCAGGCGGTGCGCCAGCACAAGATAAAAAAAGGAGACAAGGTAGTTCTCACCTCATTCGGAGGTGGGCTCACCTGGGCCTCCTTAGTCATAGAATGGTGAAGAAAAGGGATTCTCAGTGAGTAGAAAAATAAAGATTATTTCTCTGTTAGCAGAGGTCGGGATTCTTTGGTTTTACTTACCTCTTCTGGTGATGGCCCAACCATCAATAACCAGATTGACCATTTTCCCTAACAATCTAAATTTAGTAGAAAAAGTAAGAAGAATAAAGCTAAAAGTCGGGATTAATGAAATAACTCTCGGTCCGGTGGAAAAAGGAGTAATTCTGGATTCAGTTTACCCTCAGGTAGAAGGATGTGAGTTTCTAGAACAGGAATATAGCTCTAATTCATTGCTTTCGTGGAAAGTAAGGTCAGAAAAGGAAGAAGAGACCACTCTAAGAGTTGTTTATCTAACCACTGGACTGACTTGGAAAGTGAGTTATCAGGTTGCGGTAGGAAAAGAAGATAGATTTATGAATCTATCGGCCTGGGCAACAGTAGAAAACAAGAGTGGGATGGACTTCTCTCAGGTTTATCTAACTTTAACAAAGCAACTGCCTCGGCAGACCAAGCAGGAGGAAGAAGAAGTCTCAAGAGGAAATCTGTCAGAATCTTATCTTTCTGACTCAAAAAATTTTTCTTATTCTCCTCGCTATCCCATCACTCTTAGATCAGGTGAAAAAAAAAGAATTCCGCTCTTTACTAGTAGCCACATCCCCATAAAAAAGGTTTATCTTTTTGATGGAGCAAAATATGGGGAGGAGGTAAGAGAGGAAATTTTATTCAAAAATTCACTGGATCTTGGATTAGGTATGCCTCTTCCCCAGGGTCCGGTCTATGTTTATAAGATGGGCCTCGCAGATAGGATAGACTTTATTGGTCAGGATATTCTTCCCGAGACTCCTCCCGAGAAAGAGGTGAGAATTTTTTTAGGAGAAGCAAAAGACTTGGAAGGGGAGAGAATTCAGACTTCTTATCAACAACTACCAAGTTCTGAGAAGGAATTTAGCTATAAATTAATTCTTTATAACTTAGCTGATCTACCTATGACGGTGGAAGTGATGGAACATTTTTATGGAGAATGGACTATTTTGGAAAGTAAACCGGAAAACTATATAAAAGAAGAAAATTTCGTTGTCTATGAAGTTGAGGTTCCTGCTGGACAAACGCAAGAAATTCAATATAAGGTAAGAGCCAAATAGTTAAAGTTACTGGAGGACAAGTATGCCAACTTCTAGTGAAAAGCTAAGAAATTTAGCCATAATTGGAGGTCAGGGAACAGGAAAGACATCCCTGGTTGAAGCTTTTCTTTATCAAGCTAAGCTCATAAATAAAATGGGAAGTGTAACCCAGGGAAATACTCTCTCTGACTATGATCAGATAGAGAAAAAACGAGGATTCAGTATAAATCCTTCCCTTTTTCATCTACCATGGCGGGATCATAAGATTAATCTTTTGGATGGGCCTGGTTTTACAGATTTTATTCTCAGGATTCGAGCATTGCTGAGAGTGGCAGAGACAGCCCTGATGGTTGTCACTCCCTCGACCCTTACAGGCAGTGAAACCAGAAAGGCTTGGCAATATGCGCGGGAGGAAAAAGCCTTCCCTTTGATATTTTTGAACAGAATGGACGAAGAAACCGTGGATTTTTCTGAACTAACCTCCGGAATAGAAAAAGAATTCTCTAGCTTTTGTCTTCCTTTACAGATTCCCCTAACTTCCGATAAGTCCTTCTTGGGAGTCGTTGACCTGATAGGCATGAGGGGAAAGGTGTATGAAGAAGGAAAAGCTAAAGAAGTAAAAATTCCTAAGGACTTAGAGGAAGAGGTAAAAAAGTTTAGAAAGAAATTGCTGGAAGCAGTTGCCGAAACGGATGATACTCTCATTGAAAAATATTTGGAAAGAGAAGAACTAACCGAAGCTGAAATAAAAAAGGGTCTGAGAGACGGTATTAGCAGCCATACATTTACCCCTCTTCTTTTTGGCTCTGCCACCAAAAATGTAGGAATTGATCTTCTTTTAGACACCGTAGTAGATTTTTTCCCTTCTCCCCAACTGAAAGAATCAGCTGAGAAGGAATCTCCTTCTGCCTTTGTCTTTCAGACTCTTCTTGAAGCACATTTGGGCGAACTAAACCTTTTCAAGGTTTTTTCAGGTGCCCTTTCCTCAGGCACCACTGTGTACAACTCTACCAAAAGAACAGATGAAAAAATAGGCCAGATTTACCTAATGCAGGGCAACTCAAGAGAAGAAACTCCCCGCATAGTGGCTGGTGACATAGGAGCGGTAGCTAAGCTAAAAAACACTGGCACAGGGGATGTTTTGTGTACCAGAGAGAATCCGATTACCCTTCCTCCTTTGCAGTTTCCTGAACCCAACACTTCCATAGCTCTTAAACCAAAAGGAGAAAAGGACGAAAAAAAGATGGGCATGGCTCTGGCTAAATTAGTCAAAGTAGACCCTCTCCTTAAAATAGAGATGGACAAGGAATCGGGACAAACCATCCTCTCCGGAACAGGAGAAGTACACCTGGAGATTATGATTGACCGCTTAAAGGCCGAATTTAATGTTGAGGTCCAGACCGAACAGCCAAAGATCCCTTACCGAGAAACCATTACATTATCCACAGAAGCACAGGGAAGGTATAAACGTCAGACGGGGGGTCACGGGCAATATGGGGATGTTTGGCTACGGGTTCGGCCCCTACCTCGGGGGAAAGGGTTTATATTTGTAAACAAAATCAAAGGGGGAGCGATTCCTTCTCGCTATATTCCTTCGGTAGAGAAAGGAGTCAAAGAGGCCTTAACAAAAGGAATTTTAGCCTCTTATCCCATGGTAGACCTGGAGGTCACCCTATTTGACGGTACCTACCATCCCGTGGATTCCTCGGACTTAGCCTTTCATATTGCTGGCTCTATGGGGCTGAAAAAGGCGCTAGGACAGGCTAAACCAATCCTTTTAGAGCCTATTGTAGAGCTTGAAGTTGAGGTACCTGATGAGTTCCTCGGGGATGCTAACGGAGACCTAAGCTCACGGAGAGGGAAAATTCTAGAAGTAGAGCCCTCTCAGGAAAGACAGACGATTAGGGCAACTGTCCCTCTGGCGGAGCTTCACAATTATTCAACCTCCCTTCGCAGCATAACTCAAGGGAGAGGAGCTTTTGCCAAGAAGTTTTCTCATTACGAGAGATTACCTGATGAGACAGCTCAAAGAATAATTGCTCAAACTAAGAAATCAAATTAGATAAGTTGAGGCTGCTGGTGCTCATAACGCAAAGTTTAAAACTCACATTAGCCCGAGAGATCCCCCTCTCTCGCACAAGCTATAATCTCTTAGGAGTAGCTTCCTTTACTGCGCTTACGGCTCTGGGTGCCTTTGTATGGATCCCACTTCCCTTTACCCCTGTCCCCATAACTCTACAGACCTTCTTTGTTCTACTGGGGGGAGCAATTTTGGGTAGAAGGTTAGGAGCTTCATCACAATTGTTGTACCTGGGGTTAGGAGGGCTGGGCCTACCTATTTTTGCCGGAGTTAGCGGGGGGGGACTGTCTCGTCTGGTTGGACCCACAGGTGGTTATCTCATTGGTTTTGTTTTAGCTGCTTATCTGGTTGGAAGGATGGCCAAAAAGAAAAAAGCTAATCTCTGGTCCCTAATGTTGATTATGGGAGTGGGAGAAGGGATTATCCTTTTTTTAGGAACCCTCTGGTTAGCTTGTGTACTAAGAATTGGAATAGGACAGGGTCTTTATCTAGGATTAATTCCTTTTTTGCCGGGTGATATGGTTAAACTCGCAGCGGCAGCTTCAGTGTGTTACGGCATGCAATCAAAACTTATAACTTCTTCCAATAAACAATAGCATCCTCCTCGGTATCGGAATAATAGTAGGCACGTACGGCTATCTTCTTAAAACCAAATCTTTCGTAGAACCTTTGAGCAGCCAGATTAGAATCTCGGACTTCCAAGGTAATTGTATCCAGTGATTGGTCTTGAGCGTTTTTAAGGAGATGCTCTAATAATTTTGTTCCGAGATCCATCCTTCTGAAACTTGGATGGATAGCAAAAGTAACCAGATGAGCCTCATTCTTTATTTTCCAATATCCCCCGTATCCTACCAGCCGATCCCGGTATTCTAAAACATGATAGAAGGCAAACCTTTCTTTCTCGAGTTCCGAGAAAAAGATATTCGAAGGCCAGGGGCTGGGAAAGGAGAGGTTCTCAATCTGGCTAACTTCCGGGATGTCCTCTTTTCTCATGGCGCGAATCTTTATTGCCTCGTCCAATCCTTACCTCCAGTGGTGAGACATAGAGCGGACTTAAGCTAAAAACATTGTCAATTTTTCCTGTCTTGAGTCTTTCTGCACCTAGTGTAAGAAGTGCCTTGATGAGGAATATTTCGTCCAGAAGCAGAAATGATGCGTTCTTTATTTTTTTTAGCTCTTTAGTAAGTTCTCTTTCTTCCGTGGGGATAAGAAAAGTTACCTTCTGAGGAGAAAATTTCTCTAAAGACCCTTTAATCCGGCTAAAGGAAAGAAGTCGACACCTATCTATCTTTGCTGTTTTACCTTGATTTTTTTCGTAAAATCCCACATAACACCTACCCCCATAGGCTCTGCGAAGCGCACAAAAAATTCCTTCACGGGGGAGAAAGAAAACCCAACTGTCCAGAGTAGCAACCCCTACCAAAGGAATCTTCAGAGCAAAAGCCAAAGACTTAGCCAGACTCAATCCAACTCGCAGGCCTGTGAAAGAGCCTGGACCTAAACTAACCACCACAGCTTGAAGATCCTTGTTTTTTATTTTTTCCCTCTTCATTAAGGTCTCCAGAGAAGGAATGAGCTCTCCAGAGGTAGGATGAGGGGATATCGTTTTTCTAGCCAGAACTTTTTCTTTGGTTCCCAGGCACAAAATCCCTTTTTTTGCCGAGGTATCTATACCCAGAAGCAACAAAATAACCCCCTTTTTTCATCTTCTCTATTACTCTCCTATAGAAAGAACCATAGGCCCGCAAGGCAATTCTCCTTTTAAATAAGTCCACTATTTCTAACTCAATCTTAAGATATTCTGCAGGCAAAAGGTCTTCCATCTTTTCGGCCCATTCTATTACGACAATACCCTTTTTCTGGTAAAAATAGTCCTCGCAACCCAGGGAAATAATTTCTTCTGGGTGAGCTATTCGGTAAAGATCAAAATGATATAAGGGCACGGAACCCGAGTACTCGTGGATGATAACAAAGGAAGGACTTTTAATCAAAGACTGAATCCCTAAGCCTTTACCTATTCCTTGAACTAAGGTAGTCTTTCCGCTCCCTAACTCTCCGGTTAAAGCTAAAATCGAACCAGGAGAGAGCCTACAGCCCAGTTCTTCACCCAATTTTTGGGTTTCTTCATATTTTTTTGTCACTATAGATAAGGCTGTGACCAACTTATTTCCTTTTTTTTATAGCCCCGATCTTTTTGGAAAGTCTTCTAGTGGCTAGACCAGTGTTAGCCTCCTTAAATACAGCACTTATAACCGCCACCCCGTCTGCTCCTGCCTTTAGAGTTTTCTCCACATTGTTCGAGTTTATCCCCCCTATCGCTATTACGGGGATATTCACTTTTTCTTTGGTCTTAGCTATTATTTCTATCCCCTTAGCAGGTCCGACGCCTGGCTTAGTAGCAGTGGAAAAAACAGGTCCTATAGCTACGTAATCGGCACCTTCTCTTTCTGCCTGCTGGGCTTGCTCCACCGAGTGGGTAGATGCACCAATGATTTTATGATCTCCCAAGACCTTGCGAGCAGCCGAGATGGGCAGGTCATCTTGTCCTAGATGCACTCCATCTGCCCCTGAGGCTACGGCGATATCTACCCTATCGTTAACAATGAAAAGGAGATCCTCCGGAATCATTTTTCTTACTAAAAGAGCCTTTTTAAAAAAGGCCAATAAAGACAGGGTCTTTTCTCTTAACTGAACAATAGTGGCTCCATTGGATACCACCTCTTTTAATTTTTCTTCGAACTCTTCCTCTTTGACCAGGCTAGAGTCGGTGATTACATAGAGGCTGAAATCATATCTTTTTTCCAGTCTCATAGCCACCTTTTTTTCTAAAGAATAGGTTTGAAAACGAAGCTTCTTAAATCTTTGCCCTAATTCTGAAGAAAGCAGCTTAACAAACTCCTCTAGACTCCTTTCAGCCTCTTGGACTCTTCTAAAGTTAGCTTTCACCAGATTCTCAAACCCTTCTCTTTTTTCTTCTTTCCCCAGTCTTGCTCCTACGTCTTTTTCCACCTCTCGGCAGCTCATGCGCTGCTTCCATCTAAAGTGAGGAATCTCTTCAGCTACCTTTATTAAAAAGTGACGTAACTGCCGCACCTTTTGGGTAAGATGATAATCGTTCAAGCCAAATCGAACTGCATCTTCTATTACTCTCAAACCTTCGCTTGCCCGATCAAGATTGACATCCATTATTCGATAAATTTCTCTCTTCCTATTCACTATAGACTCCAGGGGATAATCTTTGCAATCAGAGCGAGTAGCCGCACCCTTTAGGGTGCGCATAAACGCAGGCTAAGATTTTACGCAGGCTGAAGCCTGCGGCTACCGGCGACTACCGAGATTGCTTTGTTCGCAATGACGGGGTTCACTAAGTATTTACCAATCAAAATCATAGCGTATAGAAGGAGGAAAGTCAATTCTGCGCGATGGATGAACCTGGAGAACTTTTCTCGAAAACCTAAAAGATTTCCTTGGTCTAACATATTCACTCTTTTAGATTAAAGCTTGTTAAATTAATTTTCAACTACCATATTACCCTGGAGCAAAAGAATTTTTTATGGAAAATTGACATAGAATCAAGTATATGCTAGCATGGTCCCAGAGCAGTTTTCGAACTAGGTTGCAGTGGTTTAATTAGCTTTAAGGAGGTAAAAAGATATGATCTTTCCAAAAATCTCTATTGGTAGCTGGGCTTACGCCATCGGGCCCTATGCTGATCATCCAGTAGAACTTGAAGAGGTGGCTCGCCAGTTGGAGGCTCTTAAATTTGATGGAGTTGAATTAGGCGGATTCAAACCCCATGCTCATCCTGATCTATATCCCAACAAAAAGAAGAGACAAGGGCTAATGGAGATGTTAAAATCAAAGGGACTGGAAGTTCCCGCCTATGCCGCTGATCTTTGGTCGCTTCCCTTTGCCGAGGGTGATCCCAAAGTGGTCAAGCAGTACGAGGAGATGTTTGATCGAAGCCTGGAGTTCTGTGTGGATTGCAGCATCAAAGCTATTCGGGTAGATACTGTCACTCACACTCCTTTCCCGGAATGGCTTGATTACCAGGTTGCCTGGGATAGAGTAGTTAACATGTTCAGAAGCTGTGCCGACAAGGCTGCCAAGGTAGATACTCTGGTGGTCTGGGAATTTGAACCAGGTTTTATCTTCAATAAGCCCCATGAGGTCATGAGACTATTCAATGAAGTTGGTCGGCCGAATTTTAAGTTTCTCTTTGATAGCTGTCATGCTCATATGTGCTCGGCAGTAGCAGCTAAACAGGAACCTCCATTAGATAAGCTCTGCGGTGGGGAAATGGAGTTTGTCCGTCTACTAAAGGGTAAAATCGGACACGTCCACTTAATTGACTCTGACAATACCCTTCACGACAACGAGACCAGTACCCATGTACCTTTTGGTAAAGGGTTACTGAACTTTGAGGCTCTTCTGACAGCCCTGGTTGAGGCTGGCTATAATTCCGGATGGTGGTCTATTGATCTTTGCTTTTGGCCAAACGCCTGGGAGATTACGGCCCACTGCAAAAGATACCTGGATAACCTTTTTATAAAGCTCAAATGGAAATAAATCCTTTAAGAGGTGAGACCTCATGCCTAAAATGATGAAAGCGCAGGTTTTTTATGAGCCAGAAGAGATGAGATTGGAACAGGTCCCCCTTCCTTCTCCTTTAGAAGATGAAGTTCTGGTCAAGGTCAAAGCCTGTGGCATCTGTGGATCAGATATTGCCTATTATTGGGGGTTAAGTCCTCTGGAAACACCCACCGGTAAGGGACCTTTGATTCTAGGCCACGAATTTTCTGGAGAGGTGGCCGAAGTGGGAAGAATTCATCAGGAAAAAGGATTATTCAAGGCTGGGGACCGAGTCACCGTAGATCCGGTTCAGTACTGCAGCGCCTGCGGAGTTTGTGCCAGAGGAATGGTTAATCTCTGTGAAAATAAAAGTGTGATTGGAGTATCTACCAATGGTGCCTTTGCCGAATATGTTAAATCTAAATATACCGGTATCCATAAACTTCCCTCAAGGGTTAGCTTTGAGCAGGCAGCCTTTACCGAGCCATTATCCTGCGCCACCTATGGGATTAATAATCTGAACATTTCTTTGGGTGATTTCTGCGTAATTTTTGGGCCCGGTCCCATAGGGCTGATGATGACTCAAATAGCCAAATCAAGAGGAGCAGGAACTGTAGTGCTGGTCGGCACGAGGGACTATCGACTCAAACTGGGAAAGAAGCTAGGAGCAGACTTCATTTTAAATATTAAAGAAAAAAATTCCCCCTATTACATTGATGATTTACAAGAAAAAATTAAGGAGCTAACTGAAGGAAGGATGGCTGATAGAGTTATCTGTGCCACCGGAGCTTTAAAGCCAATGCAGGATGCCCTCACGATTTC
>Ga0209986_10002900_pt1 | contig 15341 bp, 14 predicted proteins | sample BlataG_FD_183168 | JGI IMG/M metagenome (GOLD analysis project Ga0209986, IMG submission 183168) | Deep subsurface microbial communities from Black Sea to uncover new lineages of life (NeLLi) - Black_00105 metaG (SPAdes) (version 2) | ecosystem: Environmental > Aquatic > Marine > Oceanic >...
TGTCGTCAAGGACATGGTTGAAACCGAATGTGACACTATTGGGGAAACCACCAGACTACACGAGATCGATGTGGAGAGGCATACGCATATCGCAGAAACATATGGCGTATTGGCGGTACCGACTCTGGTATCCGGGTCCCAATCGCTATCTGGTGTCCCTTGCTCTGATGATCTTCGTTCGTTCCTGTTTCAATCCATTGCTGGCAGACCTCTAGACAAGGATGAGGATGCAAGGTCAGTCTTAAGGTCTGCTAGACACAGAAAACTTCAATCCGACGAACGCAGACCGCTGGTTAAAGCGGATTCGTCTTCGCGCGAGGAAGTATGTGATAAGGAACGCACCTGCGCTGAGCCATCCGAGGCCTCTTGTCGACACTGAGAAGCGATTCGCTGCATAATCTTAATAACTGCTCAGCAGGCTGCAGGCTCCACGATGCCCCGGTAGTGTAGTCCGGCCCAGCATCTAGGCCTTTCGAGTCTAAGACCCGGGTTCGAATCCCGGCCGGGGCACCATACACTTCTTGACTATGTAAAAGTCAGGCTCATATTGAAGTTGGAAGCGTCGTATGAGTGCGTTAATGCTCCCGAGGACACAATATCGACGCCACTCTGTGCGTAGTCTTTCACATTACTCTCATCTATTCCACCAGATGCCTCTAGGATCACCTTTTCTCGCCAGCCTTTCTTAGTCAGTGCATCGTTCACCTTCGCGATATCCTCGGGCTTGAAGTTGTCCAACAAAACTATGTCAGCCCCTGCCTCAACAGCTTCCATAGCCTCCTTGAGATTTCTCACCTCACAGGAGATTTTCTTGCTGAATGATACTGCACCTCTTGCCGCTATGATGGCCTTTCCCACTCCTCCTACTACTGCGATGTGGTTATTCTTTATCAAAACCATGTCATCGAGCGCATACCGATGAGGATCACCTCCACCAACTTGCACTGCCCGTTTCTCGAAGTATCGGAAACCAGGAGTGGTCTTTCTTGTTGCAGCAACGACCAAGGCCGGATTTCCTTTTCTCGCAGCTTCCGTCATTCGGTGCACTTTGGTGGCAATTCCGCTCATTCGCATGATTATGTTTAAGCAGACCCTTTCGACAGTGAGCAGTGTTCCAGCAGGTCCTTTCAGGCGGATGACAGGCTCGTTTGGTCCTACCCATTTGCCCTCATCAGCAAGCACCTCGCAGACGAGTCCAGTAATTTCAGCTATTGCAGCAATCTCAGTCGCGCCAGCCAAGATGGCTTTGCTTCTTGCAAATATCGTGCCTGTTCCAGGTGTCATTGGCTGACCTATGGCCTTCGTGGTCAAATCGCCAGACCTGATATCCTCCTCAAGGTATTCCTTCAACGCTTTCATTACTGCTGGCGATGGTCGGTTCATCATAATTCACACTCGCTGTTAGCATCTTGAGTGACTGGGGTTTCTAATCACGGTTCCGTGTGGTGATTCTTCTCCAAAAATCTCTGCCTGGAATGACATGAACTCGGTTTGCGAGTCTTTCCACGCGTCAGCAGGTAGCCCTGCCTTGTTGCATGTGTGCTTCAGATACTTCTCTACGTTCCACCCCCAATCGACCGGGACCTGCGGGAGCAGAAGTCCGCGCCACATTCCTCTGGATACTATGAGACCGTCGCGCCCGACCTCCACTAACTCCAAGAGTTTCATTGGATCATCATACTCTATCTTCATAGGAGGTGTCAGAACACTGAGCTCAACTAGAATCGCGTCCAGCTCTTTCGGTTCAACCGGGGTGAAGCGTGGGTCGCGTGTAGCTGAATCGACAGCGGAGTCTATCGTGGCATCGATTAAAGGCTGGGTCGGATATGGCCGGCCGATGCATCCTCTTAGAGCGACAGTATCTCCTTTGATGGAGTTGAGGGTCACAAAGACCCCCGATTCCTTCCATAGGTTCTCAGGAGCGTCCTGCGGAGGTTGTGCTTTCCTCTGATTCTGTACAATCTCATCCACAGTCTGCCTTGCCAGTTCGACTAGGAGTTTGCCATCATCATCAGAGTAAACATGGGTCATACAGCATCAACTCGGGTATCTCCATCCATTAAACGCGGTTATGTCTTTCGTACAGGAACCCTTCCTGCAACCCCGGGGCCAATAAGAAACTGACCGTAATTATAGACCAGATCGCCTCCAACAAACGTCATGACCGGTGTGGCTAGGACCGGTCGCCCCTCAAATGGAGTGACTTTGGCCTTTGAATGGAAGAAAGCACCACAAATTACCGATTCCTCTCTCTTGACGATGCAAATGTCCGCGTCATAGCCTTTGGCGAGGACTCCCTTAGAGTCAAGCTTGAGTAAATGGGCTGGTGCCGAACAACAACACCTCAGATACTCGACCCATGAAAGTCGCCCCTCTAAGACTTCTGTCAGCATGAGGGGTACAGTTGTTTCCAACCCGGGTATCCCTGATGATGCTTCGAGAAACGTGGCTCTCTTCTCTTGTTCCGTGTGAGGTGCATGATCAGAGGCAACGCAATCAATCACACATTGATGGAGGGCTTCCTGCAACGCCTTGTTGTCATAGGGTGATCTAAGAGGGGGTAGCATCTTGGATGAGCCGTCTGTGTGTGTAAAATCACCTCCTGCTAGAAACAGGTGATGCGGCGCAACTTCAGCTGTAAGGAGGTCCTCAGCCCTGTGTTTTTCTATTATTCTCACAGATGACGCACAGCTAACGTGGCAAATGTGCAATCTGCCGCCAACCTCTGACTGTGCAACTAAGAACTGCTGAATCGAATCCCCCTCGCTCTCGCAGGTGTGCTGCTTCAGGAATGCATCAAGGGTTTTTGGTGCAGAATGTTGTCCACCAGTTTCAGGATGCAGCAAAAGTGGGATACCATATTCTTCTGACATCTTCAAGCAGGCACGTATTCGTTTCTGACTGTATGAAATACCCTTGATTAATGGCGAATGTGGATACACTTTGAACCCAAGAATGTCGGGCACTACCTGCTCATCGAAGTCTGATGTTTTCCCTAGTATTCCGGAATAGAAGCCCACATTAACAAATCGCTTCTCTTTTGCTCTAGCCACTTTCTCTTCTAGGCTATCACGGTCAAGTGTGGGAGGGTTGGAATTGGGCATGTCAATTACCGTGGTCACACCACCTGCAGCGGCAGCTCTTGTGCCTGTTGCGAAGTCCTCCTTGTCAGAATCATCTAGGTCTCTTAGGTGAACGTGGATGTCAATTGCACCAGGAAGGATATAGAGATTCTCACAGTCTATCACATGCTGGGCGGGTGGTTCATCTCCAGGACTGTAAATTCCCTCAATCTTGCCAAGATCCAGAGCAACATCTTTACGCGTTGGCACACCCTCAACAATAACTAGACCATTCCTCAGGAGGTAGTCCACAGTCATACGCAATCACCGCCATCTCGGCAGCGTCATGACGTTGTGAGAATGCCCTATTCAGTCTTCTCAGTGACCTTGAATTTGTTGGCCACAAAACGAGTGAAATCCGTGGCGCTGATAACACCCATCAATCTGTTCCCTGAGCCAACAACAGGCAATGTGTTGAGATTCGCGTCAAGCATGAGTGTCACTGCTTCTTCCAGCGAAGCTTCGGGGGAGGTCAGAGGTGGCTGTCTTATCATTGCATCAACGACACGTATCTGCCTCACCTGGCTCTTACGATATTTATCAGGCACTTCCACGCTAAAGCGGGCCATTGCCACAGCTACAGCTCTCTCCGTAAGGAGTCCCAATACACGGCCGCCGTCAGTGACAGGAATACCTGAGTGACCTCGAGTAAGCATCTCCATTCTTGCCTTAATCAGCCGCTCAACAGGGTTGACGACTAGGAGTTCTTCCGTTGTCATCAAATCTTCCACCTTCACCTTTTTGAACTTCTTCACGAGCTCTGACAGGTCTTTCTTTGTTATGACGCCAACGAGCTTGCCTTCGTTGTCAATAACAGGACATCCACTCATGCCCTTGTCCATCATAAGTTGGGCAACATCCGTCACGTCATCGTCAGGAGTCACGGTGATCACAGTGTCAGTCATCGCACTGGACACGTGAAGTCTTCCGATGGAAACCGCCACTACCTTGCTGACTCCCAGTCTATCCGCAATATCCGCATAAGTTAGAATCCCCTTCAGTTCTCCATTCTCAACAACAATAAGGCGGTCTACCTTCTTCTTATCGAGCAGGTCTAGTGCATACGACAGTCTCTGATCCTTGTCAATCGTGACAGGTTTAGTCATTATTTGGCTTACCTTCATCGCATGAATCTCCAACATTTATGCTGAGTTAATGGCTGATGTAAATCAAGGAATAGTTCCTCTACTACCTACGACAATCCTCACAGATATACTCGCCGTCTACCAGCGCCAAGTCGATGGAGTATTCTCCGCATACATCGCAGACTCCTCCATAGGCAATTAGCTCGTCTTCCTCTTCTTCTACTCTGGATCCATACTCGTCTTTGAGACGTAATGACTCCACCATGACGTCAATGAGCTCTGGAGACCAGCGCAGAATGTCTCTGGAAGTGATTATTCCGGCCAATGAGTCATTCTTCAGGACTGCCACTCGTCGGATTCCAGCGCGTGTCATCACACGCATTGCCTCTGTAAGGGCCGTGTCAGGAGTGATATGAACTAAAGGTGAGCTCATGACCTCCTTGGCGGTCGTTGTCTTTGGGTCCTTTTGCTCAGCAATGACCCGAGTGACTATGTCGGTTTCAGTTATGATGCCTACGGCACGTTCCCCATCCACAATGACTATTGCTCCGATGTCCATGCTAGCCATTGACTTGGCAACCTCAAGAACCGTGGCATCGGGTGGCATTGTAATGACGTTCACAGACATGATTTCCCTAACAGGCATCATTGGTGACGGTTCGGACATTGGAATGACCTCAATTAGGCAGAAAGTTGGTTTGCCACTCTGGATGTAGGTGGTTCAGATTGACTCTCCGCCGCAATCCTTTGGAGTGCGTTATTAAATGTGTCTGTGTTCAAGGCTGCAGAATCTACGACGAATTCCTACCCTCGGGTGACTATTTCACCCTCTCCCGCGGGCAGAACCCGCATCATGTCCTCCTGCGGTATCTGTTCAATAGCGCGCTTCATCTCTTCAGGTACAACTCCAGCAAGATGCTTGAGAATCTTCTTCACCAACTGCCCCTTCTTTATGTTTCCTGGCGTTACTCGAACGAAGAACTCTGTACTCGCCTCTACTGCTGATGGCGGCCCGGAGATGGGAATCACATCCTCTTCCTCGAATACCACTCCCACTGCGAGTTCCACAGGTACTCTTCGAACGTAATTCTTCGAGCCATAGAGCATAACTCCGCCAGCTGGGAGGTACTCTCCGGAGGGTGGTGAGAAGCTCACCTGTTCCGGATTCACCCAGAATGCATCCCCACCTGAGAGGCTATCCTGCCAGGCTCTTGAGAAAGTCACGGAGAATTGTGCCGCCTCTCTGATGGTCTGGTCTCCTGGCGCAGTGTCCGGAACTTTGATCACTACATAAGGTGCACCGTGAACCGCTGCATGAAGAAATACATCATTGGCACCCATTTGCCGCTTTGCCAAGTGTTCGTTGCTTTTGGCGTCACGACCCCCCAAGACGAGAAATCCCTCCGACGAAGTAAACCACCTGAACTTCTCATACCAGTGTTTCTTCCGAATCTTCACCTGGATTCTCTGGCTTGCAGGTTCGATGTCGGTGGCCACAAGTTCCTCAAGTCGTCCTCGAGTCTTACCTATCTGTTTCTCAGCTCCTTTGGCCTTTGAGAGTGCTTTCTTTGCTTGATTGTAAGCGAGAGCTGCATTATCCTGTGCATTTTGCCTGATGTCTAGGACAACATTAGTACCATCCAGACATACAATAATCTGCCCTCGAGATGGAATGACACTCTCAATTAGTAGCGCTGATGGATTACCCTGCTTCCTACCATCTTCAATCCTCTGGGTAATCTCATCCCACGAGAAACCTCCGGCACGAGCCCCTGAAACGGTGTCAAGCACATCCTGTACTGTCTGGAAATGATTGTATATCAGCTCTCCCGTTGCCTTTAATTTCTCAGACTTAGTTACCAGTGCTTCAATGCTCTCATGCTGTTTGTCGATTATCTTCTGCAGCCTCTGACGCTCCGTTGACATGGCGTCTTGCTGAGCATCCAGCTCTTCCGTTGACTCGGGTACTCCAAAGAACTCATCGATGGCCTTGCTGAATGTGTCAAATGTTTCGACGGTTTCCTCGCCGTATACTTCAAATTCGAAGGGAAGAAAAGCAATCGGCCCTAGCTCTACTTCCTCTTCATCAGGTTCAGCATAGACAACCCGCGGCTCTTTCACTCCCTCTTTGAGTTTCTTAGTGAAACGTTGGAGACCAGAGTTCAGGTCTTTGAGTGCCTGAGAATCGAGTTCGGATGCATTGGTTGTTGGCATTACACCTGCTAGAGCACATATCTCCTCACAGCTCAGAGAGTCCAGATTCAGCCTACTTGCTAACGTCCTGACGACGTTTGCCTTCGACTCAGATATGATGCTCTCCAAGGAATCCTTCTCAAGAGCAAAAACATCAACTCCTCTTGGGGGCGGAAACTCGTATTTCGTCTTCGGAATCACATTGCGGTCTTTCATCCGTCGATAACGGCGCGCAACGAAGATCATATCCTCGGGATCCAGCAGCAATAGGTTTCCATTCCCGAACAGCTCAGCAACCAGCTTGTAGGAGCTCTCCTCATCGCCCACCTCAATCACAACAATTCGATCCAGTTCGTGCTGGCTGATTGAGAGGATCCTCTTCTCGCGCAGATACTTCCTGAGGACACTGCAGAATTTAGACGGTACTCTGGGTGCCACTCGTCTGTATTCGGTGATATGGAAACGGCGTCCTGGCTCAATTAGGAACTGGCTTGTTCCACCTCCTGGTTGATAGAGCTTGAGGACGAAGACATCGCCATACTGGTAGATATTCTTGATGAAAGACCCCACTGAAGCCGCTCCCGCTTCCTGCAGGATGAGTCGTATGTCGATGTTACTCATTGCTTCCTTCATTATGGCTTCTCCAACTGAACGATATTGTTATAACGTAGTCGATTAACGGGGCACTAACTGGTCCGGTGATAGGCGATGGAGCTAGGTTTTCTGCAGAGCTTCTTCAAACAAATATATGGTCGATGGGCGAGGTCTCCCAACGATCAGAATTACTATGTCAAGATATCTTTCGCACTCATCAGCGCCATAATCTGCGGCGTTGGTGGCAGCTTCTTCGCTGGAATTCGTGGCCTCATGTTTGGTCTTCTTGTTTATGTGGTGACCCTCTATGTACTGGTCTACCTCATAGAAGTTGATGTTAGTGCCCTAGGGGGCCGCCAGAAGCTGATAACGAGCGCCCTTCCGTCCTACTTGCTACTTTGGGTGTTGGTCTGGACCCTTCTCTATGCGTTCACACTGTAGTCGCGGTAATATGGCCACGACTGTCCATCCAAGGATGAGATCTAGCTGACGAGCAAAATTTGCGATATGAAGGGCATCATCTGAACGACCAGGTATCCAACAAGAAGCAGGGGTACGAGCGGAACTGCTCTTTCTTCTGAGATATTTCTACCTGAGCGCCGACGAATCTGCCAGTAGAGGTACCCCACGAACACCATCATAAGAATTTCAATTGCACCTATCATGACGCCCTCGTAGATTTGATTCTCCCAGTGGGCGTAGACCACTCCAGGGCTTGTAAGGGCGACTACCAAAAGTGCCTTCACATCTGCACCGCCAAGAGCACCCAGTCTGAATAGCACGTAGGACAGGGCTAGGACAAATGAGAGTGTCGAAATGTACAGAAAGGGAAGGCTGAATAGCTGCCCCGTCAGGATTGACACAACACACCCGACTAGTCCCCCCGCAGAAAGAAGACCATTGGACACCTTTCTATCCCGAACATCAAGAAGACTGAACACTAGAAGGAGTATCACCGTCGTAGCAAAGGAAATGGTAGGAACTATGAGTAGAATGTCTAGCTGCATTCTGTTACAATCACCTGTTGTACAACTCTTGAATACTCACCGTCTCTTATAGTCCTCACTCATGTTTCATCGGGGTTCATCGTAACATAGATTAAGCCGCATAAGGGGTCGCACACTCATCCCGCTGTAAAACCATTATGCAGAAGCTGATATGATGAAGGACCCAAGTCAAGTTATCCACGATACAACAGTCCGTCTTCTGAGAAAGGCAGCAACTGTGTTGCCTAAGGAGATTGAAGAAGCACTGAAAGCGGCTCACGCGCGTGAAACTGACGAAACCGCAAAAACTCAGTTCTCCGCCATTCTTACGAATATCGAACTGGCTGCCACTGGCGTGCCCATGTGTCAGGACACGGGAATCATGATATTCTATGTTAAAGTCGGCGACAAGTTTCCATTCATTGGAGCGATCAAAGAATCTCTTGCGAAGGCAACTCGAAAGGCCACTGCTGACACTCCACTCCGACCGAATGCAGTCAATCCGATTGTTGGCGGGAATTCAGGCGATAACACTGGGAAAAAGATACCATGGATAAACTGGGAGATTGTATCTGGTGATTCATTAGAGATTACCGCATTCCCAAAGGGTGGTGGCAGTGAGAATGTCTGCATACTCAGCATGCTGAAGCCTGGTGTTGGCCTAGCTGGTGTCAAGAAGATTGTGGTCGACAATGCGATGTCATACATGGGCAAGGCGTGTGCACCTAACATAATCGGAGTAGGAATTGGCGGTGGTTCTGATATCGCCCTTAAGATTGCAAAACAACAGTTACTCCGGCCGCTCAATGACAGACATCCAGAGCCCGAGGTGGCAAAGATCGAGGATGAAATCATGGATGCCATCAACGCTACCGGAATCGGACCCATGGGTCTTGGCGGCAAGACAACAGTCCTCGGTGTCAAAGTAGACTATGCAATGCGGCATCCGGCTAGTCTTCCTGTTGGGGTGGCCATACAATGTTGGGCCGCACGAAAGAGCACTGCAATCATATCAAAGGATCTTGACGTGACATACTTGACGCATCCAGTGGAAGGTAAGTGAAATGGCTGAATATCATCTAACGACACCAATCTCTGAAGAAGACGCCCGAAAGCTGAATGTTGGAGATATTGTCTACGTCACCGGAGAACACGTCTATACTGCCAGGGATGAGGCACATGAGCGAGCTCTGGAGATGCACGAGAAGGGCGAGAAACCGCCCGTGGACTTTGAGGGCAGTGTTGTGTACCACGTCGGTCCGGTAGCATGGCAGAAGGACGGCAAGTGGGAAATAGTTTCAGCAGGCCCCACCACAAGCATCAGAATGGAACTCTTCGAAGATGAGTTCTTGCGGAAGTACAAGGCAAGAATCATAATCGGCAAGGGCGGAATGGGCGCCAAGACACTCGATGCATTGAAGCAGGTTGGCGCTGTCTATTGCAGCTTCACAGGAGGTTGTGGCGCACTCGCTGCCAAGGGACTCAAGGAGGTTCGCGCATACCTCTGGGATGACTTGGGAATGCCTGAAGCATTGTGGGTTATTACCGCAGAAGAATTTGGTCCCCTACTTGTGACGATGGACTCACATGGCAAGAGTCTTCATGATGATATGGATAGAAAGGTCGCGGCTCGAAAGGCTGATGTCTACGCCAGAATCGGCATTAAAGAGTAATTCTTCAAGGAATGGCTATTGCGAGAAATCAGATCGAAGAGGTCAGAGTTCTGATATCTCAGGCTATTAGCCGATCTATGGTTCCACGAAGTTCCAATGAGGTCACCTAAAAATAATGAGCTAGCCGCTATACGCCCACAAGGGATTGAATGACTGCTGTAAGTCTTGCGGCAGTCATGGGTTTCTCAAGCCAGGCCGCGAGTCCAAACTCATCCGGATCGATTTCCGGTTCCTCTTGCAGGTATCCTGACATTATGATAATCTTCATGTTCGGATTGTCCGCAAGCAGTTCCTCTGTCAGTTGTAGGCCGTTCATTCGCGGCATAGCCAAATCTGATAGAACCAAAGATACTTTGTCCGGATTCTCCTTGTACTTCTCAAGTGCCTCCAGTCCGTCTCGGGCTGTTATTGTTGAGTAGCCCACCGCCTTTAACATCCCTGCCACAACCTTCAACACGAGAGGGTCATCTTCAACAATTAGAATATTCACATCAGACCGACTTTTCGGCTTTGGAACTTCGACATCCGGAGTCGCCTCAACAACTCTTGTTTCTGACTCAGCATCTTCAACTCGGCTTGCCTGTTTAATTCTCTTGATTAGATCTGAAGCATTCTGTGCCATTTCGAGAATGACCTTGGAGTCCGTTCTTGCATCCGCAGGTAGGTCGGGATTGCAATTTAGCAGTTCCGACAATCCAATAATCCCCTGTAGAAGATTATTCAACGAGTGCAGATCGCCATGAGTGAGTTCTCCAACAACTGCTGAATCAATGTGCTCAAGCCCTCGCTTGTCAATCTTCATTCTTACTCACCGTCGAGCTCTGTCAACAAGAGGGGCTTTAACACGGACGTGATTGACTTACCCTCTTGTGGCAAGGCTGCCGTTCATGTCTTCTTCTCTTTTAGTTGTTTTCTTGACATATTAAGGGCATTCCTGCAAGAATACGCTCTTGGACTAGTACCGAATAGACCACCTTTCTTGGAGTCAGCGATACATTGATAGTTCCAAGAGGTTCTTGATGAACCCTAAATCACATTACAGAAGGACTTCTGAAGAACCAAGTAGGGCTGATGATTTATCATGACTGAAGACTCGAGTTCGCAGATTGAAAGGTTTGCTCACCAAATCGTGTGTCTCCGCAACATCTCTAAGCTATTCTCGGAATCAGGGAAAGAGGTGGATGAAGTTCTCGATACTTTGGTCCACCTGCTTCCAGAGGGGTGGCAATACCCGAGTGATACTTGTGTCAGGATTCTCCTGAGGGACCGCACGATTCAAGCATTCAACTTTCAGGAAACCAACTGGAAGCAACGTGCGGAAATCTGGACATGTGACAAGAATTTTGGGTTTCTAGACGTATTCTACTTGGAAAAGAAACCGGAGGCTCAAGAAGGCCCTTTTCTATCCGATGAGAGAACCTTCTTAGACACAGTAGCAGCGGAGCTGGGCAGCTATCTGGAACGCAAGGATATGGAGAGAATTATGCATCAGCAATACAGAGAGCTCGAACTCTATGCATCACTTCTGAGGCATGATCTAAAGAATGATGTTGGAGTAATCATTGGCAATGTTGAAATTGCGAAATTGTCTATCGAAAATAGAGATGAAGTGATAGACGAGTTACTCTCGTCTACTGAGGCTGTCTGTGAGCGAATGATGAGTCTCCTGAACGCTGTTGGTAGATCTTCGAAGGTTGCTGAGAGTGATCTAGTTCCCATGGTGGAGAAGATTGCATCTCTGGCTGAAGAAGCCAGTACTGGCCTGAAGGTGGATGTTGCAGTTGATGAACAGGTCAGAGAAGTCCAAATCACGGGGAGCAAGCTTCTTCCGCTTGTGTTTGATAACCTATTGAGAAATGCCGCCACACATGCCGGGGCCTCTCCGAAAGTACAAATTAACATGACACGAGAAGGGGACTTTGTAAGCATAATCGTGGCCGATGATGGTCCCGGTGTCGCCGAGGAGATCCGTGACAGACTCTTTCACAAGGGGGTTTCCACTCGGGGTGGGGGCCTTGGCCTGTACTTGTCCAAGGCCATTGTGGACGCGCTCGGTGGTTCTATCGAGCTTGTTGATAGTGAAGAAGGTGCGGGAGCTACCTTTCGCATTCTCCTACCTACGGTTCTCTGATTGGCTTCAAGAAGTAATTTACCTCAACCCCAACAGTAAGTCTTAAACGAGGGCCTGTTCCCGCCCTCCGGAAGGAACGGAGAGAAATCTCCATCGGAGGACTTCAGTTGGACGAACTGCCCTACAAGACGATTCTTTGTGACGTTCTCGTTGTCGGTGCTGGTGGAGCAGGATGCCGGGCCGCAATCGAGGCATCCAGGCTCAACCTGGACGTGATAATGCTGAGCAAGGAGCTCATCGGCAAGGCCCACACATCCATGGCTGAGGGTGGCTACAACGTTTCGCTCGGAAATGTGGACCCTGACGATGATCCTGAAACCCACTTCAAAGACACAATCGTGGGAGGCAACTATCTAAACAACCAGGAACTCGCAGAGATACTGGTCAATGATGCCTCACAGAGAGTCTTCGACCTTGAGGAGATGGGGGCGCTCTTTGATCGCACTCCCGAGGGTAAGATCGCCCAGAGAGTTTTCGGCAAGCAGAGTTGGCGAAGAACTGCATATGCTTCTGATAGAACCGGTTCTGAGATAATGATTACCTTAGTAGAGGGAATCAGAAAAGAATCCGTTCGTGTCTTTGATGAGATATTCGCAACGCGATTGCTGGTTCACGATGGTCGCATAGCAGGGGTCACTGCAATTGACCTGAAGTATGGTGACTATCTCGTCTTTCGCGCTAAGACAGTGGTGATGGCCACAGGCGGCGCAGGCCGAATCTTCACGGTCACCAGCAACGCACAACTGGATGTTGGTGATGGATATGCCATGGCTTTCGAAGCCGGGTGCGACATTATTGACATGGAGATGATTCAGTTCCATCCGACTGGGATGGTAGCCCCTGAGTCAGCCAAGGGAAGGCTGGTGACTGAAGCAGTCAGGGGTGAAGGCGGAATCCTGCTCAACAGCAAGGGCGAGCGTTTCATGAACAACTACTACCCGGAAGTCATGGAGCTTGCAGGGCGTGACCAAGTTGCACGATCCATCATGACTGAGGTACTCGCAGGCAGAGGCTCTCCAGATGGAGGAGTCTACCTGAGCATCTCACATCTTCCCAAGCGCATTGTCGAGTTCCGACTTGAGAGCATGATTGAGCAGTTTGAGGATGCTGGGGTTGACATTAGAGATGAGCCCATGCAGGTATCTCCAACTGCACATCATTTCATGGGTGGACTCAAGATTGACACCAATGCCCAGACGACGATTCCTGGTCTCTTTGCCGCTGGTGAGTGCACTGGCGGAATTCATGGTGGCAACAGACTCGGTGGCAATGCTCTGGCAGGCACACAGGTCTTTGGAGCGCTTGCAGGTGGAAACGCTGGGCGCTTCGCTAAGGAGCATGAGCGCACAGGCGTGGACCGCAAGGAGATTCAGAAGGAGTTCAACCGTCTTGAGGCGATGCTCAAGCGCAAAGAAGGAATCTCCCCCTCGGTGGCACGAAAAGAGCTCACTGACCTGATGTGGTCAAAGGTCCAAATCTTTCGCAAGGAAGAAGATATGGCCTATGCAGTAAAGGAACTGAAGCGAATTGAGAAGGAAGTTGTTCCCAACATCAAGGTTGACGTGCCCATCAAGCGGTTCAATCCTGGCTGGCACCAAGCAATCGAGTTCGGACACATGGTCATAACTGCAAGAATGGTTGCTGAGGCGGCATTCATGAGAAAGGGCAGTAGGGGTGCACACTATCGAGTTGACGCTGACCCCAATGATGATGGTTATTACAACATCGTGATTCGCAAGGGTCCGAAAGGCGAGATGAAGATGCAAACGGAAGATCTAGTGATCACAAAGATTGCACCACCTTGATGGAGATGAAAGCGATGACAAAGAAATTCAAAGCTAGCATTGAGAGATACAACCCCGATACTGATGATGCGCCGTACTTCGAAGACTTCGAGGTGGAGTACGAGCCTGGAATGACAGTGTTGGACGCATTACTCTTTGTACAGGACAAGTACGATTCCAGTCTTGCCTTCCGTTGGGAGTGCAGAGGTGGCCAGTGTGGATCCTGCGCAGTCAGGGTGAACACCATCGCTAGGATTGCATGCCGGACCAAGGTAGACCCCGATGCGGACCTAATCCTGCAGCCCATGCAGAAGATGCCAGTCATCAAGGATCTTGTTGTAGACATGACCCAGACGGAGGCCCGGATTAGACGAATCCGTCCATACGTTGCTCGTGACAAGCCACCGGAGAGGCCCGAGATAATTCATGCTCAAGATATTGAGATGCTGCGTGAGATTCGCAAGTGCATCGAGTGCAGTGCATGCCTTTCCAACTGTCCCATCGTGCATGAGACCTGGGACTATCCTGGTCCAATGATTATTCGCCAGCTGGCCCGACTGGAACTCGATCCCCGCGATGTTGAAGACCGAGTTGCGATGGCGATGGATGAGGCCGTGTACAGCTGTACTACCTGCAAACTATGTGAGGACATCTGTCCGAAAAGCATCAAGATTCCGAAGTTGGCTGTTGAGCTCCTCCGAGCCAAGGCTGTGGAGGCAGGTTATCCACTGTTGGAGGGCCAACGGGTATTCGTTGATTCTATGAAGGAAACTGGTCGTTCAGTGCCGGAGAAGGAAACACCGCTTCTCAAGGATCTTGGGACCGAGGAGTTCCTCGTCGAGAATCCAGTTGGCAGAGTTGCCTTCTTCACGGGATGCTTGATTGATTACAGAATGCAGAGTACTGGCAAGGCACTGATTGAAGTGCTGAATCGCAACAATGTGGATGTGATAGTCCCAAAGGAACAGTGGTGCTGTGCAAGTCCTGCCTTCAGAACGGGCGACATGAAAACAGCAATAATGTGCACAGAACGAGTCACCAAGATATTTGAGGATGCAATGGACAAGTACGACCTTGATACTGTGGTCATTGCCTGTGCGGGCTGCGGTAAGACTCTGCAGGAGGACCACAGACCACTGATTGAAGAGATGCGCGGCACACCACCAAGGTTTAAGGTCTACGACATGGCCGAGTATCTGGTCGACGTGGTCGGGATGGACCGAATTGTAAAGCCTACGGGCAAGATTGATCTCAAGGTCACCTACCACGAACCCTGTCACCTCGGTAGGGGTCAATCAGTTGTGGATCAGCCAATCGAGCTTCTCAAACTGATTCCGGGGGTTGAGTACATCGATGACCCGTACAAGAACAGGTGCTGTGGTGCCGGCGGTGGTGTGCGTGCTGGCAAGCGCGATCTCTCAATGAAGATTGCCAAGACCAAGAAGGAGTACATAGAGGCAACTGGTGCTGATGTGGTCACAACTGAGTGTCCGTTCTGCACAATACAGATCAAGGATATCCTGAAGGGAACAGACATACCTTGCTTGTACATGCCTGATTTGCTGCTAGAGTCCTACAAGAAGGGCGACGCGAAGAAAGTTGAAGGAAAGACAGCCAAGGCAAAGGCTGAGGCATAGTCACCTCACAGCGCCCCACTTCTCGCCCCACGCCCTTATCTCGTCCATGTTGCAGGAGTTCCACAGAGTGTTGAAACCATCAGGAGTTGTTTCAGTCGACTGTGAACACACGCGACCTGAAGAAGTTCAGGATGTC
>Ga0209986_10002902_pt1 | contig 15338 bp, 4 predicted proteins | sample BlataG_FD_183168 | JGI IMG/M metagenome (GOLD analysis project Ga0209986, IMG submission 183168) | Deep subsurface microbial communities from Black Sea to uncover new lineages of life (NeLLi) - Black_00105 metaG (SPAdes) (version 2) | ecosystem: Environmental > Aquatic > Marine > Oceanic >...
TATCGTTGTCTCTCCAGCAATAATGCTGGCAGTTGTTGAATTCGGTACAAGGTTAATGCCGGATGGTGGAGATGCCGTTACCGTATAGGTTCCAGTCTTCAACCTGTCGATCGTGTAGGTTCCATTAACATCAGTGTAATCATAGCCATAGCTCGGTCCGCTAGCTCTAACATATGCATTGTAAACGGGTATTCCATTGTAGTCAGTGATATTTCCGGTTATTATCCCTCCTTTTTGCAATGTTAAATTCACTATCGTTGTCTCTCCAGCAATAATGCTGGCAGTTGTTGAATTCGGTACAAGGTTAATGCCGGATGGTGGAGATGCCGTTACCGTATAGGTTCCAGTCTTTAGCCTTACAATCATATATTTGCCATTGACATCCGTGTAGGCATAGCCACTACTCGGTCCACTGACACTTACTCTTGCATTGTAAACTGGTGTTTCATTGTAATCTTTCACTACACCAGTAATCGTTCCAGACGGCTTAAGTGTGAAGTTATGAACGACAATCTCCCCAAACGCTACATATACATTAGCAGAATCACCAAAGAGATTAGCATGATATGGCGGGTCGACCTTTATAGTATATGTTCCGGTCTGTGGTATAATAAGTATGTAATTGCCATCAGCATCCGTAGTATCATAATCAACACCGCTCACAAATACGGCTGCGTTAGACACAGGTGTTTCATTAACATCCTTAACCGTGCCGGTAATAACTCCAGATTTCTGGAAGTCTGTGTAGTTATATGCTGATGTAGTGTATGCATCATATACGTAATCTGATTGAGTTAAATCGGCTTTATTGTAAACATGAACATCTTTTAGATAAAAGGAGCCATTCATCATGTTTCCATAGATGTATTTTCCATCAAAGTTTAGTTGTATTGTCTGCGCCTGATTTGCATATAAGTAGGAAGTATCAGCAGCCCATATTATCTCTTTTCCACGTTCATCCATTAACCTCGCATTTATATCATAGTTCCCGGCGTTTTTTACAATCACCCCCACATCCACGGTTAAATAAGTATACAAACCATCGCTGTCTGTGTCTGTTCCATAGTCAGAATAGTTACCGGTTAATTCTACTAATGGTCTTTGGAAATCGTTGTAGCTATATACTGAGGTGCGGTATGCTTCATATCTACTATCAACCAAAATACCTTTTTCATCGTATAGTAGGAGATAGCTTAGATTGTATGGTCCGTCAATTTCATGTCTATAAATACTCAGTCCATCAAAGTTTAACGTTGCTGTTTGATTGCCAGCATTTAAGTAGGTTAGATTATATGTCTCGGCTGTTTTATTGCCATAACTATCATACAAGCGTCCCTGTATGCTGTAATTGCCGGCAGTTATAACATTCAATCCTACTTCTACCGTTAAATATTCGTAGAATCCATCACCGTTCGTATCCAATCCATAATCCGAGTAAGTATCTCGAAAGGATGCAGTCGGCGACTGGAAGTCGGTGTAACTGTAGGCTGAGGTGTTGTAAGCATCGTATATGAAATCAATCTGAGTGTCATTTTCATCATACAATGTAAGATAACTCAAAGTGTATGGACCATCCATCTTACTTTGAGCTATCGAGAGACCATCGAAGTTTAATACTGTTGTTTGAGTTCCAATACCAAAATAAGTGGAATTGCTTGTAAATACGATTGCAGTTTCATCACCATACAAATAGCCTTCTATGGTGTAATTCTCGGCAATTGTTGTACTTGTTTCTACTTCCACTGTTAAATAATCGTATACCCCATCACTATCTGTATCCGTGCCATAATCAGAATAGCTACTTGTAAACCATATTTGTTGTCCTTCAAAGTCTGTGTAACTGTATGGTGAAGTATCATAAACATCATATTGAGAATCAATTTCGTTTCCGTATTCATCGGATAATATTAAACTCAAGCTATACGGTCCATTGACACCATGATGATTGATATTCAGTCCGTCAAAATTAAGCTCTACTGAGCTAATTCCTGATTCGAGAAAATATTCATTGTTTACCAAATCTACCTCATTTCCATTACTATCGTTCAACCAACCTACAATATCATAATATCCGGTGTTAGTAATATTTACATCCACTGTGACTGTTAAATAATCGTATAACGAATTGCCATTGGTATCGCTTCCGTGATCAGAGTAATTACCTGTGAATTCTGTTTGCGATACTGTCTGTTCAACATGCAAAGAGGTCAATGCGTAAAATTCGGATGGGGAATAGACAACCAATGTAGTTTGCTTTCCCGGATTTGCCCAGTCTTTAGATTTATCTCCTCTGCCAGTGTTACCAATCCTCATTGCCATGTATTCCTCATCGCCATATCTCCTATATGTGGGATGCTTTTTGTGTTCAAGATCGTAGGTATCAGTGTCATTAATGAGAGTATGAGATGTAGTGTTCTCGTAAAAATCTGGGAGTCTATCATTATAATTTGGTAAATTTTTGTCGGAATCCGTCTTATTATGGAATGACCCCCCTGATTTCCATTGATCCGTTACCCACACATGATAAAGTTCATGTGCAATGACCTCAGCAGCACAATCAATCCCTTTCACCGATGGTCCTCCAAAACGTTCGGCGCCGAAATAAGTATTAAGTTCAATTGCACTATGATAGTGCTGACCCGCAGCCTTTTTACAGAGATAAGCCTGATTCCCGATAGCATAGCCGTAGCCGCTCTTGTTGGGATTATATTCGGCGTTATCCATTTTTGGAACCGCTACGTCTTTTTTCCAGTATTTAAACCAATTCGGCGCAGGTTTGCCATCCGCTCCGGGTTTGCCATCGTCCGCCCAATTTGGAAATGAGCCCTTTTCAAAAAACAACTTAAATCCCTTTGATTCCTGATCTAATCCAGTAGCGCCGGTAGCCTTATTCTTATAAAAAATTGTACATAGAACTTCCTTCTTTCCATGAGTGCCTGCTGCGGGTTTATGCGTATAAGGATTTTTCTTGCCAATATCAAAGAAGTCAATCCTACCACTTGCTAGGTCTGTTATAATCCAGTCAACTCCCCTGATTTCAAATCCTGGAGCATCGGTTATTTTCGCTTCAAATGTAACAGCGTGTCTCGTCATTGGATCTTTTGGGGTAATTATAATCTTTTCAATTTCCGGTGCTTTTGCAAGAGTTACTGTTAGTTCACCCCAATCACATTCCACACACCAGCATCCTGAGCCAGTTGTGTCAATATAAATTTTAACGCTATTTGCTCCTTCAACAATGTATGATGGATTAACCGTAAATGTACATGTACTCCATTGGTTGTTAGCGCCGGTTAAAGTTCCGAGATAATGACCGTTGAAATATACCTGGTCAATTTCAGGACCACAGCTTGGTATTCCTGGTATATCTACATCCCAAACGCTGAGCGTGAGTGTAGCAGATTTTATTTCAGATACATCTATATCGGTAACATTAATGTTAAAATCGATTAGATTATCTCCGCCATTACAGGGCTGGTACCAGTCCAATTCTGGAGCCGTGTCTGTTCTGAATTTTTTAACGTTTTCCGATGCTAAAGCCACTCGCGCGCTCGGTCTTGTGATATTCTCAGGTGGTCCATCTCCAGGCAGATCTGGTTTCATTACACCACCGTGATTGGAGATTTCTGATGTTACTATATACTCAGTTGCCACGGACTCGCATGGCTGTGTATCGTCTATTCTTGTACCAGGTTCTTGATCATGCCTATCTTTATAATCAGATTCTCTAATATCTTCATTTGCAAACTCTCTTAATCTATTTTCACCTGGTTCTGGTTCTCTAAAAACATTATCGCCATTTTCTGCGGTTGGGGATATGCCCATAAGCGCATTCCCTTGTTCCGCTGAAGATTGTGGTGCTTTTGTTTCGTGTGTTAGTGGATATACGGCTGTAGATGATGCATTTCCTGTCCCCGCAGCAATCCCCGCGCAATGCGTCCCATGCCCGTATAAATCTTCTGTCGTATTGTCATCTGTGAAATCCTTCTTTCTTATCACCTTTGGATCATCTGTCGCTGGATTATCATCCATATCATCCAGGTCTGGATGCGTGTCGTCTATTCCCGTATCGAGAATTGCAATTTCCAAACCTGAGCCATTATATCCACTTTTCCACAGATCTGGCGCTCCAATAAGAGGGACGCTTTCATACAAACTCGCTTTTATCTTCTTATCCAGCCATATCTTCTTTATCTCCGGCTTCTGTATCAATGTTTTGAAGGTTTTGTCAATACCCACAAACGAAAGTTTAGCAGAGAATGTTGGAATCGAGCGGTAGCTCTTTACAATGGTTATGTTTACTTCCTTCTCAAGTTCTTTTAGCGCAGCAGCCCCTAATCTCTTCTCCTCCTTATCTTTATAATCAACAAGAACGGGCAAATAAGTTAAGTTGCAATACCCCTCTCTAATCAAATAATCTATATTAAAGAGCTCTTTGTCTAATTTGCTGAGGTCTATTCCCTCCGGGAATATGTATGTTCCCTTTGGAGTTTCAAATATTTGAAAGTTCTGACCTAATTTTGTAGGGTCTGCAGATTTTATCGCAAAACCCCTTTTCCCATCCGGTAGCGTTGACACTATAACAACATCCCCGGTGATAAGCGTTACGCTGCAAATAGATTTGTTCGCCACTTCATCTGGTTTTGTTGTGTCGAATAACGACCCATCTTGCTCACTGTAAGCGTGGATTTTATATGACCCCGGTCCCTCAGACCCCGCTGCCCAACTAAAGCAACTCATTACAAACATTAAAATCACAATCAAACCCCAAATCTTCATGCCTTTATCGCCTTTTTTCATCTTATATTCACCACCTTTAATAAGGGAAAAAGGGGTATATAAACTTTTCGGTTTTTTTTTTGTCATTTTCCACTTTTTCACTCGCGCAAGCACAAAAAGGGTCAGGCAGAATTTCTTCCCTTCTCTTCGGTCAACCACGATTTCCCGCTCTTCATCATCAATGAACCATGATTGCGCCCTGTCTTTACTTTTTATTCTAATTTGACAATGTCATATTAGCATTAATTTTAATAAAGATGTTTCTTGGGCATTGCGATAACATGATTATAATCCAAGAAATATTCCTTTTTCTCTTTAACCAATCTGAGCTTGTCACTGAAAAGAGTTTTGAGTTCGTGGGCATCCATTCATTGTGCAAAGAACTTGAGAATAGACGATGTATGACAGAAGTCCGTAGATAGCCCAAGCTACCCGCTCTGTCAATTCGCTTGCTTTATGCTTCCGTTGCCCACTCAAGGACCCCTGTGTCTGCCTTTCATTCGGCTTTTACGCGACCGAGTTCGATTGACCAGATGTTTGGTCACTTGTGCCCTAGCTGCGTCAGACGTTAACTGCGGCAGCGGCATGACGGCACGCAGCAGAGCTCGTACGTTCGCCGTGGACAACGCCGGTAACACGTCCACCTCGAACTGTTGCAATAGGCTTGGGTCGCGAGCGTACTGCTCTGCCCACTCGATTTTTGTCTGCGTAATGAACCATAGAGCGAGAATGGTCAGCGCCAGATGGTGCATCCACGCCGAATACTTCTGTGCTTCCAGTTCATCCCAGCCCAGTTCAGATTTCGCGTCCTGGTTGGCACGTTCCACGAAATATCGCTGACATTTTAGCCATGCAAGGCGTTTGAGGAGCGTGTTAGGAGAGGCATTGCTCAATGAATATGTGCATTTTCCACCGCCTTCACGCCGCATCACCAGCCATTCCCGGACAGGTTTGTCACCGTGGATGGTCCAGACACGCCGTGCCGCAAATTCGTCATTCAACTCACCTCGCTCGGTATCGCGTACCCGAATGCGGCGCCAGTTCGTGTCTTCCCGGCGGGCAACATTGGATACCTTCAGAGGCTGGTCCGGCGATAACACACAAGATCTGGATGGTTTTGGACCACGCCCACCAGGTTTAGCTTCTGGTACGCCCACAACGGGTCGTTTCAGGTAAACCGGCGTATTATGAGGGACATCAGCCATATAAATGAACCCTGCGGCACTCATTTCTGCACGGAAGTCAATGCTCTGCCCATAGAAGTCATCGCAGCAAATTGCCTCGAAGGGAAGACCGTTAGCGTGGGTCCGCTGGATCATCTTCCAGCCGAGTTCTATTTTTGTCTCAAACTCACGTTCAGTAGGGATTCCGAGTTTTTTCCGCAACTCCGCCATCTCTGGCGCAAACCAGTGTTTGGGCAGATACAATTCCTCATCCACCCACGTCCACACCGACCCGTTGGCATAAGCCAGAAAGGTGCCTACCTGACTCATGTCCACCTTTCCCAACCGTCCGTTATACTGCCGCCCCGACCCCGCACTCTTCTCCCCCGCCTTGGCGTCCGCGCTCTCATCCAGAATAAGTACACTGCCCTGTTCTAACCCCGGCGTGGCTGCAATTTCCGCTTGCACCTGCTGTATTACCGCCCATGCCGACCACGGGGAGTTTGACATGAAATGCTGTATGTTCTGCTCTGAGACTCCCGTGTTGAACCCAATATTGGCAAAATTACGCTTTTCCTGCATTCGTAACTGTCCACTCATGTAGTTATACGCGTATTCGCTGGTATCCCGAGTTTTAGTCTTAAATCTCTCTCGGAATAGCTGCCAAAACCAGAACAAACGCTGAGCGAGATTCTGCGTAACTCCGTTTGGTAGCCCCCATCGTTGGGGGTCGAATACAGATTCATATTTTTTTTTAGTGTACATGGTTTGCAGTAGAAGTATGGGTTATATAAAGTTTATTAAATGTGACATTGTCAAACTAATCTTATCGCGGGTATCCAATCCGTGTATTCTTTTCCATTTGCATCTGTGAACTCTGTGCAGTTTATCCATCCATTCGCTGTTGGCAGTGCCGAAGTATGATGAATTTGTGGATAAGAGCCTGTACGAATGGTGTAGTTGTAAGTAACGTCCTTTTCTAGCCTAAACGACTTTTCGAAGACAATGTAATGATAATCGCCTGCTCCTTGATAACCCGTCCATGTGCCATTCGCTATTTCTTCTCCTGTTGTTGCATTATAGAAAGCAACATATTCTGAATGTCCTCCAGTTCCGGCGCATGGGTGTGTATAAAGCTTGGACACAGTTATCGTTTGATTTGGTGTTATCGTCCCGTTGTGTGTGCCGAATAGGGATGAATATGGATTTTCTGGCGAGCCTGTGTCGAAGGGTTCTGGTTCGCATACCGTCAAATTCACAGGCACAATTGTTGGGTTTTCATCGGGGTCGTTGTTGTCCATGATTATGTTTGCACTGTATTTTCCAACATTAAGACCTGTTGTGTCTATGCTTACCACTATATCATCCCAACTGCTTGGCTCAACCAATCCTGTTTTCGGGCTTTCGTCCAGCCATGAGCTATTGTCTGTTAGATTATATGTAAGGGTTGCATTTCCATCGTTTCCAATCTTAAGTATATTACTCCACGTATTCCCCTGATTCAGCGTCACATTGAAGCTGGTTGGATCAACCCAGATGTCTGGCTGTTCTACTACGGATTTGCATAACCAATCTATTATATTCACAGCTAACTTCTCGTTGTCATATTCGTACAGGTTTATTGTGCTGTCACTATCTGGGTCGCCGTTACTGAAGAGGTTACCGTCTCCGATCACCATTGCTCTGCCACTGCCGTATGTAGATGCAGCCATTACAACGGGACCCTCTTCGTATGCGTGTATCTCAGCAGTTCCGGTCTTTGCCCCCTTTGTTGCTGTGACATTAATAACGCCCTCAACCGTTGGATAGATGTTGAAGGTAACCGTTCCGGTACTACCAGTGTAGCCAGATTTGGAGAGCCCGCATCCATCAAGCACAACAAACGCATTCTCAACCGGTAGCCCGAAGTCCTCGACCAGCACGTCAACACTTGTTATCACATCTACGCTAACCGTGTCAGGATCAACCGTTACCTGAAGCTTTGTTGGAACCTCTCCAAACTCAACCGGTGCAAAGTCGGCATTCCACGTACCATAACCTGAGTAAGAAGATACAGGTCTGCTGCTTTTAATTCTCCAGAGACCATTTCCCGGGTTTGCCTCAACATAATCCCCCTTGTTTAGCGTGTGGCTACTTACGAGAGCGCCAGTCTGGGAGTTGTAGATACTGACAGATGTTCCATTTTCATACGCGAAGATGTAAAGATACCCACCACTAAGAGTAGCCCCTATAAGATCTGTTCCAATCCCTGCCCCTGTGCTATCCTGCATATAAGCTCCTTGATGGTAAGTGGATGTAAACTTAACCCATGGTTGTACGCTCACAGTAACGGGGTTTTCACTCGTTATGGTGAGGTACTTTTCAACATTCTGAAAGCTTTCAACATGTGCCTGTCCACTATTCAAATTCCCAGACCAGATTACAGCCCCTGTGCTGGTATTCTGTATTGTAACGTAGGTGTTATCCTTGTACGCCATCACAGTTAGATCCTGCCACCAGCCGCCGACCTTACCAACGTATGTATAGAACCTGCATCCTGAGAATGTCTTGCTTGCGGAAGGTACGAAGTATCCCTGATCAAAGCATGTGAGTGCCGAGACAGGTTTGCTGCTTTCTACATGAAGGAACTTACTGTATATGCCTGTTTCCTCATGGTGTTGTCCTTTGTTTAGAGTCCCTGACCAGATTACAGCCCCTGTGTCGGTATAAGAGAGCGTTACTTGTGTGCTGTCCTCGTATGCAAAGATTATAAACTTCTCACCAGTCCATTCATGAGATGGAACCCATGTATAAAGCTCGGTGCTTGCACCGTAACTATTCTGATCCATTGCATAGTAGCCACAGACTGATCTTGTGATAGGATCTCCTGTAAGAACTGAGAATGGTTTCGATCCCACAGCCCTGTAAACCCCTATTGACACAGTCTCGTGGTGGTGTTCACCCTTGTCCAGACTACCGCTCCAGAGAAGAGACCCAGCAGAATTATAGAGCGTAAAATTCGTCCCATTCTCATAGCTGAAGAAGATTACGTCAGCTACGGTGAAGATATAGGATGTTACATTACTCGCTGCAATCTTCGCTGATTCTACTCTTCCAGAATCCGGAATATCAAGTACATCCAATTGCGATGTAGCTGTTCCCGGAATTATGGATGGATCTACAGCATTAGCACTAGGCTCGTTAATGTTAACACTGGTTGATCCCTCTTCAAATCCTTCTATGTTTATGTTTGTGCCAGTTGCATCTATATTGATAGTTGATTTTGCTGATGCTGAGCTTACATAAGCGTTGCCATACGCCCATGCAATCGGGAATGCACTTCCTTCTGCTTCTGTACCAATGCTGCATGCCGCGTACTCAACGACATCTGAGACATCACCACCCACAACCGAGTTGTCAAAGTCCGGTATGATCGGCCAGTAATCCATACCTTCATTATGCGTCGGATCGTTCACCATGTCGTCATTGAATGCCATGCCGAACTCTGCTGCTATCTCGTTAACCACAGGATATATGCCCTGTTGTGTTGCAAACGCTCCGAATTCACCAAGTATCAGCAGTCCTCCACCATCGTTCACGTACTGCTTTAGTGCATCTATTTCGGCATTAGTATAGTTCTCTGTCGACTGTGGTATCACTACCATGCCATAGTTCTTTAGCACGTCGTATGTTATTGGTCCAGAGGTAATACTATCAACAGTCATCCCCCTGCTTTCTAAGAGCGCTGCCCATTCGGAGTATGCGTCTTCTATCGTAAAGTATCCTGGTGCATTGCCTGAAGGTTCGTGTGTTTCGTCAAAGAGGATATTGCACAATAGCCCTGTTGGTAAAACCGTCAAATTCACAGGAATAATCACTGGATTTTCATCGGGATCATTATTCGCAATTGTAATGTTTGCATAATATTCACCGACACTAAGACCCGTTGTGTTTATTGTAATGGTAATGTTTGTTTGGTTGCTTGGGTTTACGGTGCCACTTGTTGGGGATTCGGAGAGCCAATCTACTCCACTGGTTATGCTGTACGTTAACGTCTCATCCCCGTTATTCCCAATTATTAGTGTTTCATTCGATACCGTATTCTGTGGCAGTGTTACATTGAATGACGTTGGATTAACCCCAATATCCGGTACTCCCGCTTCAGCACCACCAAACCATGAGATAACCCTGCCCATCACCGTATTCCTATCTGCTGAACTGTTTATCGCTTCAAAACCAAATGCAACGTAAACGACCTTGTGTGTCGTGTTAGCCTTGATTGCACCGCAGCCGTCACCGGTGTAATTAAATACATAAGAGGTGTACGCATCTTTTGGAGAAATCTTACTCGGCCAATTCTGATTGTTTGCACCATCCCCTCCTGATATACCTATCGTTAGTCCATCGCCTATTGGGTCTCCAGAAACACCATTTAGTGTTGTTATTCCCGAATCATCTTCCACATATTGTGCGTGAAGATAATCCTTGTAGAACGACTGCGAAGCTACATCACCCCAATCTACTAAATTATATCCAATATCCTGACCGGAGATGAACAGATTGCCACCCGCATTTAAATATGTTTGTAGATTTGTTTGGTCTGTGCTTTCGAGCGTTGTAGAAGAATCATCGCCAGTAAACCATATCACAATCGAATGATCAGATAAAATCGTTGTATTTGGCGATTCGTCATTAGCGATGTTCCAATAGCTGTAATTGTATCCATTCGCATCTAAAGCGGCTTTATAGTAAACCTCATACAAACTCCCCAGATCGTCATCAACTAATAATATATTTGCGTCTGGAACGATGACTGACGAGCCATTGGAATAGAAATAGAATCCGTTTAAAAACTCATCCCACTTAGTATCGTTGGCAAAATCTATGCTCCCATACGACGTTAGGTAATCGCTCTGCGATAACGGGAAGTATATTGTCAGACCATGCGAGTTTGGATGTCCTGAGCCATGTGCTTCTGCAAATATTGTGTTCGTTATATTATTCATCACAGCAGTGGCAGCAGTTTTTACCGTGTTATCAGAAATAGATGCGTTAATCAGTTCTGCGAAGTGATACAGATCGATATAATCGGCGTCATAGTAAGATTCGGTTTGTAGCCTGGCATATATTACTTCGCTGGAATAGCTTGATAAGCTTGCGTTCAACACCTGTGCGAAATTATCAACCGCACTAACCAGGTTCGATAATTTCGTTTGATTTGCAGCAGATTGCGTTTCATCTCCACTCGTCCCACAAGATGCAATGTAATCGGCAACAATCTCGCTACCCAGTCCACTCGGCGCCATTAGCGGATTAGCAGTTAAATTCGATAGTATTGTGTCGTATGGCCATCCATCGCCCGGCTCAGTCTCTTCTGAGCCTACCATCACATCGGAATAATCCTTTACCTGATACGCTACTTCAATCATCTGCATTAAACAGGCATCAAAACCAAGAACGTCTATATTTTTGCCGGTATCTGTCTTAATAGTATTTAATGCCTGCTTCAGTTCACTCATCGAGAGATGCGTTCCCGATGTATCATCGTAGATAATACCTTTGATTGGGTCTTTTGTCCTTTTTTCATCTTCTTTGAGCCGTATTGGAATCTCACTATCTGCCCAGGGAACCCATTTACCTCCCTGATACTTCCAACCACTACCGTGATTCCAGAGAATAAGCGCATAATTACTTGCGGAATAGTTTTGCATCGCCCACTCCACAAAACTCACCAAGACATTTGGGTCTGCCATATCAACCTCACCCAAGTCCTGGATTAGAGTAGAGCCAATGGTTGCGGTATCTACATCTTGCGTTACATAGTATCTTCTCGTACCTGTCCAGTCCCCATTCGTTGAATCATAACCTGGAATGCGGTCGAACTGCACGATAATATTCACATTCGATGTCGAACCAACAACTTCCATCTCGTTCATGTCATCGATACCATCAGGTTCTAAGTTGTTGTCTCCATCTAAGTAAACCATGAAGGTCCAGTTTGCATCAACTGCGCCTGCGCCAGTTGTAAACTCCAAAAGCTCGCTTGTATTAGAAGCACCATGGCTATCCGTGGCATTTATCTTCCAGTAATAATGCGTGTTTGGGTTCAATGAAGGATTATAGCTCGTGGTGCTTACACTTGAGACGAGTGACGGGGCTGTAGTTGTGCCAAGGTAAACATCGTAATTTACCGTATCTCCATCTGGATCTCCACCACTCCATGATAAAAGCGTATTTGTTGCTACGTTGGTTGCGCCATCTGAAGGAGAGGGATTGGATGGTTTGTATGGGGGATGGTTTTCTCCAAGTCCAAGGGCTGCCTCTGCATCCACTAATCCCCAGCCATATTCTTCATCCCAACCTGAAGTGCCTTTGTCTTCTGCTGTGCTCTGCAGTCTGTTTCTAACATTATCCGGACCCGTTACACCATTAGCGATCAAAAGTGCCGCCACGCCAGAGACATGAGGCGCTGCCATTGAAGTGCCCTGGTAGAACCAATAACCGAAGTTGCATGGATCTCCACCAGAAAAAGTTTGCTGGAGAACTCCATCATAATAGCTATCTTCGTTTTGATCCACACTTGTATCACCACCGGGAGCAGCTATATCTAGATAACTACCTGTATTGGAATAATATGAACGAGTTTCATCGTATCTGGTAGCACCAACCGCAATGACATAGTCATCGTATGCCGCAGGATAGTTCGTTGGATTTCCTTCTTCATACTCATTACCGGCAGAAGCGACGATAGTAACCCCCTGGTTGTAGGCATAAGCAACTGCGGATTCCAGAGTTTGTGAAGTGCTTGATCCACCCAGGCTCATGCTGATAACGTCAGCGCTATTATTGGCAGCATAATAGATCCCATTTGCTATCTCTGAATGAGTCCCACTACCCTCTGCGTCAAGTACCTTCACGGGCATTATTGAGCAATTGAATGCCACTCCGGCGACACCGACACCATTGTTGGTTGTCTGAGCGATAGTGCCAGTAACATGTGTGCCATGCCCCTGATCATCATTTGGATGTGCATCACCATTGGCATAGTCATAGCCCTGTACAAAAGTGGTGCCAGCCAAATCCAGAGCTTGACAATATATATCGTAATCTTCATAAGCCACTCCTGTGTCAAGCACTGCCACTACGACACCAGTTCCCGTGGATATATCCCATACAGATTCCATGTTTATTCCGCCATACTCATCATTATCGAGATGCCACTGATATGAATAAAGTGGGTCATTAGGGATCATAAAAGCGTGGACAACGTAGTTTGGTTCTGCATATTCAACTTCAGGCAGACTCGCATATATACTAACCATCTCATTAACTGTTTTACCCACGGGAACGTTTAGCACCTTAGACCCTAAGCGTAGAGTAGATTTCACAGAAGTTCCGCATTCGGAATTCATCGTGTTTATCGCATCCTCTCCGACATAAGATTTAAACTTGACGAGGATTTCATCGGGTGCATACTCTCCCGCGCCTAGCGCATGATTAAGTTCTTTATTCTCGAAGATTCCTATTTCTGATTGTTTGTCTTCTGTATTTGTACCTGTACTTGCAAGGCTAACTGCGCTCATAGCTACCAAAAAGACTGTGCAAATCATCAATACCATCACTTTTGTTTTCATCTTTTTGCTTTTCATTTTTTTCCTTTTTCACCACCTATACTTCCTTTTTAATCTCATCCTTGATATGCAAATAATTCAACTATACATAAATCTTTCCACTGCAATAAAAAAAAAATCAAACATTGTAAATAATTTTTCATATATAATGAAAAAGTATAAACAAGAATAATTATTTTTTGTCTCCTGCAATTTTTATATCTTGAGCCTGTATATAAACGTTGCTATTTTTTATTTCCACTGTGCCAACAACAAAGAGGTGTGTTCCAATATCCTCTATCGGATCCAGTCGCGGTGATCTACCTGTAACATAAATCCAACCTGTATCATCTTTTATAATCCAATCGCTACGTGTCACCGGCGGTCCATATCCTTCGCCTTCTGCTTGCCATCCCCGATATTCTCCTTTTATTGTGACTGTTTTCTCCTCATAAACGGTTGGATTTGTTCTTATTTCATTGATAGTTACACCCGTCATATCTTGTTTTTGGTTATTAAAAAAGCTCTGGGAAGCTAATACACCACTCCCAACAACAATCAAAATCGCAATCAAACACAAAACCTTCGTCTTTTTATTCATTTTAAATTTTGCTTTATCGAATTGATTATCCCGATTATCCCCTCTTCTTCACCTTCAGAAAGAACCTTGACACTTCCATCTTCATGATTCTCGGCAAAGCCCTTCACATTAACCGAATCCGCGATATTCTTGATGAACATCTGGGATCCGGCATCTGCACAGTTCCTTTTATGATAATATTTGCTCTTTTCATTTCACCGTTTTATTTTTGTTTTTATTTAAATATTAATAATGTAATACTAAGTATCATGATACTAAAATTCCTGGACAGGGAAGAAGAGCTAAAGAAAGTTGAGGAGAAATACGAAAGCGATAAATCCGAGTTTGCCGTGATTTACGGAAGGAGAGGGATTGGGAAGACCGAACTTATAAAAAAAGTTGTTGAAGGAAAAAGGGCTTTCTATTTCCTCTGCGAGAAAAATAAAATCGAGGTGGAGTCAGAGAGATTTTTGGAAAAATTCAACAGGAAGTTTGACGTTTTTATAGAAGCAAGAGACATGGAAGAATTCTTTGAACAGGTATGCCTGCGATTTAAAAACGAGAGAATAACCATCGCAATAGATGAATTCTCCTACTGGGTAGAAAGAGAAAAAGATAAAATCTCTTCTCAATTTCAGTACATCGTGGATGAAATCCTTCCAGAGTCAAAAGTATTCTTGATAGTTTGCGGCTCTTTAGTAAGCACGATGGAGTCGTTGCTATCTTATAAAAATCCACTTTATGGAAGAGCCTCTTTAAGACTGAAAGTTTTGCCCTTTTCTTTCTCGGATGCCTGTAAATTCTACGAAACATTCGGCATCGACGATTTGGTAAAGGTGTATGCATGTGCTGGAGGAGTTCCAGCCTATTTGAAGGAATTTAACGTTTCTTTATCGTTTGAAGAGAACGTAAACAGAACGTTTTTCAACAAAGACCATATACTGTTTGATGATGCAGAGCGATTGCTTAAGGACGAGTTGAGAGAACCCTACGTATATTTATCCATAATGGAGCAGATAAGCGAAGGAGCAACGACTCTTTCTGAAATTTCGTCTAAATCAAAGGTTGACGTGACGAATTTACCGAAGTATCTACGAGTATTAGAGAACATGGGTTTAATAAAGAAGGCATATCCAGTAATAAGAGAGGGGAAGAGAGGGATTTACAGGATTCCTGATAATTATTTTCAATTCTGGCTGAAATTCGTCCACAGATACAAAGAAGAGA
>Ga0209986_10002903_pt1 | contig 15334 bp, 14 predicted proteins | sample BlataG_FD_183168 | JGI IMG/M metagenome (GOLD analysis project Ga0209986, IMG submission 183168) | Deep subsurface microbial communities from Black Sea to uncover new lineages of life (NeLLi) - Black_00105 metaG (SPAdes) (version 2) | ecosystem: Environmental > Aquatic > Marine > Oceanic >...
TTATTGTCAATGTCCGTTCGAAGCATCTTCGAAGCACTTGCACAGGTAACATCAACCTTAGCTACATGCTTCACATAAGGCTTGTCCACAGAAGTGTTGTATACAAAAAAACCAAAACATCCACACTAATCTTAAAATGTCTGATTTCGCTTTTAGCTTTCGCTTCAAAAACAGCAATATTTACTGAAAGCCATCATTTTCTTTTTTGAAGTAGGGTTAGCAGTCTTAGAGAGCGTATATTTTCGTCAAGCTTTTCACATATACATGTTTTTAATGAAATAGGGTGATGCATCACATGAACTGTTATTGGTTACATGAAGTCTTAGATTCTGCCTATTTTTTTCAGGTGCATTTGCCAACTCAAAGTCATGGTCATTGGATGTGATGCCTTCACCTCATCTAGCCGTGAGATGGCGGTGTTGTGTGGTGCTTCCAAAACTACTTGTGGGTTTGTGTACGCTTCTTTGCAGATTTTGCGAACAGCTTCAACGAAGCGATCGAGCTCTTCTTTCTCAAATGTTTCTGTTGGTTCAATCATCAACGCCTCATCAACGATAAGTGGAAAGTAAATCGTTGGTGCGTGCAATCCATAATCAAGCAGACGCTTTGCAACGTTCGATGCTGACACGCCGGTTTCATTCTTCAGAGACTTAGCACTGAAAACACACTCATGCTTCCTTGGTTTTTCACTTCCGTAAGGAAGTGTCAATCCTCTAATCTCCTTTAGCTTTCTAGCCAAATAGTTCGCATTCAGAACAGAAACTTCAGCAACCTCTTTCAATCCTTCAAAACCCAAACTCAAAATGTAAGCGTAAGCCTTCAACAACACAGCAACATTTCCGTAAAAACCCCTTATCTTACCGATGCTGTGCGGTCTGTCATAATCCAGATGACAGTGTTCTCCATCAAAGGCTATGCGTGGAACAGGCAGAAACTTGGCTAACTCCTCACAGACACCAACTGGACCTGCTCCGGGGCCTCCTCCACCATGGGGAGTGCTGAAGGTTTTATGGATATTCATGTGAACTATGTCAAAGCCCATGTCACCAGGTCTAACCTTACCCAGTATAGCGTTCAAGTTTGCACCATCATAGTAAAGCAACCCACCAGCCTCATGAACAATCTTCGCTATTTCCTCGATGTTTTCCTCAAAGATTCCAAGAGTGTTAGGGTTGGTCAGCATCAAGCCTGCTGTACGTTCAGAAACAGCTGCTTTCAATGCTTCAATGTTCACGCAGCCATTCTGATCTGATGGGATGACCACAACGTTAAACCCAGCCATAACTGCACTTGCAGGATTGGTGCCATGAGCAGAATCTGACACAATAATTTCTCTTCTCTTTTCATTCTCTCCGTTCAACGTGTGATAAGCACGAATGAGTGACGTACCTAAAAATTCACCGTGAGCACCTGCAGCAGGCTGCAGACAAACCTCGTATGTGCCAGTGATATCAGCAAGCCACTGCTGAAGCCTGTAGAGAATTATCAAAATGCCCTGCACAGTACTCTCATGCTGACACGGATGCACCATGTTTATGGTTGGCAAGTTTGCAAGCAATTCGTTTATTTTCGGATTATACTTCATAGTGCAGCTTCCAAGCGGATACAAACCGGAGTCAATACCATAATTCATTTGGGACAAACGTGTGAAATGTCTTACGACCTCAACTTCTGAAAGCTCCGGAAGCTTCAGCCGACTTTTACGCCGCATGTTCTCTGGAATAAGTATGTTCACATCGCCAACTGTTTGCTTGATCTTCTCTTCAGCTTTGGGGGATACATGTCCTCTTCGCCCTTTCCTTCCAAGCTTGAAGATTATCGGCTCATTCCAGTCTGCTTGCTTAGTCATAATGCTTTTCACCTCTCTCCATTCACAATCTTCTCCAGAGCAGTTGGCAGACGCTCAATGTCCGCTCTCGAATGGATTTCAGTTATGCAATATAGAGCTGTTTCGCCGAGGTTTGGAAACTCTTTTGAAACGTCTTTACCGCCGTTAATTCCATACTTCAGAAGTTTTTCATTTATCTCTTCAACGCTTAAGCCTGTCTTGTCAAAGTTAACAGTGAATTCCTTGAAGTGGACAGACTTGAAAACTGGGGCTCTGACACCATCTATTTTCGAAAGCAAGTAAATAGCATAATTTGCCTTGTACATTATCGTCTTATCAAGTTCACGCAATCCTTCCGGTCCAAGCAAAGCCATGTAAACAGCTGATGCAACAGCACATAAGGCTTCGTTGCTGCACACATTTGATGTTGCTTTTTCACGTCTAATGTGCTGTTCACGAGTTTGCAAAGCCATACAAAAACCTTGCCTACTACCATCCATTGTTGTTGTCATTCCAATTATGCGTCCAGGCATCTGCCTAATCAACCTTAAATCGTCATGACAAGCAAAAATCCCCAAAAGAGGACCGCCAAAATTCATTGCATTCCCAAGAGGCTGGCCCTCACCAACCACAATGTCCGCACCATAATTACCTGGAGGCTCCAAGATTCCAAGAGAAATCGGGTCAACGCCCACGATGAAAAGCGTCTCGTGCATGTGCGCTTGCTCACTCACTTCATGAACTTGCGTTTCAATAAAGCCTAGATAAGATGGATTCTCAATGTAAACTGCTGCTGTTTTATCTGAGATTTTATTCTTCAAATCTTCGAGGCTGATCTGTCCAGTTTCCTTGTTGTATGCCACTTGCTTGATTGTTAATCCAGCCGGTTCCACATACGTCTGCAGAGTAGCCATTCTTTCCGGATGAACGATTTCGGGAATCAGAATTTCATTTCGTCTTGTTACACGAGCTGCCATGCGGGCTGCTTCGCCCAAAGCGGAAGCCCAATCATACAAGGAGCAACCAGCAACTTCCATACCTGTCAATTCACAAATCATGCTTTGATACTCAAAAAGAGCTTGAAGCATGCCCTGCGATACTTCAGGCTGGTAAGGCGTGTAAGAAGTAAGCAGCTCACTGCGTTGAATAATTTCTTTTACAACCGCTGGAACATAATGGGGCCAGCAGCCAGCACCCAAAAACACGGGCATATCATTGCATGTCTTGTTTTTTGAAAGTAAAGCCTCCACGTGCTTTTTGATTTCAAATTCTGATAGAGCTTCTGGGAGATTCAACGATTTGTCTAAACGATATTTTTCTGGAATGTCCGCATACAATTCTTCTATGCTTTCTATTCCTATTTCCTGCATCATTTCCTGCTTGATTTCTGACAGTGAATTCGGAATATATGGATGACTATGGTTGCTCAAGGCTTCTTCCTCATTAGGAATAGGATTAATCAGCGGTATCTTCTTTAAGCTTTTTTGACGTGTTGAATCCAAGCGTTGAACGAGCTTCAGTATTGTATTCCTTTTGCTGTAACCATTTTCTTCGGGTATTTAATGGCTATGATTTCGTTTACGAACTCCGCGCGTTTAATCAGCGCCTTTGGGGCGAACCTTCCCGTCAAGATAACATCTGTTTTCTTCGGGATATTATCCAAGAACTCCAAGACTTCTCTAATGTCTAAAAGCTTGCAGTGTAAGGCCAAATTAATTTCGTCCAGAATCAACAGATCCGGCTTTTTTTCCTTAAGGACTGTTTCAGCGAAATCTAAGGCTTTACGAGCTAATTCTTTATCTTCTTCACCTAGGTTGTCTAGTCCATGCCATCCTTTACGGCCAAATTGGTAAATCTCATAGTAGGGTGCAAGCATTTTCCGAATTTTATATTCACCAGTGTTCTTCCACCATTTCAAAAACTGGATTAGAACAACTTTGTGTTTGTGCCCTACAGAACGTAACGCCAAGCCTAAAGCATTAGCTGTTTTTCCAGCCCCCGTGCCCGTGTAAATGTAAACATATCCCATTCAGTTTTCCTCCTTTTACATTATTTCTTTACTGTTCAATGATTATAAGTTTTAAATAGGGTCATGTTCTCATGTTAGTTATGGAGCAGTAACAAATGGAGTACGATTATGAAAAGCTTCTGAAGACGGCGCGTTCACAAATTCCTGAAGTTGCTTCAAAACATGAACGTCTCGAACTTCCTAGAATAAGTATAACGGTTGTAGGTATACGAACGGTAATTCACAATTTCAAAGCGTTGGCAGAAGCTTTGAATCGTGACCCGCGACATCTGCTAAAGTTTTTGACAAGAGAAATGGCTACAGCAGCAACTATGCAGGAGTCAAAGGTGATTTTTCAAGGAAAGTTCTCGCGAGATACATTTGAAAGGCTTACTCAGAGGTATATGGAACAGTTTGTCACATGTCCCGTTTGTAAGCGTCCAGACACAAAAATTGTTAAGGAAAAACGTTTATCATTCTTGGTTTGTGAAGCATGCGGAGCCAAAGCGGCTGTTAGACAATTATAAGAGCGTTCAAAAATTGGAAGCCTACATGAATCTTAAAAAAATCGGCAACAACGTTCTTCTAGCAATGTGTGACGCTGAAATAATCGGCAAGACATTGCGAAAGGGAAAAATGGTTTTCCATGTAAAAGAAGAGTTCTATAAAGGCACAAAAGTCAGAATTGAAGAGGCTGTAGATTTGATTGCAAACTCAACAATAGTGAACATGATCGGCAACAACGTTGTTCAAAAAGCCATAGAAAAAGGTCACGTGCACCCTGAAGCAGTATTAACCATTGATGGAGTACCTCATGCACAAATAGTAAAAATTTAATCCCGAATATTCTCAAAAATAAACGCGCGTTTTCTTCTTAAGGAAGGCGTATTCCCACCGACCTGACGATGGAACTGACGGCAAAAATGAAATATTGTTGAGACGATGTATTTTAAGGAGTACGTAGGGGGAGGTGGATACCATAGCAAATTATAGATTTGGGACAAGTGAGGATTCCGCACGTAAGCTTGACTCTGAGGATCCCCTCGCGAGGTTCAGGCAGAGATTTTACATCCCAAAAGCATCAATCTATATGGACGGTAATTCTCTCGGTCTTTTATCAAAAGATTCTGAAAGCTCAGTTTTCAGAGTACTGAACGAGTGGAAGACTCTGGGTATAAGGGGGTGGCTCGAAGCAAAGCGTTCATGGTTCTATCTTGCTGAAGAACTCGGTGCAATGTGTGCAAAACTTGTCGGTGCAGAGCCTGAAGAGGTAGTGGCTACAGTCACGACTACAGTCAATATACACTCGCTTGTAGATACCTTTTACCAGCCCAATGGAAAGAGGAAAAAGATACTTGCGGATGAACTTGATTTTCCATCAGACATATATGCTTTAAGGAGTGCAATAAAACTTAGAGGATTGAATCCCAGCGAGAATCTCATCCTTGCTCCAAGCGAAGATGGCCGCTTTCTAGATGAAAAGAAAATTGTTGAATTGATGAATGAGGAAGTTGCACTAGTTTTCCTTCCTTCTGTACTATACCGAAGTGGGCAACTCCTCAACATGCAATATCTCACAGAGGAAGCACACAATAGAGGAATACTAATAGGTTTTGACTGTTGTCACTCTGTTGGTGCTGTGCAACATTACTTTGACAAATGGAATGTGGATTTCGCCCTCTGGTGCAGTTACAAATACCTAAATGGAGGACCTGGTAGTACAGCCTTCCTTTACATAAACAAGAAACACTTTAGCCGTGAACCCACTCTTGCCGGCTGGTTTGGATCCGTGAAAGATAAACAGTTCGACATGTCTCTGATCTTTGAACATTCTAAGAGTGCAGGAGGATGGCAGATATCATCACCCACAATTTTGAGTTCAGCACCAATTGAAAGCTCCCTCAAAATAATTATCGAGGCCAGCATAGAAGCAATAAGAAAGAAATCTCTAAAAATGACCTCATATCTGATATACTTAGTTGACGAAACCCTCTCTGAACATCCGTACAACTTCACAATTGGAACACCAAGAGAACCACAGTGCAGGGGCGGACATGTTGCAATTGAACATGAAGAAGCCATGAGAATCAGTGAAGCTTTAAGGGCGAGAGGCGTGATCCCTGATTATAGACATCCAAACATCATAAGAACTGCCCCCATACCTCTCTACAATACTTATTATGAAGTCTGGAGGTTTGTTCAGCATCTAAGAGAAATAATTGATAAAGGGGAGCATGAGAAGTTTACAAAGGAGAGAAAGATAATATCTTAGATCCATGCATACGCCAATTTTTTTGGGGCTTTTCAGTATACTCATGTGTCAATTTTTTCTGACAAGCGCGCGCTGCTTTTCACATTGTAGTATGTTTTTATTCTCTAGCGTGCTAATCGAGGCTTTGAACTTATCAGGCCTTCTCTTTGTCTTATTATTGTTGAAGCTTTGTTGCTTGGGCCATCTCCTCTGGTTACGAAAACACCAACATTCTCTCCGACGGCTTTTGATATTTCCGCAACATCTCTGTGTGTAAATCCTGGACAAAGCAGAATCGAGTGAACACCGTCTTCCTTGACAAGTTTTCTGCACGCTTTAATTGCTTGATCCTGACTCTTAACCACTACTACATAGAGTTTATACTTGGATGTCTCAACTACACACCGGTGTTTCTCAGGCTCTGCATCAGGAGTATGAGCAACAAAAACCGCTTTAAACACCATTTTTCATCAACTCACCAGAGACATTCTTCACGTTTACGTAACAGATGCACGGTCTATTTAACTTGTTACCGCATTCATCATGGAAAAAAGAGGGAAGCGTGGAAGATGTTAGAGCAGTTACCTCGTTCTTGTCAAACGAACAAATAGTAAAAATGTGCGCCTATACCTGTTTAATAAAAGAACATGTATGTAAAAGCAAGGTTCGTGGAAAAGGATTATGCCTTTCCTGAAGTAACTCGCTCAATCCTTTCCTGGATGTACTTCATCTCTCTCAACCCAGCTGAACTTCCTCTGGAGAGCTTTCTGGTAGTACTGTTTCCAATCGTAGTTGACATGTTTTCCCCATTCATAATATATTCGAGGGTCTATGTAGCTTTTCAGGGATGTAGCGAGGTTGTAGTTACGGGTTTCCTTCTGGATATCGATTTTGAGCTTCAGCTTGTTTATCGCTGCTTTGTCCCGTTGTTTCCGACTCTCTAATCTCTGCCTTAGCTTCTCCATCTGCTCCGTATGTTTGATCTTCAACAGTTTAATGCGTTGCCTTTGGCGGGCAATGGCTTTTTGCTTAAGGTCAATGCGTTTCTTCAGAGCTACAACGGGGTTGCCTTGTTGCTTCCTATCTGCGAGTTGTTGCCGATAAACCTTCAATTTCTCCTTCATCTCCGTTAGCCATTTCTCCTGTTTCCTCAGCCACTCACTATCTTTCTCTTCCCGTTGCTTAGCCTTATGTCTAAGCTTGTCCTGAGCCTTCTTCCCCCGGTCTTTCAAGGTCACGAGGTGATCCTTCTTCTTTTCCAAAGAAGATTTCCAAGTTTTAGAAATAGTGCGCCGATGATTGCAAACTTTAGCAGCATCCAAGTTCGCCATCTTCGCGACATATTTCTTCACATATCTAGGGTCCTCAAGTCCAACATGAGTCTTTTTCAGCTTCGTTTCAACAGCTTTAGACGCATAGTAAGTGCGGAACACCTTAGCTGAGAGCCCAGTCATTACCTCATCAAGAAATTCGCTTACATGTTGCGAGCGGACACCATCAAAAAGAGTGGACCTCGCGTTAGCTGCGAACTCCTTAAGGTTTCTGATGACATCATCTGGGAGTTCAACTGTGAAGACATGTGGAACAGAGTCCTTTCCAAGGAAGCTAAAGGTTACAGTACCATCCCCGTTGGGGTGTACATGTTCTGGTCGGAGGGTTGAGGCGCCAATGGTGTCTGCCTCGTCAGGATCCTTCTCGTCGCCGACCCTGATTTTCAGCTTATTGATGAGGAAGCAAACAGTCGCTATTTTTCTGCGTCTTGGATTATCCGCGTTGAGGTTCTTTTGGATGTGCCTTTGAACCTTTGTAAGGTTGCGGCGAAACTTCTTGGCTTTGTCGAATTTCTTAATATCCTTCTGTTGTTTCTGGATGCTGGAGTCAGAAAACCAAACATACTTCGTCTTCCCGGTAAGTTTGTCCTGCCATCGTGCAATCCACATGGCATTATGCTGCCAGACAGTAGTCTTCCAGTTCCCTGACGGTCTAGGGGCATCTGGCGAAAGGTTAAGCTCAACGTCTTCCACGCGTGGTCCCTCCTTCCAGCATCCCCTGAGAGGATGTTTCCCGCGGCCTATGAAGATGGAGCTTGGTTCGACAACATAGTTGGCTACCTCCACTCGGACATTATCAACATAGGCATATCCGTAGCGCTCCTTGTTCGCCTCTCTTCGGGCTTTTCTCTGAGCTGCCAGCTTTTTTCTCTCTTCTCTAGAGCGGTTCGCCTTCCATGCTCGTTCCTTTTCGACGATGGAGAGAATAGCTGAGTAGTTAACATCGCTAGGTTTGACATTGAATCCGAGCTTCTTTGAGAAATCACGGTGAAAGTTCTTTGCGAAAACAGGGTCCTCAACGTATGGAGTTCCTATTTTCTTCGCCCAGACGAGAGCCATTTCCTCCTGTTCCTGTGTCAGCCCAATATTCTTTCCCTTGACTTTGATTGTGAAACTTCTTTCCTTGTATCGGGGTGGAACTAGGACGCCGTTATGGTGTAATCGCTCCATTCAGTTATCCGCCTAACTATTTTCTTATACGGGATTGGACAGGACTTAAACCTTGCTTCCCTTGATAGAATTTACGTCATTAAGCTTGTAGTTGTATATAAATTTCTCCAACACTTGAAATACATCGACGTACTCAACTACGCCGAGTAAATGGTGAATTTGATCAGTGATCATACGCCTGAATAAACATGCTTTTAAGAAAGGTTTTATACTCTTTTGGAAGGAATGGTTGAGGTGACTAATTGGGTAAGAAGAAGGTTAAAAGCGAGGAAGAACTAAATAGGATGGTTCTTCCATCTAAAAATGATGTTTTAGGAATAGCTGTTAAAATGCTTGGGTATGACCGTATTTTAGTTAAGTGTCAAGACGGTCATGAGCGTTTATGTCGCATACGCGGTAAAATGAAGCGGCGGGTTTGGATACGAGAAGGAGACATCGTTTTGGTTTCTCCCTGGGATTTTCAATCTGATAAGCGTGGGGACATTTTTTGGCGTTATAAGCGTTCTCAAGCAGAATGGCTTCGCAGAAAAGGGTATCTAACCGGTTAGTTGGTTATGGATGGAGAATGGAAGGTGTCTTTTAGGGAACATGTGGAAAAAAGGCTTGACAAGAAAGAAAAGGCTTATGAAACTGAACGGTTGATGAAGGAGAAGCGGAGCGAAGAGTACGAGGTTTTGGAAGAAGTTTTTGACCGCTCAACTTTGATGGTGATTTATGATTTTCTAAACAAAGGCGTTATAGATGAAATTCATGGTGTTGTTAATGCTGGAAAGGAATCACGTGTTTATTGGGGAAAAGACAAGCAGGGAAAAGAGCTGGCAATAAAAATATACTTAACTATTTCAGCTGAATTCCGTAAAGGCATGCTTAAATACATTGAAGGAGACCCCCGATTCAAAGCAGTAAGACATGACACCCGCTCGCTGGTCTTTGCATGGGCTCAGAAAGAATTCAGGAATTTGAAACAAGCAGTAACTGCACGTGTTAAGGTTCCGAAACCAATTGCTGTGAAAAAGAATGTGCTCGTAATGGAGTTTATTGGGAAGAACGGGAGAAGTGCACCTTCTCTGAAAGAGCAGCCGCCGAAAAACCCGGAAAAAACTTACAAAACTTTGTTAACTTACTTAAGGCAGCTTTATCGCAACGCTGATCTTGTCCATGGAGACTTGAGTGAATACAACATTATGGCCTATGGGGGTGACCTAGTGCTGTTTGATGTTTCGCAGGCTGTTCCTATTGTTCATCCTTTATCAGATTTCCTTCTGCGTAGAGATTTGAAAAACCTTAACAGATACTTCAGCCGTTTAGGTGTTGAAGTTCTATCACTTGAGGAGTGTTACAGGAAGGTTACGGGACATGACAGAAGCTAGCTCATTTCTTAAAGTTCCAAGGGAACGGATAGGAGTCTTAATAGGGCCAAGTGGGGCGATAAAGAAATACATTGAAAAGACGCTTTTTGTCAAGCTTGAGATAGAGAGTGAAACAGGCGGCGTTAGAATAACCATAGCTGAAAATGCTGAAGATCCATCTTTGCTTTTCAAAGCTAAGGCTGTTATTACTGCTATTGGTAGAGGCTTCGCCCCAGAACTTGCTTTCCGGCTGATACGTGATGAAGACTCTTTCTTGGAAATGATTGACCTGCGAACCATTTTTGGAAGATCTGAATCAGATATCAAGCGTGTCAAAGGCCGGATAATAGGGATGGAGGGCAAAACAAGAAGGATACTTGAGGAGTTGACGGAAACCAATGTGTGTGTATATGGACATACTGTTAGTTTAATCGGAGACATTGAGCAGGTTCAAGCTGCAAAGGAAGCTATTCAAATGTTGATTAGAGGAAGCCAACATAGCACAGTTTACAGGTTCCTGCATAGGAAACGCAGGGAGCTTAAAAAAAGAAAGCTTGAACTTTGGGAAAAACCAGAAGAGAAATGATTGGCAGGCTCTTCGCACTCAAGATCTCAATCATTAGGTTCTTTCAGTGGGCCAGAGTCGTCATTGCCCGCCATAACAACCAAATGGTAGACTTGAATAAAAAGTTATAGGCAGTGTGGTATTCACGTATCTGGATGCAACAAGTGACGACATGGTCCAGAATGCACAGCAAAAAAGTTAGTGTATATCATTTTGTTTAGCCCTTACAACAGGCAACTTTCTCTTAATTGGTGTGCATCATGGGTGTCTGTGAATGAGGCTTGAAGTGTTACTGTAGCAACTTTTTAATTGGCTTGGTTATTCAATGGTAAGAATGTGGCTTGGAAAGCAATACTGAGGTAAAATCTAGGCAAAAGCAGAGATCGGTGGACTGCTGGAAGCGAAAGTTTTATTTGCCCTGTCGCATATGATATTTGTTTTACAAGTGGAATTAAAATGCCTATGCTTTATATCAAATGTAAAACTTGTGGCGAGGAATTTCTATCAGGAATAGATATTGACGAAAAAAGCTTTGAAACCGCAAAATTCACGGGTTATCACACGTGTCCAAAATGGCATGCACATAAATACAACAAGAAAGACTACTATTTCAAGGAAATAATTCTCAAACGTTAAGCACACAAATCCTCTCTTTATGAAACTATCAAGCTCATTGTGTGCGACGAAAGAAAGCTTAGAATGGACCTGAAGTTTCGTTGGGAAATATGATCTGGACAGTAATGTCTTTTCGGAAGAGCGAATCAAACTTGATCACAATAATAAAGAAGAAAATCTAGAAGATACAGAGTAATTGTAAACGTGTTGAAGATTATGCTTAAGAACATTCGTGTAGTTCCTTTGGCTGCTGAAAGCCTTGGTGTAAGATCGATGTGCACATATGTTGAAACTCCAGATGTGAAAATACTTTTAGATGCCGGAGTTTCGCTGTGTCCAAACCGTTTTCGCTTGCCACCTCACCCAGAAGAATTCAAAGCTATCACCCTGTGCCGCAGAAGAATTGCAGAAGCCTCGGAAAAAGCTGAAATTATAACAATAAGTCATTACCATTTCGACCATCATACACCTTCTTATGAAGATTGGCTATGTAACTGGACAGAAGCAACAGAAACCGCTAGACAAATTTATGAGAAAAAAACAATTTTAATGAAAAACCCGAAAGAGAAAATCAATTACAGCCAAAGAAGAAGAGGATGGATATTTCAGAAAACAAGCGGAAAATTCGCTGAAAAAATCCAGGTTGCGGATGAAAAAACCTTCACCTTTGGAAAATCAACAAAAGTTAGATTTTCAGAACCTGTTTTTCATGGAGTTGAAAACTCAGTTTTAGGCTGGGTTTTAATGACAACCATCGAATATGAAAGTGAGAAATTCACGTTTGCACCCGACGTTCAAGGTCCAATGTGTTCACACACGCTTGAACTAGTTCTGACAGAAAAACCGCAGTTGATAATGATAGGTGGCCCGCCACTCTATTTATCCGGTTTCATAGTTAAAGAAGAAAACATCCAATCTGGATTAGAAAATCTTGGAAAGATCGTTGAAGATGTACCCTCCACAATTCTGGAACATCACATTTTAAGAGATAAAGACTGGCGAGAAAAAACAAGAAGAGTCCTTGAAAAGGCAAGTATGTGTGGACATAAGATTTTCACGGCAGCAGAATTCTTGGGAAAGAAAAATCTTTTCTTAGAAGCTGAGAGAAAGCAGCTTTTCATTGAGAAACCACCATCAACTGAATTTGAAAAATGGACTCGGAAAACTAGGGTGACAAAAAGGCATACTAAGCCGCCGATTTAGTCCTTAAGCAGCTTTTCTATCTCTATCAAATCTTTAAGCAAGCATTTATACAATATTCCATAGAATGGGATTGAAATTCTTTTTTGTTCCAGCTCAAAACGTAGCTCTTCCATTAGAATTCCGGAGCCCTTTACCTTTTTATGCTTCGATTTACTTCGTAGGTTCCCCTTTGAAGTTATATTTACACCGCAACTTGGGCTTCCATCAACACCTATCACCAGCTTTGTCTTTATTCCGCTTTTTGCATATTCCTGTATTTGATCAACAATTTTATCGGCGATTTTTCTGCAGTGACTTCTGAACACGGCATTATCATACTGATCTTTGGTTTGAGGTTGTCTCAGTAAACCAGCATACGTTAATTCGGGACACAGCATTTGGATTATGCCTACCTTGTTACTCATTAGCAATTCTATAATTTCAGTTATTACACTTGATCTTTCTGCCAAGCCTGGCACACGAGAATTCTGATTTAGGATGCAATGGGCCACTACTGCCATTCGTCCACTTCTCTTATCATTGAGCAATTCTATTCACATAATCCTTCAAAGGTCTCGGAATAATGTCTATCTTAGCAATTGTTCACGGAATATTTTTTTCTGATCTTCACTTATTCGTTCAATCATGTTTTCAACCATGTCAACCTTTGTTGTTAATCTACCGATACAGTGGTGATTTCCATTCGTAATTGATGCCATAACTTCCGTAACAATAAGGCCATATGTTTCGCGACCCCACATGTGAGGATTTGTGTTTACAACAATTGTGTGAATTCCTTCGCGTCTTATTATTTTAGAGACGGATATTACATCCTTCACAGCTATGTCTTCGTATTCTCTAACAACAATGCGGACTTCCTCTATCTGTCGAACCTCACCAGTTTCAAGACTTCTCTTCAGAGGAACATTTGCACTCCCATCAGTTATTATAACCATAACAGGCAAAGTTGACGGGTCTCTCCTTTTCGCTTCCTTCAAGACCTCCCGTGCCTTCAGCATCCCAGCTGCAAGAGGAGTGAAACCACTCACACGTAAGTTAGCAAGCTTGTTGGCTACAACTCTCAAATTTGTTATTGGATGTTGAACAACAACAGCTCCTAAATCCTTCAAAGCCACTATGCCCACACGATCTCTACACCGGTAAGCGTCGCTGTGAAGCCTCAGCAACGCTTCTTTTACAGCATCGAGATTAAGAAGCATGGAACCGCTTAGGTCAATTACAAACATCATTGTTATAGGAACCTTGTATGATCTTAGCTTTTCACGCACATCTTCGACACGGATGTTCAACGCTGTTTCTAATGGTTTTTCTCGGCTCCTCTGTTTCCTAGCTGCTTCTCTGATGGTGGCTGGAAGATGAATGTCAACAGGTTTTCCATGTGGAAACTTCCATCCGTAGGGCTTGCCCTTGTGAAGAGTAGTTATCGACTGAGCATGCTTTCCAGCATAAACTCCCCTTTTCCTAGTTTTGATTTTACCCATTTTTAGAAAGAATTTGGATGGAGAAACAATTCTCTTTTCCAAACCGCTGAAAATTCGAAAGCCCTGAGAAACCCCTGAGGATTTGGCAGCATCACTCACTGTAGGAATCCCCTTAATCTTGCCTTTTTTCTTTTTAACCTTTTCTTCCCAAGTTTCTCCATGAAGTTTGTTAGAGCCAACTCTAAGACCATCTGTGCCAGGCGCGTTTTCAGGGGTTTTCTTCAGCTTTTTTCCAAACCCAAAAAGAACACCACCAGTTAACCGGTTCAAGAAAAACATTAACTCAAATTGCCTCTTTCGAAGCTTCTTGAAAAAGCTGTCTTTTTCAGATTTTTTTTTATCCTTCTTTTCTGCGTTCTTTCTAGCCCAGAAAACAGCCTTTCCTTTCAAAAATTTTCTTTTTTTCATTTCTTTTTCTGTTGTTTCCCCTGTCTTTTCAAATTGAAAAACTTTCTTCACTGTTACCTTGAAAGCCTCAGCTATTTCCTGCGGGCTTGCTGGTTCAAGGAATCCTCCTTCTCTTGTCCTGTGGCTTAATGCAAATTCAGCCGCGACCAAAACGTCATCCAATTTCACTTCTTTCCTGTTTTCAAAGGCTGCAAGCGTTGAGGCTGCTTTTGCAATGACTATGTCTGGACGTAAACCGTCAACCTTCAACACTGAACATGTTTCACAGATGGCTTCGAAGAGGTTTTCTGGAATAGTTACGTCTTTCAATACTTTTCTCGCCTGCGCTATTCTATTTCGCAGCTCATCCTGTAGAGGTCTACATTTTTCATAGAATTTTTCAGGGTCAGCTTCAAACTCCAAGTTTCCTTTAACTACCTCTATTCTATCCTTCACAGACATTATTCTTTCAACCGTGACGGATAGAGAAAAACGATCAAGAAGCTGCGGTCTTAACTCTCCTTCTTCAGGATTCATTGTTCCAACAAATATGAAGCGGGATGGGTGACTAACCGATATCCCTTCTCTTTCAACAATATTCCATCCTGTAGCAGCAGAATCTAACAAATCATCTGCAATGTGATCCGGCAGCAAGTTAACCTCATCCACGTACAGAATATTCTGATTTGCCTCAGCAAGGATCCCCGGTTCCAACGCTTCTATCCCATGTTTTATCGCCTTTTCTACATCCAGACTTCCAACAACCCTATCTTCCGTTGCGCCAAGAGGCAAATCAACCACAACCATTTCTCTTTCTTCCACCGGCAGATTTGACCCCTTCCTAAACTTTTCACTGCATTTAGAACACATGTTAGATGGGTCATGAGGATTGCAGTTAAACGGGCAATTTCTAACAATTTCTATATTAGGAAGAATGTCCGCTAAAGACCGAACAATAGTGCTTTTTCCAGAGCCTTTCGGCCCTCTTATAAGCAACCCACCAATTTTCGGGTTTATCGTATTAATTAAAATTGCCAGCTTCAGTTTATCTAAACCTACAATCGCAGAAAAAGGAAAAACAAGCCTCTTTCTTTGCATCTATGACATCTTCCATTCTAGTAAAAGCAAGTTTCAACCTATTAGTTT
>Ga0209986_10002904_pt1 | contig 15325 bp, 11 predicted proteins | sample BlataG_FD_183168 | JGI IMG/M metagenome (GOLD analysis project Ga0209986, IMG submission 183168) | Deep subsurface microbial communities from Black Sea to uncover new lineages of life (NeLLi) - Black_00105 metaG (SPAdes) (version 2) | ecosystem: Environmental > Aquatic > Marine > Oceanic >...
AAGTGTAAGTCGGAGGAGATGAAAAGGGGCGGTAGACGGACGGCAAAACCTTACTTGTTCTTGAGCAGCCTTCTCGAGAGCTTCAGCGAACCCCTTCTTCAACCCTTCTTGTTCATTAGGAGAGATAGGCCCAGTAGCTGTGGTTGGATGATGGATATAAACGGTTAAACCTTGCAAAGATGGGAGCAATCAGAGCAGGAACAAAACATCCAATTCTTCTGCTCACCGTGGGGTTCTTCTTTACTTCCAGCGCAGCCCATGATTACTTATTGACTTATTGTGATAGTGGATATAACTAGTTTTTAGAAACAAAGGTGGTGATCGATCAATCGAGGCTGGTTTTGTATCTCTCTTTGTGGAACGAGCTCCAAACGACGAGCTGGCAAGGTGTGTATAAAACTAAAGACTAGGATCAAATTTGATGCATATAATCATATCTACACAACCCGTTACACTAGCCACGTTGGTTTAAGATGACACAGACTGAGTGTAGTCTCAATTAAATATACTCGTTCAAATTGTTTTTTGGAGATTAGAGTCCCTTCCTCGAGTGATTCCTTTGACTACAAGCACAACCAATGTTAGACTACTTTTGTATATTCTCCAAGGGAGGTACACTCTTATTTTCAACATCCTTTGCTCCCTTGAAAGGTGATCCAGTCTCCGCTCTCGTCAGAGATTGTCTACTCGAGGAACGTACAGGAGACACTGCCTTCCAATACAACACCCCCTCCGGAGGCTCATACACCCTCAAATGGTCCCTTAACAACAAACTAGGCTTAATATTTGTGGCAGTATACCAAAGAGCTCTCAAATTGACCTACGTTGAAGACCTCCTTGACAAGGCCAACAAGACTTTTTCTCTACGTCACAAACCAGATTGCTATGACAATAAAGACTACCAGGCCACATTTAATAAATTGCTCAAAGACTGTGAAGAACGAGCTGCATCTGGTAGACGTGCTCCAGAAGGAACTCCTCCTCCTCCTCCTCCTCCTCCTCGTATACAAATGGCTGAGGGAGAAGAAGACGAAGAAGCGGAAGAGGAGCAGCAGCCATCATCATTATTAGAAGATAGCAAAAACCAAGGAGAAATGAATGGCCATAACAGTGATGATGACCAAAATATTGATATCACTGACAGTGTAGCAGCATTCAACACGGATGCAATATCCAAGAAATTCGCTAAAAAGGGAGGAAGCAAGGCTGCTGCTGGTACTACTACCACTACCACTGCTACTGCTACTGCTACTGCTACTGCTGCTGCTAAAAAGGAACCAACAGCAAAGACAAAGAAGAAGGGCAAAGCAGCTCGTGATTGGAGTGACCTAGATGGTATTAGTGGAGGAGGTAAAATAAATAATGGCAAGAATAATGAAGCACTTGACTACACAGATGGTTTGGCGGGTGACATATCTGCACTGTCAGCATCAGAAATGACACAGCCCAGCTTGATTGATGCAGGAGATGATGCTGATCTGGACAGTGATGCAGAAAGTGATGCCGAATCTATAGAGAGAGGACCTGGACTGTTGTCTTCCTTTGTACGATCGATTGGAGTTAATGTTGTAGGCACTGGTGCATTGAAGAAGGAAGACATTGCTCCAGCACTGGCTGAATTAAAGAAGAAGTTGATGGAGAGAAATGTAGCGGAAGAAATAGCTGAAAAACTCACAGAGTCAGTTGCTGCGTCATTAGAAGGAAAGAATCTAGGGTCATTCACACGGGTCACTACTGCAGTAAGGACAGCAGTAGAAGAGGCTCTAACGCGTATCCTGACCCCACAGAGATCTATTGACGTGTTGAGAGAGGTGAGAGCCTCCAAGGGAAGAGGAAGGCCCTACACTGTTGTGTTTGTAGGTGTCAATGGAGTTGGTAAGAGTACCAACCTGGCTAAAGTTGCCTACTGGTTGATACAGAATGGAGCTAGTGTGATGATTGCTGCATGTGATACATTCAGATCTGGTGCAGTTGAGCAGTTGAAGACCCATTGTGCCAGACTGAACATTCCCCTGTTTGAAAAAGGTTATGAAAAAGATCCAGCAAAAGTAGCATATGAAGCCAGCAAGGCAGCAGCACGTAATAATATTGATGTTTTATTGGTGGATACTGCTGGAAGGATGCAAGATAATGAACCATTGATGAGAGCGTTGTCATCATTGATCAACATGAACACACCTGATTTGGTGCTGTTTGTAGGAGAGGCACTGGTGGGCAATGATGCAGTGGATCAGCTTACTAAGTTTAATAGAAGGTTGGCTGACCTGGCACCTGATCCTAACTCCAAGAGATTGATTGATGGGATTGTGTTGACCAAGTTTGATACTATAGATGATAAAGTGGGAGCAGCATTATCCATGGTGTATACGAGTGGGGCTCCTATTATGTTTGTAGGGTGTGGGCAGACATATGTGGACTTGAAGCGGTTGAATGTGAAGAGTGTGGTGCATAGTTTGCTTAAGTAGATTCCTGTAAGATGAAGAGATGGTGACGAATGACCATACCCATGGACCTCTTGAAACTGCCATTGCTGCTCTAGTAATCTATACATAATGCCCACCCACTCTTCCAGTTCTCAGTCATCACATACCATTATTATTAGTAGACTGGAGACTTTTCATCCTGCTTGCAGAGTAATAGATAAGTAGATGTATATATACCTTAGATAACATTGACACTCCAGTATTTGCTAAATGTCACATATGTAAGATAGAAGAAGAGAAGGAGAGAAAGAGAGAGAGAAAGAGAGGAGAGGAGAGGAGAGGAGAGGAGAGGAGAGGAGAGGAGAGGAGAGGAGAGGAGATACAAGATGCAAGATGCAAGATTGAGGATTGGAGATGCAAGATACAAAATGCAAGATTGGAGATTGGAGATTGAGGATTGGAGATTGGAGATTGGGGATTGGGGATTGGAGATTCGAGATTGAAGATTGAGGATTGAGGATTGGAGATTCAAGATTGGAGATTCAAGATGCAAGATTCAAGATTCAAGATTGGAGATTCAAGATTGAGGATTGGAGATTGGAGATTCAAGATTGAAGATTGAGGATTGAGGATTGGAGATTGGAGATTGGAGATTGGAGATTGGAGATGCAAGATTGAGGATTGAAGACCGGTCCCATTTTCAATGCTGGTCTGGGTTCCACGCAACTGGGCCAGGCAACAAGGAGTGGATATAGATATTGATTTGAAAAACTGAAGATTCTATACAGATATGGAAAAGTCACAGGTCTATTATGGAGGAGAAGGAAGGTGGAGAGGTGGATGATGATGGCGGTGATGATAGTGATAAAAAGAAGATAAAGAAAAACGATTCTGATGATGGTGGAGAAGATGCATCGTTGGATACATTATTATTATGATCATCATAGCTGCCATATATTATATAAAAACAGAAGATAAATAAAGATGAAGGTAAGGAACGTACTATCCCCACAATAACTCTTGATATAGCTGCTGGTCCAGTGGAGGTACCGCACTGAAAGCAAAAAAAAGGGTAGAGTAGGACATGCAGGAGTTGTAGGAGCAGGAGCATGGGTGGTCAAGTCACCATCACCATCATCATTACATAATAATAAAATGAGGAGTGTTGCTACTAATGTAGAGAGAGTGGGGTAGGTGAAGGAATCATCAGATCAATGACGGCTAGATTTTGTGCAGACAGGTTAGACGGAGGAGGAGGAGGAGGAGGAGTTGAGATGATTGAGCATATGATATGATGGAATATAGTCCTGCCAAGCCGAATACTGTTGGTGTAATATCTTTGAAAATAGTAGGAGAAGAGGTAAAGATTGAATGTTGTCATAACTCTGTATCTGTTTGGAGTGTGTATTGTGGAGGTGGGGAAGGAACCAGTGGTGATGGTGATGAGAGGAGAGGGATTGGAAGTGGAAGTGGAGGCGGGTGGCGGGAGGAAGGGTAAGAATGGATGTGAATGGACAACGAGGGGCATATGTAGGATTAAATCGTAAATTGTTAGGGATACGCAAGTAGTAATCAATATATTATAGCCACCATGGTGGTCAAGGTGCGTTTCATTCCAAAACTATTCTGTATATTGCTGGATCACTACGAAAATAACGCAAACCCTACTCTCATTATTAACCATCAATCATTAATCTACTGCAAAACTGACAGGCTAAGTCATTGGAGACAATTCTCCTTGACATTGGACCTACATCCCTCTCCCCCTCCGACCTCGATCTCGCACTCAGAGCCATCTCCGTTCACCTCGAAAAAATGATGCTAAGTAAAACCAGCAAAGATGAGGTAGTATCCATCATTCTCTTTGGCTCCCATACAACTTCAAATCCCCAAAATCAACAAGAACAAGAATACTACCAAGGCATTCAGATCCTGACTGACATCCAACCACCAACTGTCAAGATGCTGGAGACTCTCAAGCAGCAGGCTCGCACTCAGCAAGACAACCCCACCACCATCCATGCTCCTTCTAATGCCATAGATGCCATCATCGTAGCAATCTTTCAAATCTTAGAAACACAAGATAGTAGTATATGTTCATCTCGACGTATAATTGTCATTAGTAATCTATCAAAACCAATAGACGATGAAGGTCTCGAAGATGAACTAGCCTTTATGGATGATGTAAGATGTCAGCTAGAGCACAATAATATCACCCTGGACCTTGTACTAGTAGATATGCATTTTGAAAATGAAATAAAGGGGGATAGTGATGCTCATGAGAAGTGTCTAGCTCAGGTCAAGGAAGTATTGCCGTCATCAAGCCACATCCATACCATTCACGCACCACCCCATTGGTTTAATGCCCTCAACAACCCCCACATCACCCCTGCTCCCCATACATTGGTAAGTAAACCCATGGAGATTGGGTCAAATCTAGAGATTAAAATTAAAGTGTTCAAAAAGACAGGTATGGATCCAAGGTCAAAAGACTACCTCGGCATCGGTCAAGAAGCTGTCGACACTGGTCTGTCCAGTATCGTCAGCTCCAAAGAGCTCTACTTTGCAGAGGGTGACCCAGATGATCCTGCAGATAGAGTAAATGAGGATGATATTATAGATGGGTACATGGTTGGTACAGAGGTGGTAATTGTACCTGAAGATATCAAATCATTAATGGAATACAGGGCAGAATCATCAAGACTGCAGCTTATTGGGTTCACTGGGGTGGGGAATGTTCCCCGACATACTTGGTTGGATGAATGTTGGAGTGTGCAGGCTAATATAGATAAACAAGAAGGATCTGGGTATGCACTAGCTTCTTTGGTAAGAGTGGTACATGCTAAGGGACATGTGGCTTTGTTTAGGTTTGTGAACAGGGGGTCGATCAAGTTGACTGCCGGGATTCCTGTAGTGAGTGATGGTAGTGGTAGTGAAGTATGTCATTTCATCATGGTAGCGCTACCGTTTTTAGATGATGTCAGAGATTGGCAGTTTGCTAGTTTTGAAGTAGAAGAATTAAAAGGCAAAGGAGGGGGAGGTCCTAATAGCAGGCAACCAAACCAAGACCAGTTGGATGCTGCTGCACAGCTCATTGCAGCAATGGACTTGGATGATGATGACAGTGACAAAGCTATCCTTCCTAAAACTGCATCCAAGCTTCCAATGAATCCAACTCAAGATGCATTCCTGGCGTATATGGCTCAACGTTCACTAGATCCAACCACCAAGCCTCCTGATCATCATAGTACCATGGATATTGCAATAGAATCTCTCCTCAATGCTGGTACTAGTGGTGGTACTACAGCTGCTGCATTAGAGAGATTCACAACAGCCTTCCCACTAGGTCCCCATTTCCTCCCTACTACTTCTGGGACTACAATCAAGGCAGCACATAGCATTAGTAGTAGAGATACAGCCAAGGATGATTTCACGATGATGATGCAACAGAAGAGTTATGGACTTGCTATGGTTGAGATGAGGAAGATGATTGAACATGTTGTTCAAGAGTCAATAATGGGTGATTTCGAATATGCAGTAGAGCTGATAGAACATATGAGGAAGGTAGCTGTAGAGCACAGACAAGCAGGGTCCTTTAATAAGGTATTACACTGGTTTTATGACAAGTTTGGAGAGAATACACCAAAGAAGGTTTTTTTGAAGATGTTGGGAGAGAGAGGTGTGACTCTCGTGTCAAATGTGGAGGTGCCTGGCAGTGAAGTGACTGAAGAGCAGAGTAAGGAGTTTCTCAGTTTGAATGTAATAGAGGATTGAATGAGGAGGTGTCTATTAGCAGTAGTGTAATTACAGGCTCCTGTTTTATTTTATTCCAAGTAATGTTTTTTTCCATTTGGACCAGCAGGCCCTTGGGGTCCTTGGACACCAGCAGGACCAACAGGACCACGACCCTCAATTTAACCTGGTACTACTAGGTAGCCATCTTCTACAAAGCAGCTGCCAATCTTTTTCCTCCAGAGGATGGGTGTCTGGAGTAGAGATCAGTGTGGATTCTTAACAAGACTGGATGATGACGTTGGCCGGTGGGGACATTAGATTTTGGTGTGATGACTTGATGGCTGCTTCAATACTAAAATATACACTCCATATATCTGTGTGTTAGACAAGTGGTTTAAATGATAGTTATAGTATGGTACACATTCATATTGTCCCAAACAAAAAGGAAGAAGAAGGGAAAATAACAACAATGGCAAAGATCATCAATGATGAATCCACTTGCCTCTCTCTATTCTAATATTCTATTATCAGTATTATCGATATGATAATTACCTTAGTATTTGCCCATCCATGTACCATTCTCACGAGCCTCATTCCAAGCCTCAAGCCATTCCATAGGACAGATAGAGCGGTACTTCTTAGCCAACTTGCGACATTCAGAGTCCTCTTCGCTCTTCTCTTTGAAGCATTTGTGAGCTTCGTTGTATGCGACAAAGCAATATCTAGCTTGGTTGATGGTGGCAAACCTTGGATCGTGAGGAGCAGTCTCGATCTGCGATAGAAAGGGAGAGTAAGGAGAAGGGGAGGTGAGTCTTGAAGCTTTGAGGAAGAGGGTGTCGGTGGAAGGAAGGGTTTGTCGGTGCACATGATCGATTATCCCAGTTGGACGGGCTTTGGTCGGGGGCGTTTATTGATAGGTGCTGTGATAACTCACCGTGATCTCCACTTTGGGTGGTTCCTCGATAATTTCTTCCTCCTCTACTATTATTTCCTGGACTGCTTCCTGTAAATTAAAAGAAGATGGGGAGAAACACAAGATGAGGTTAGATTTCCACATGTATCAGTTTCTTTAGAGCATTAGATCTCATGAAATCATCACAAGCCTCATTTTATAGCACGAACCTCACAGTGTGATACAGCGTTTCCCATCTTCGACTTTATTAAGTTTAATTCAAGACACAAAGTCGACCTTCAAGCACCCTGTCAAATGACAATATCTTCAAACAGTAGTTATTGATCTTGATCTCCACGGAGGGTTCGCCTTTCCAACATCCCACCAGTGCCCACCCTTCCTGATACCTCCTCCTCTCTATCTGGCCGACTGGTAATGAGGGAGGGGCAGTGCACCTGTCAGGTGAGAGCAATGTGTGGGAAATGCAAGGTGATCAGATCCCTCAGTGAATAGGAGCCATGTCCGATTAGTGGAGTCATGGGCAGCTGGACTCTTTTCCCAATCCTCGTCGGTCAGTGCATCAGATGATCACCATCTGCTCATCCATGTGTGTTTGTGTCGCCGGCGGTGGAATGGCCCAGCCGACGGATTATAAATCAAGAAGGAGCTATCAATTCGGAAGCATTTGCAATTACAAGCACACCAAATACTATAAACCATATCACAAGTGACGCTCATTGTGTTTCTCGTCCAGTGATCACACCTTAAACTCATCAATAGAAGGAAAAACGATGGCAACAGACGCTGATACGAAGAAGGAGGTTTCTCCTGCATCTGAAGGAACCAAGGTAAGTCTTGAAGAGTTGCTAGATCGATAAAGAATTTTTTTTGGAGAGCTTTGGCATCATCTGGAAACTCATCACCAAAACCTCCTTATTTTTCGTTGCAGACCGAAACTACTGCACCAATTTTTGGTGCTGCTAGCACTTTTGGAGCTGGCACTGGTTTTGGTGGCTTCACAGGGCTCAAGGTCGAAAACAACGGCGATGCAGTTGAAACCAAGGACGACGAGGAAGACGAAGCCACTCCAGAGGAGGAGTGTGCTGCTGAGTTCCAGCCAGTTGTCCAACTGGATGAAGTCGCAGTCAGCACTGGTGAAGAAGAAGAGGCAGCCTTATTCGATGCTAAATGCAAGCTGTATCGCTTTGACAATGATAGTGGTGAATGGAAGGAGCGTGGTATCGGCCAAGCAAAGCTCCTCCAGCACAAGGAAAACAAACGCATCCGCTTCCTCATGAGACAAGAGAAAACGTTGAAAATCAGATCAAACCACATTGTCATGCCAGGTACCAAGGTACAAGAACATACTGGTAGTGAAAAGGCAATGGTATGGACTTGTGTTGACTATGCTGATGAAGTACAAAGAACAGAGTTGTTTTGTGTTAGATTTGCATCAGCAGAGAGAGCTGGGGAATTCAGGGATGCATATACTGATGCATGTGAGAAGAATAAGGTGACTTTGGGACTTGATGGTGAGGAGGAGGAGGGAGAGGGAGGAGAGGAGGAGGAGAATGAGGAGACGAAGGCTGCTGATGAGTTGGCTGAGAAGGTGGAGGGTGTCAAGGTAGAGGATGAGGAGAAGGAAAATGAAGACAAGTGAACTGAAAGTATAGATATAGATCTAAATAGATAGGCTTTTTTTGATTTGACTTTTCCTTATTGATGTGAAATAACATATGCACACATAAGAGCCATCCAAATTCTTAACTTACATTGATTATCATTTGCGCAATAACGATCCATTAGCAAAGTAGGCACATCCAAACTGCTCCCTTGCTCTTCTCAGCACCCCCTCTACCCTCCTGCACAACTCTCCCTCCCTCTCCCTCATATCATCATCCACCCCCCCTCCCTCATCATGTTGATCTGCCTCCTCCTTGGTCAGCAACACCAAATTATCTATAGTAGCAGGTCTAGATGCATCCCATCTTGTTAATGTTAAGTGGCCTATATTCCTTGATATAAACACATTCTCTGACCCAGTACCACTACTACTAGTAGAATCACCAGCCCTAGCACTCTTCCCTCTCCATAGCTCCCTTACCAACACCTCCACCTCTGCCTCATCTACTTGCAACCCATCAATGCTCCCAAACCTATCAATCTCCCTCTGTTCTATCCTATCAAACTGTGTCTTCAGCGCCAGTGCCTGTATCCTAAACAGTGGCTCAGGAGTGATGGGTGCATCTGCCAAGTCACATAATACTTGAGCTGCAGCTGCCATTCCAAATACGGCAGGAGTGGTGCCCAGAACGGGAATAGTCATCACCCTGAATCCTGGCACTATTTGATAATCCAAAGGATGGGTTCCCTCCTCTCCAGAGAAGACTAGACCGCACCTAGGTCTCTCTGTGGATAATAATACTGATATACCAGTGGTTATGTTGTGGTGTCTCTTCAGTCGGTGTCTGACTGATCTGGCCAAGGGATCTATGGTGGAATGTTGGAGATCTACAATCTTTAATCTTGTTGGATCTGCCTTGGCACCAGCTCCAGCTACGCATAGGACCTTGATGTTCTTTTTATGACAAGCTGCTAAGAGAGCTACCTTTGTGTCTATGTTATCTATTGCATCGATGACATAGTCTGGATTTCCAGATAACAAGGCATCTTGAGTGTCTGCAGTGAACATGGTGTTGCAGGCTTCTATTTGAGTTTCTGGAAGGATCTCTTTGAAATGGGAGGCAAGTACGTCTGCTTTAGGGAGGCCTACATCTGCTCTAGTGGCTACAGCATGTCTGTTGAGGGAAGATAGGGATACTAGGTCGAAATCAATGATGCGTAGTTTGCCAATGCCACTTCGAAGGAGGAGGTGAGCAGCGTGGCTGCCGACACCCCCCAAGCCTACGACTATTACGAATGATTTGCTAATGTCCTTTTGACCTTGCAACCCAAAGAATTGGACATTGCGTGTGAGCTGTTCTTTGATGATGTCGTCGTCTTCAAAGTTTTCAACAGAAACAGAGGATGGGTGATGGTTTTGGGAGTCGTTGGTGGGCGGCGGCAGTTGAGTGGTGTCGACTTGGGAGATCAGATGTGCGCGTCTTAAGTAGATATATAGGGATGCAGCACCTAATGCTGCACCTGCAGTGAATGTCAAAGCTGTAGACGTGCTTATGTTCATTGAATTTGAATAACGATTTCAGCAGAGATGCAATCGCTCTTTGTTTTCCAAAACAACGAGTTTCAAACGATTTCTAAATTCCGGGCATCATACTATGTTCCAACACGATATCAGAATAAAGGAATATAGACAATGGGAAAGACTGGAGCCGCTGACAAGTGTTGCAAGCGCATCAGGTCCCGACCCCATCACCCTTGGATCTCCACCCTTCGCGTTTGCTAGAAGCTCTCACTCTCGACTAAAAGTTTGGTTCTCCAAAGTTCTATTGATACTCACTATATCTCTTATCTGTCATCAGTATAAATATTACATTGATTCGTAATAAAGGTACTTAATATAAATATCATCCATGGAAGTTCAGTCAGAGAAAAGGATACAAAAAGGGTCGAGTCTCAGTTTGAATTGAGTTTGGGGAAAATAATAGTTGATTCATTCAAAATCAGTACATACGCTTTCAGTATTATATAGTATGAGTGAATATCTGTTAAATAAACACCATTTGCTTTAAGTTATCAGTTGCGTGGTCGTTTAGCTGTCTTAGCATAGTCTTCATCATCAGTCAATTGTCTTTTAGAAGTATTCTGGGAGCAGTGTTGAACAGGAATGCATTCAGATTGAGAATTACGTTCTTGTATTTGATGGAGGGGCCATCTCTGAGGTACTGCAGCTGCTGACATACTCCCACAGTCTGTCTCCATGGCAATGGAGTCGGTGTGTGATCCAGGATGGTAAAGAATTGAATTGAGGCGATGCTGCTCAAGCTGGTGTTGATGGCGCATATGTTGGTAATAATCAGCCAGTTGTTGGTTGAAGGCCGCCTGCTGTCGCTCCAACAGAGCAATCACCGAGTTGTTACTCATTTTGCAAAATAGTTTAGTTTTGGTATGAAACGAACTATATGATGGACTCTACTGATTGATATAATCATATATAGTCTGCTTAGTCATAAAAAAAACCCTAAAACTATGGGCAGAGAGGTGCGGGTGTGCTCTGTCTTGTACGCTATGCCCTCCGACCCTCTCCCTGGTTCTTCTTCGAGCAGAAGCAGAACAGTCCTCTTCCTCTTTCGACAAGCCTACCTTTTTATAAATGTTCTATAGCTTCATTAAATTACAGATCCTTCTAAACAGTAAACCCATCATCACTAGCCAGAGCATAACTAACCATACCAGCTCTCTCCATAACTCCTCCTCCTCCTCCAGCTTCCAGCCTGGGTCTCTTACCACCATGATTACTATTACCACCATCACCATCATTATTCATCACCCCATGCAATGCTACTATATCCATCATAATCTTATAATCACTCTCCACCAGTATATTCCTCATATGATTAACATACGACAGTGCAATAGAGCCCAATAGTTGCCGAGGGTTGACTGATCCAAACTTATTCTTGATATCAATCGCCATCTCTCTCGACAGAGTGAATGGTGCACTTTGTTGAGGTATGCCTCTGAGAGAACATGCTATGATGATGGCTTGGATACCTAGTGGAAGTACATTGCACTCATCAGCAAGTGTCTCTAACTGGTGAGTAAGCACCATCACTGGGCCACCTTGCTGATGTTGTTGTTGTTGTTGCATCGTTTTCATTCTACCTGATGCATCTTCAAAGCACGCAGCAATACTGGCAGCAGATAAACTGGGGAATGAATCGTAGTTGTATTGCCTAGGAGTATTGCCTGATTCAGCAGCTAAATTACTGAATATTTCTACATCTCTACGAGCCCAAGTCTCTAGAGGCAGATCTTCTACTTTTCCTACCGGAGATAGAGGACGGGGAGGCATAATGGGAGGGGGAGGTTGGGGTAGAGATGGTCCCAGGTATGTCTGTCTTGCTGGTTGAACACTGGGATCTGGTTGTTGTTCTTGCTGCTGCTTCTGCTGCTGTTGCTGTTTTTGCTGGGCAGGCATCACTATTATAGGAGGTGATGGTGAGGCAGTGTTCATTGGAGGTGGTTGCTGAGCTGGCTGGATATGAGGAGGCTCCTCTGTCTTCTTGTTCCCTCCTCCCGCCATTATCATCGACATCAGAGTTCTCTGACCTGGAACTCCACCATCTGCCATCTCACATAATCTCAATGTAGTCCTGGCTTTACCTTTATTCGGTGACATATTCTCACCTGCCACGTTGATGATCTTGTTGGTAGCTGCTGCATTACTGCCTCCACCATTGCCACTATCACCATTCAACCTAGCAAAGAAGGTCCCCATAGACCCCATAGCTCCATCATGTGTCTTATGACTCAAAATGGCTCCACGTACCCATCTAGACAGGTTTTTAGTATTACGAGGGTGGTGAAACCTCTCATCTAATAATAAGATGGCTCCCCAGTCATTCTTATGCCGGATGCATCTACCTATAGCTTGGTTGAGTGCTCTGAATGCCTGTTGATTGTACCATTGATCACCAGTCAGCAGACCACTAATACTATTATTATTATTATTATTATTACTATTATGAGCACCATAATCACCAGTGTAGCCATTATTACCACCACCACTAGTACCACCACCACTAGTACCACCACTACCACGTGTATCGTTATATTCCTTCTTCAGATTAACCTTGAGATCCTTGACATTGGGGTAAGGAATGCCTACTATCACCACAGCTCTAGCATTCTTATCTGCAAAATCAAGACCTTCTGACACTTTCCCTCGACACACTGCTAGAAACATGGCTCCCTTTCCATTGGAGATGGTAGTATAATACTCATCCATGACTTTCTGAAGAGCATCATTCCCTCCTCCCTTGGGTTCGTACACCACCTTCTTCACAGCATTCAGTCTTCTCAACAGCCCAGTACTAGTCCACCTGGCCACCAATTTATCCAGCAGAGCATAACTGTTGAGAAATACCAGCATACCATCAGGAACTATCTGAGCAGTAGATAAAAGAGAAGCACCCACTGAATCTTGGAATGAATGTTCTCCAGTAAACTTGTACGTAGCTGTCAGTGGGGTTTTATTATCAGGGGCGCATCCAAGACCGCCAGCCCATACCTGCTTGGCCATATTGACCACATGACCAGCTTCAAACTTAATGGGGAAGTTGGTCCCTAGTTCAGATGCAAATCCTTCTAATGGAGAGAGGGTGCCAGATGTAAGAATAACACTATGAGCTTCCTCTGATAGTGATTTGAATGCTACTGCTGGGTTCATGCACCATAAGTTGAGACAAATCTCCCATCTTGGTTGAAAATCGTCACCACCCATGGCATCATCATCATCATCATTCTGTTGAGCACCATATCCAATCCCTCCCCCCTTCTTCTTCTTATTGTTATTACCAAATCTATTAGGCTTGGGTGGACCTTTTCCATTATCAGTTGGACTCTGTTTGTAATACGCCTGTACGACCAATCTATAATCTCTCCCTCCATTCTCACTCACTTGGTGTAATAATTTCATAATCATGAGGATACGGGATAGTTCACCAAGAGGACCAGCTCCTACTCTATGTTTACCCCTCTCACTACCACTACCCTTACCAGTTCCTCCTCCTCCACCACCCTTCCCCCCTCCCTCCCCAGCTGCCACTCTAGCCTCCTCGATCATCTCCTCATCAATGGCTCTAGCTTCTTGATACTGCTCCCATAACTCATCTATAGTATCTGGCCCTAATCCCATGGTATTAAGATGTTGCAGTAGATCTTTATCTCTATATGAACATTCCCATGGATCTCTATTGCTGGCATCATACCGACCTCCATTCCTTTGTTGTTGGACAGTGTTGTGCCTATTATCCAGCCATTGAATGATTCTACTGACTGCATCATATAGAGGGGCATACACCTCAGGTCTGTCATTCATTGACTGGGCCATAGCTAGGCTGGTTTGTATATCAATTAGTTTGGAGTGCTGTGTTTCTAGAGAGGCACCATCTCTGCATGTATCTTCAATGTTGTGAGCCTCATCAAGGATGATGACGGCGCCTGTCACATTGACATCCATTGCTCTTCTGATGACTGGGTCTAACAAGTAGTTGTACGGCATGAATATCATATCTGCTTGCTCTTTCCAGACTCTGCTGACAAAGTAGGGGCAGCTGACCTTTTTCTTTCCCTGCTTGCACAGATCTTCAATGTCGTGTACCTGATATGCATAGGCAGAGGAAGCTAGCCGCTGTACACCTTTGAAATGAGCACAAGAACCTTCTTTCAGTAGATCTTCACACATCTCCTCTAGGTTGTCCTTAGATCTGGCTATTTTGTTGACACAATAATAGCGTTTACTCCCAAGAATGGTCATACGAGGACGGTAGTTGCTACGTTTCAGTTCTCTAACTACCTGAGCTATTTGAGAGTGTGTTCTAGTTGCGTACAACACTCTAGGGGCTTGGAGTTGAGCTGCAGGTGGGGCTTCTTGGAGAGGAGGTACACCCTGAGCATCTTCAGGAATGAAACCATTGTCAGGCAATGGAGGTGGAGGTGGAGCTGTTGATGTTGCTGCTGCTGTTGCTGCTGGGAGAGAGGTGCCATCCTGATTGTGAGGGGACATCTCTAGAGGTGGCAGATTTTGTTCTTCTTGCTTCTGTTGCCTGATACCTTCTTCCACTCTACGCTTCTCTCTATTTTGCCATGCAAGTGATGAACACAGGAGAGCTAATGTCTTGCCAGAGCCGGTGGGTGCTTCGAGGAGGGCGTTCTGACCCGTCTCAGCAGCGGCAATGACTTTGGACATAAAGGCGATCTGCGTGCCATAAGGAGTATGTGGAAAGAAGACATCGCAGCCACCCATGACTTGATGCCATTGCTTTGAGGTGCTGACAGCCTGCCCTTCCTCCATTTGTATTTCTATCCACGGAGTTCTATTTCTTAAACTTTTCCCATTTACTTTAGAGTCTTTAACAGTGAGGTAATACTGGCTGGATGACCAAGTATAAGAGAATAGCTACTCAAGAAGTAAGAAAGTTTAATAAGCTGCGTTGATCTACTCCCTTCTTCTCTCTCAAACTTTTTGAAGTGTCGACCAGCGCTTCTTGAGCACTCACTCTAGAGGCAGGATTCCTGCTATAGGGCAGATCTCTGCCCAACAGCGCTTGAGCAGAGATCTCGGTATCATGGATAGCTAGAGCATACTCCA
>Ga0209986_10002905_pt1 | contig 15321 bp, 8 predicted proteins | sample BlataG_FD_183168 | JGI IMG/M metagenome (GOLD analysis project Ga0209986, IMG submission 183168) | Deep subsurface microbial communities from Black Sea to uncover new lineages of life (NeLLi) - Black_00105 metaG (SPAdes) (version 2) | ecosystem: Environmental > Aquatic > Marine > Oceanic >...
GATAATGGCCTGATGCTCCCATGTCCAGGCTTTGTTCATCTGATATTCTTCAAACCCCTGGATGTGGCTTACCAGAATGCCGGAACTGCCGCTGGGCCGCAACCGCATATCCGGCTGGTACAGGACGCCGGAAGGCGTATGTGCGGTTAAGATATGGACGACTCTCTGTCCCAGTCGGGCAAAAAACTGGGCATTATCTATAGGGTACTTGCCGCCACGGGTCTGCCCTTGGATTCCTGCATGAAGAAAAACCAGGTCAAGGTCGGAGTCATACCCGAGCTCAAATCCGCCAAGCTTCCCATAGGCAATGACAGCAAATCCCTTTCCAATTCTTTCATCGTCCAACTGACATTTGGGAATCCCGTGTCTTTCAGCGAGATGATCCCATGACAGGTCAACAACTTCATTTAAAACCGTCTCTGCAATTTCGGAGAGATGATCACTGGTCCTCATCAGCGGAATAGCTCTTGTGACATCTGCTGCGGCCACACGTAATATGTTCGCTTGTTTAAAAATACATAATTCTTGAATCTTATATTCAAGGTCCTTAGCGGATATCAAATCGAACTTCTTGCGTATCTCTTCTTTAAGATCCGATTTTTCCGGAGGAAGATAAAGGGTGCGAGGGTCTAAAAGTTCATCCAGGAGCACCGGATGGAGAGCTAGAAATGAGACCACCCATGGGCTGGCAACGGCCAGCTTAACCAGATGGACAATAGCGATTCGATTTTCCAACAGAAGGGCCAGGTAGTTTGTCCGTCGTTCGATAGCCTTGATCAGGTCTACAATTCGACTCAGAACAACAAGGGGTTGTTCAGACCGGCCGATGACTTTCAGCATAACCGGCATGAGTTTGTCCAGGCGATCCCGACCGTCGCTGCTGAGCAACCGTGTTTCCGGATCCTTCCGAAGATCATCTAAAACGCGCATCACATGATCCGGATTTTCAAATCCGGCGTCAGCAAGCACCTTCCGGCCCTGTTCATCTTCTATTATATCCTGCCATACCGCTTCCAATCCGCTTTCAATTTTTTCGCCCTGATCATCTATGCGCTCTGAATCTCCGGTTCCCAGCAATTGGTTGAAATGATAGTGTACAATTCTCCTGTGCTCTTCAAGACGACGGGCAAACGATTCCGCATCGGAAAATCCCATGGATGCGGCCAGACGCCTTCTTGCAACCGAATCTGCGGGGATCTCATGGGTCTGCTGATCTGAAAATTCCTGAAGGCGATGCTCCGTGTTACGCAATAATTCATATGCGCGGGTAAGTTCATCACATGCTTGCTGAGGAATATAGTTTTCACGGGCAAGGACCTTCAATACCTTTCGAGTGCTCTGTTCTTGAAGCACAGGGGCAACGCCTCCCCGTATGAGCTGAAATATCTGGCCGAAGAACTCAATCTCACGGATTCCTCCAAGACCGAGCTTGATGTTGTGTGACATGGATTTGCGTTTTACTTCAAGAGAGATCTTCTGCTTCATATTTCTTAAAGATTCAAAGGCGCCAAAATCCAGGTACCTGCGATATACAAATGAGTTAAGAGATTCGATAAGCCGTTCACCGGCCTGTTTATCACCTGCGACAACCCGTGCCTTAATCCATGCGTATCGTTCCCATTCCCTCCCCTGTTCCTGGTAATATGCCTCCATGACATCAAAACTCATAACCAAAGGACCGCTTTGGCCATAGGGTCTAAGATTCATGTCCACCCGGAACACAATGCCTTCTGAAGTGCGGGAACCGATCGTTTTTATCAAACCCCGACAAAGGTGCACAAAAAATTCTTCATTACTGATCGGTTCCGATACGCCACGGGTTTGGCCCGCTTCAGGATAAGCAAAAATAAGGTCCACGTCAGAGGAAAAATTTAACTCCCCACCACCGAGTTTCCCCATCCCCAAAACAACAAGGTGCTGCGGTGAACCGTCATATCCTGTAGGAATGCCATATTTCTGACACGCCCATTCATATAGCAGCGAAAGCGCCTGATTGATACAGGCATCGGCCAGGGCAGAAAGATCTGCCATGGTTTCGGAAAGGTCGGCCCGGCCTGCAAGGTCACGCAAGGCAATCCGAATCATTTCACGCAATCGAAACTTGCGAAGAATAGAGTATAGTTTGTCCTCTTGTTCTGATTCACACAGCCTCGACAAAGACTTTTTAAGCTTATGATTGTAATGATCGGGCGGGGATTGTCCATGAAGATCGCCGCTTTGAACAAGGTCGGCCAGCATGGCCGGGTTATGGGTGCAGCTTCTGGCAATAAAGTTGCTAAAAGCAAAGACCCGTTTTATAACTTCTATAAAATCGGAATCATCCCACAAAGAAATATTGGCGTCCTTTGCAGCACTGCAGAATGCATCCCATTTGCTTTGAGAATCTTCTATCACCTCTTGTGGAAGGTTAATTACCGGTTTTATTTGTATTGATATGTCTCTCATATTTTTAAATATCAATATATGTATCGTAATGTCTAAAATCTGTACTGCCCAAAGAGAGACCGAAAAGGTCGACAATACCATATTCCATATACGATAATAAAAACCGCTTAATATCTCAATCTTTTTTCTTTAAGAAGATCCGTCAGGCGGTTTGTCCCTCTGCCCAAGGGCTATCCAAAACAAGCCCGAGTGTCTATTCCGGAATAATGAGCCATATGGTTGTTCTTGAAAAAAAGCTGATATGATGTAAAATTAAATTATGATCACCATTACACCCACAATTGCAATTCGTGAAAATGAGATCAAACTGGACTTTATACGATCATCAGGCCCCGGAGGACAGAATGTCAATAAAGTTGCCACGGCGGTTCAGCTTCGCTTTGATGTGAAAAACTCTCCTTCTCTTTCCCATGAGGTTCGCTCCCGTTTGGTTCGTCTTGCAGGCAGGAAAATCACAGAACACGGAATTCTCATTATCCAGGCCGGCCGGTTTCGAAAACGGGAACGTAACCGACAGGACGCGATTGATCGCCTGAAAAAATTAATCCGGAAAGCATCTGAAAAACCGAACATTCGCATTAAGACCAAACCGAACAGAGCGGTAAAAGAACGCATGCTGTCGGCAAAACGGCATCGAAGTAAAATAAAGCGGATGAGACGAGTGGTTTCAATTTCCAAGGATTAACTCCGGAAGTTGGGCGCCGGCTCTTTTGTCACCCGCAAGGATCACAAGAATTCCCGGTAATTAATACCTAAATTGAGCGATTTTTTACTCGATCTGATACGATAATCTTACGGAGAACTTCTATGCCAAAGACAGAAAATCAGGTTTAGTTTAGCACATTTTTGTTATTTCTTCGATCAATTTATGACAAATATGTAACTTGCTATGTAGGCGCGCCCCTTTAGATGGGCATATTGTGATGATATTTTAGACAGTTATGATTATTGATACTCTTGGCATTTATATTGCATTCAAGTTGTAACAATGCGGATAATAAAATCCTTTTAATTATCTCTTGACAAATAAATAATAGAATATATTTTTTTGTAAAAAACTTTATACAAAGTTGTATAAAGTAATCAATCATAAGACAAAAACGTCTTTATCTGGTACAACTAGATTCAGGCGTTTTTTTTCGGATCATTATACTACAGAACGTTTAAGAATGTTGACGCTAGCTATGGATAAAAAATTTATACCTAAAATAACAGTGTTTCACTGCATTAATGCCTTTACTGAAAATACTCCTTTGCCGTTTGTCGGCGGGAACGATTATGAGATTAAATTTATAAGGCTTCCCTGTTCCAGTATGGTTAAGGATGTTTTTCTGCTTCGGGCATTTGAAGCCGGAGCAGATGGGGTGGTCGTGCTGGTCTGTCCCGAAGGGCAGTGCCGTTATGTTGAGGGCAACATAAGAGCAAAAAAACGGGTTGTGTGGGTCCAAAATTTGCTGGATGAAATCGGCATAGACGGCCAGCGGTTGTCTTTAAGCAATATTGCTGCCGGAGACACCGCCACAGCAAGTCAAATAATAGATGATATACTGAAAAATATGGCTGAGTTAGGTCCTAACCCGGCCGCATGAATGGAATTAATCTATGATCGTTGCAGAGCAAAAACCATTATCGGAAATCAAGGAAATCATAGCACTCTATAAAAAAATCCTTATTATGGGGTGTGGCACCTGCGTGAAAACCTGTTTTGCCGGAGGAGAGGACGAAGTTGCCGTACTTGCATCCGCTCTGAGGCTGGCCTGTAAAAAAGACGGCAAGGAGATCGAAATCGAAGAACTTACTATAGAACGCCAGTGTGAAGACGAATTTATCCGGGAAAGCGCACCGGCCGTCTCTCGCAACGAGGGGGTGTTATCTTTGGCCTGCGGTGCTGGCGTTCAGGCTCTTGCCAGACGGTTCGGCAAAACCCCGGTGCTTCCGGGCGTAAACACGACCTTCATCGGTGTTCTTGAAAAACAGGGCATCTTTACCGAGGAGTGTTCCGGCTGCGGCGATTGCAACCTTGCCATATTCGGGGGTGTTTGCCCTTTCACTCGCTGCGCCAAAAAGCTTTTAAACGGTCCCTGCGGCGGATCACAGAATGGCAAATGCGAAGTCAATCCTGAAAGCGACTGTGCCTGGCATTTGATTATTGAACGGCTTAGGATATTGGGACAGATGGATAAATTAAGGATCTATGTTCCCCCCAAAAATTGGCAAACCAGCCTTTCAGGAGGCCCAAGAAAATTAGTGAGAGAGGACCATATGATATGAATATGAAAGTACATAGCAGATTGCAGGAAATTTTATCAAAAGGAGAGTTTGCCGTTACCGCCGAATGCGGTCCTCCCAGGGGGGCAACTCCCGAGGTTGTCCGTAAAAAAGGCGAATTATTAAAAGGGTACGTAGATGCGGTGAACGTAACCGACAATCAAACCGCTATTGTGAGAATGTCGAGCATAGCGGCTTGCTCTCATCTGTTACAAATGGGTCTGGAACCTGTTATGCAAATGGTCACCCGGGATCGGAACCGGATTGCACTGCAATCGGATATTATGGGCGCCTACTCCCTCGGCATCAAAAATATTCTTTGTCTTTCGGGAGATCATCAGAGCTTCGGCAGCCAGCCCGATGCCTTAAACGTTTTTGATATCGATTCCATGAATCTCATCCGGACCGTACAGACCATGCGGGAACAAGGAAAAGACATGAGCGGATTCGAACTGAACGGCCCGCCCCGAATGTTTATCGGAGCAGCCGCCAATCCGTTTGCCGATCCTTTTGAATATCGAGTAATCCGTCTGGCAAAAAAAATTGATGCCGGTGCTGATTTTATTCAGACCCAGTGCATCTATAATATGGATCGGTTCAAGGAGTGGATGAAAATGGCCCGAGATGAGGGCCTCACCGAAAAGGTTCATATTCTTGGCGGAGTAACCCCCTTGAAATCTGCGGGAATGGCAAAATTTATGAATAACAAGGTGGCCGGCATGGACGTGCCCGAGCCTCTGATCAAACGAATGGCGAACGTCCCCAAGAAAAAGGCTGTTGAAGAAGGGATCAAAATATGCATAGAAACCATTGCCGAACTGTGTGAAATTGAAGGGGTTCACGGTGTTCATATTATGGCGATTGAGTGGGAGGAAATCGTCGGCCAAATCGTCGAGTCGGCCGGTCTTACACCAAGACCCTAATAATTGAAGATTTGCGATTGATGATTGATGATTTAGAACTTTAGAGTTTTTTTAATAGTCAATATTCAATCGACAATTGAAAACGGAGTTTTTATGCCCAAGAAGTATCATATTCCGATAAAAACAGCAGAGCCAAGGTACAACCCCATCGGCAAATACGCCACGGTTGAGTTCCGGGAAGACTGTGCCGGCAGCTGCAAAGAGTGCGTCAAGAAAAAATGTATCTATGGAATTTTCCGGGACAATTATAAGCATTTTAGCACAATGAGCGAACCGGAATACCTGTATACCTGCCAGAGCTGTTTTCGTTGCGTCCAAGAATGTACAAAAGGCATTTTTTCCCGGGTGACCAATCCGGAATACCGTACACTGGGAGACGATTACTGGAAACCTGATATTATCAACAGGCTCTGGTATCAAGCCCACACCGGTAAAATTCCGGTTTCCGGAGCCGGCTATCGCGGTCCTTTTGTTGCCGCCGGTTTCGATTCCATGTGGACCGATATGTCTGAAATTGTTCGTCCCACAAGAGACGGTATCCACGGCCGCGAGTATATCAATACCTGTTTCGAAATCTCCCGTAGAGCCACGCCCCTGAAGTTTAATGCCGATATGTCTTTGGCTTCGGATGTGCCTCCCATTTTGGAGCTTCCGATCCCGTTAATGTTTCAGTTACCTGCAACGCTTATTTTAAATGAACAAATTCTTTTATCAGCAGCCAGGGCGGCACAGATTCTGGGAACCTTAATGTTAATCCGGCCCCAGGATTATACAGAAGCTTTGCATCCGTATGCGAATAGCCTTATTCCTTGTTTAACCTCTGAAAATTATAAGGATTACAAAGAGCTTGTCCTCAAAAGCCGGGTGGTGGAACTGGCGGACGCCCCTGATATCGAAAAAACGATTACTGAAATTCGTGTAATAAAACCGGATAGTTTTATTATCATCGGCATTCCGATGGATGCAACGACTGCTTCCCGTGCTCTGGAACTTTCCTATGCCGATGTGGACACTCTTCATTTTTACGCCGACGAGCACGGCAATGAACTTAATACGGAAAACCCTATATTTTTAAAGGAAATGATTCGGGAAGTTCACCTGAAGCTGGTAGATAATTCCATCAGGCAAAAGATCAATCTGGTATTTTCCGGCGGAATCGCAATGGCCGAGCATATGGCCAAAGCGATTACCTGTGGGGCTGACGGCGTTGTTGTGGACAACCTGCTTTTAGTCGCTCTTGAGTGCCGTTTATGTTACCGGTGCCGGAATGATCTATTCTGCCCGGTAAAAATTGACGATCAAATCGATCCGGAATGGGGCAGCCAGAGGATCATCAATCTAATCGGCGCCTGGCACAACCAGTTAATCGAGGTGATGGGCGCTATGGGAATCCGGGAAGCCAGAAGGCTGCGGGGCGAAGTCGGACGCTCCATGTGGTTTGAGGATCTGGAATTGGAAAGTTTCGGTCCGATATTCGGTAAAAGAAAAATAGCAGGAATCAAATAACCTATGAGTAATAAAAAGAGTAATAAAAAAAATAATTTTAAATTCCCCAAAATTGTCCAAACACCGGATCGGTTTCGCAATCCCATCGGCAAGTACACCATCCGGAGAAATGCCCGATGTATCTCATGCGGGCTGTGTGCAGAGCTTTGTCCTTATGGCGTGCATCCTCGATATGACAACTATTCTAAACCATTACGCCCTCTGGATTACAAATGTATCGGTTTTAAATGCAAAGAAAATGATTTTTTCTGCATAGATCGTTGCCCGGAACAGGCCCTGACACTACGTCACAATCCGATCCTGGAAACCCTGGGAGATTACCGCTGGACCGCGGAGATGCTCATCGGGCACTGGGAAATGGCGGAAACCGGAAATCTGCCTGTTGTTGACGTGGAGTACAATCTGGGCAACTCCGGCGGCGGATTTGATAAAATCCGCTTCAAAACACCGGACCCAGATGATTATCTGGACTTAACCGATGAGGCTATTGATACCAGTGTTTCTCTGAACAAACGGGGCGACGGCAGGCCCGTTCGGATTAACTCCATTCCGTGCTATGGCGGAGGTATGTCTTATGGTTCCACTGCATTGTCGGTTATGATAGCCAGAGCAAACGCGGCCACGCTGCTGAATACATTGACCTGCACCGGAGAAGGCGGTTATCCTGATAAATTAGTCCCATATGCCGATCATGTCATCACCCAGATAGCAACCGGTCTATTTGGAGTAAGAGAAGAAACCATCTTGTATGCACCCATGGTGGAGTTCAAGTACGCCCAGGGTGCAAAGCCCGGCCTGGGAGGTCATCTTCTGGGAGATAAGGTGACTCCGGAGGTCGCAGCCATGAGGGAAACCGTGGTAGGGAATGCCCTGTTTTCGCCGTTTCCGTTCCATAGCGTCTACTCGGTGGAGGATCATAAAAAACATGTGGACTGGGTCAAAGAGATTAATCCAAAGGTACTGGTTTCCGTGAAAGTCTCCACGCCCACGGATGTTGACATGGTGGCAGTAGGCAGTTATTATGCAGGGACACATGTTGTCCATCTTGATGGAAGTTACGGCGGAACCGGCGCCGCTCCGGATATTGCCAAAAAAAACATTGCCATGCCCATCGAGTATGCCATTCCCAAGGTACATAAATTTTTGGAGGATGAAGGCGTCAGAGAAAAAGTCTGTTTGATTGCCAGCGGCGGCATTCGCAATGCAATGGATGTGGCCAAGGCCATCGCCTTAGGGGCTGACGGAGTCGTCATCGGAACCGCGGAACTGGTTGCCCTCGAATGTGTCCGCTGTGGGCATTGCGAAAGCGGGCGGGGCTGTGCCCGAGGCATTGCCACTACTGACCACGAACTGGGGTATATGATTACCGAGGATTGGGCCACTCAACGAATCGTCAATATGTATATGGCCTGGCGTAAGCAGTGGTGCGAAATTTTGAGGCAATATGGTTTAAAGAGCATCAAAGAGCTGGTAGGCCGATCCGACCTGCTGGTACACCTCGATTATTTGGATGAAGAAGAAAGATCAAAATATCAACCGGCTCCTCAGGCAGAGCTTATACTTTAGGCACTTATTAAACCTATCCAATATTCAATGCCCAACGATTAATGTCCAAGTAAAAAATACTTGAAAATAGGATATTGAAAATTCGACATTGGACATTATCTGATAAAGGTATAAATAATGTTTTACGGTTTTGACTCAACAATTAAAAATATACTGAAATCTCGGGGCCGCCTGCCTCATGGAAATACACCCCTTAAAAAGTCCGCTGAAGAGGGCGGATGCGGTGTAACCGGTTTTATTTCATCGGTTCCGGTGCGTGGCCGCCATATTTATGAGCCTTCGGTTCAGATGCATAATCGCGGCAACGGTAAGGGCGGCGGTATCGCCGCGCTCGGCCTGTCCGCTCAAGACCTGGGGGTAACCCAGGAAGTTCTGGACACCCATTATCTGCTTCAGGTTGCCCTGCTTGATCCAAAATCCCGACCGGACGTGGAAGAATCGGCTATTGCCCCATTTCTGGAAGTTCATAAAGCCGAACGTATTCCAACACTTGACGATTACCGAGACATACAAGGATTAGAAGTCAAGCCTCCGGATGTGTGGCGTTATTTTGTCAGGGTCAAAAAACATGTGCTGGATCGTTTTATTGAGGAGAATAAGCTTCAGGATTTGAAACCCGGCAAGGCTGAAGATGAATTTATCTATCAAAACTCTTTCCGTTTAAACCAGAAGTTTTACGCTTCCCTGGGCGAAAAACAGGCTTTTGTTCTTTCCCACGGCCGTAATATCATGATCCTGAAAATCGTCGGTTATGCCGAACAGGCCACCCAGTATTACTGTATGGAGGATTTCAAAGCCCACGGATGGATTGCACACCAGCGCTATCCCACAAAAGGAAGGGTCTGGCATCCCGGCGGCGCGCATCCCTTTATAGGGATGGATGAAGCCCTGGTTCACAATGGTGACTTTGCCAACTATTATGCGGTCAGCGAATACTTGAAGCAGAATAATATCTTTCCGCAATTTTTAACAGATACCGAGGTTTCGGTTCTGCTGCTCGACCTGCTCAACCGAACCTTTGAATATCCATTAGAATATATCATTGAGGCCATGGCACCCACCTCAGAATACGACTTCGATTTGCTGCCACCTGAAAAACAGCATATTTATCGCTATATTCAGGCCGCCCATATCCATGCTTCTCCGGACGGCCCCTGGTTCTTTATCATTGCACGCAACAATCCTTATAAAAACTATTTCCAGCTTCTCGGTATTACCGACACCTCTATGTTGCGTCCGCAGGTATTTGCTTTGCAGGAAGGAGAAGTTCAGATCGGCCTGGTATGCTCGGAAAAGCAGGCCATTGATGCCACGCTGCAGAACCTTGCAACAGAGGACAACCGTTTTTGCCCCATAGCGGACAAATACTGGAATGCCCGCGGAGGCAGTGCAACCGACGGCGGCGCTTTTATTTTCACTGTCAAAGACGCCGGCAAGGGAGACGGCTCCAAAAAACTCGTGTGTACAAATAAATTCGGAGACGTCGTTAAGACACCGCAAAATCAAAAACAGTATAAAATAACCCCCGAACTTACAACACCGGCAAATGTCGCCGAAATCGATCAGGCATTAACACAAGGTCTGTCCCTTGACGATATATCTGATTTTAAGGATTATTGTTGCAAGCAGATGGCCGCCTGGGATTATCCCTCGATCAGATACTTTTGCGAAGAGATTAAAAAACAGGCCGCCGGAAATGACATCGTCAAATCAAAAGCCATCGAGATCCTGACGCACCTTATGGACCGTCGTTTTCCAACCGGAGATAAGAAAGGGAGTTCAATACTGCAAATCATAAGACAAAGCCTGACGTCAATTTTTCAGGATTCGCCCAATCTGAGTGAAAATACCGACGGCAGGTATTGTTACATCGACTGGGAGAAACGAAATACTCTGCGTTCCCTTAAAGACAATGAAAAAATTCTGGTGATTAATGCACGGGAATTCCCGCCTGAAGGCGATGACTGTGACGCGCGTCTTATCTGTGCCGCCTATAAACTGGGATGGAAAACGTTCATCTGCTATGGGTACAAGGGACAGCGATTCTGTGGCTGCGGACTGACAAGCGACTCCGACGGTGTCAGAATAGATGTTTATGACAGTTCCGGCGACTACCTTGCTTCCGGCATCGACGGACTGGAAATATATGTCCACGGAAATGCTCAGGATCAACTGGGCCAGATTATGAAACGCGGAAAACTGGTTATATACGGCGATGTGGGTCAGACGTTTATGTACGGCGCCAAAGGTGGAACCGTATTTGTGCTGGGCAATGCCGCCGGCCGTCCTTTGATTAATGCAGTAGGACGTCCCAGGGTTGTAATCAACGGCACCTGTCTCGATTATCTGGCGGAGTCATTTATGGCCGGCGATCCGCTCAAAGGCGGCGGGTTTGTTGTACTCAACGGCATCGAGTTCGACGACGAGGCCAACATTATCGAGCAGAGCACGCCCTACCCCGGCTCCAATCTCTTTTCATTGGCTTCCGGGGGCGCTATCTATTTAAGGGACCCACACCACAAGGTAGTTGTTGACCAATTGAACGGCGGCGAATTTATCGACTTAAGTCCCGCCGACTGGGAGCTGATTCTCCCTTATTTAGAGGAAAACCAAAAGCTCTTCGGCATCTCCATAGAAGACGACCTCTTGACTGTCAACGGCGAAAAAAAGAATTATACAGAAGTCTTTCGCAAGGTCCAGGCTGTTACCCTCGATGTTCTGGCAAAAGAATCTGCCGGAGCCGAAGAATGGGACGAAGACTGGCAGGACGTTTGAAAACTACATAGTAAATTAAAATTTGTAACTTTGTTTGCTCAACGGTTGCATATTCGACATATCTGCCTGAACATATTCGCATGAAAGCACTTTTAGCCTTAGAAGACGGACGGACCTTTACCTGTAAAAGTTTTACCGGCCCTGGTGAAACCGGGGGTGAAGTGGTGTTCAATACCAGCATGACCGGATACCAGGAGGTTCTTACCGATCCGTCTTACAGCGGCCAGATGGTGACCATGACCTATCCTTTGATAGGAAACTACGGCGTCAATCCAGAAGATGTCGAGTCTGACCGAATCCAGGTGGCAGCCTTTCTGGTAAAGAAATATCAAAGTTTTCCCAGCAATTACAGATCTGCTTCCTCCCTGGCCGATTATCTCAAAGAACAAGGGGTGCTCGGTATAGAAGAGTTCGACACCCGCGCTCTGACAAGACATATTCGCAAGGCAGGAGCCATGCGGGCATTCATTTCCACAGAGGATCTTGACCCCTCATCTTGTGTTAAACGTGCACGGGAGATCCCCAGCATCAAGGGACAGGATCTGACAAAAGCGGTTACTACCAAAACCCCTTATTATTGGACTGACGGAAAGCCGTTCCTTTGTGAACCGGCGCCCGTCGGTTTAAATAAAAAAATTTGGAAATTCAAAGGTGAAAAATTTTCTGTGGTGGCCTTTGATTTCGGAATAAAATATAATATGTTAAGATGTCTGGAATCCCGAGGGGTTGAAGTTGTAGTCGTACCTGCTTGGACACAAGCCCATACGGTTAAAGCCATGGAGCCCGACGGAATCCTTCTTTCAAACGGACCCGGTGATCCGGAGCCGGTAACCTATGCCATAGAAACCATTCGGTCGCTGCTGGGGTATGTTCCCATGTTCGGTATCTGCCTGGGGCATCAACTCTTAGGGCTTGCCCTTGGAGGAAAAACCTTTAAATTGAAATTCGGCCACCGGGGCGCCAATCAGCCGGTAAAGAATCTGTTTACCGGGAAAATAGAAATCACATCTCAAAATCACGGTTTTGCGGTGGACGCCCATAGCCTACAGGGAAAAAATATCGAGATAACCCACATCAATTTGAATGACAATACACTGGAAGGGTTCAGACACAAAAAATTACCGATCCTTACCGCCCAGTATCATCCGGAAGCCTCACCCGGCCCTCATGATGCAAAATATCTCTTTGACGATTTTAAGAATATGATGCAAAAAAGCAATGCCTAAACGCACCGACATACATAAAATTCTCATCATCGGCGCCGGTCCGATTATCATCAGCCAGGCATGCGAATTTGACTACTCAGGAACTCAGGCATGCAAGGCTTTAAAAGAAGAGGGCTACGAAGTCGTCCTTGTCAACAGTAATCCTGCGACCATCATGACCGACCCTGAAACGGCAGATCGAACCTATATCGAACCGGTTGTTCCTCTGGCGGTTGCAAAAATCATCGAAAAAGAACGTCCCTGTGCTCTGCTTCCGACGCTGGGAGGTCAGACAGGGCTTAATACCGCCGTAGAAGTTGCTGGAATGGGCGTGCTCGATAAATTCGGTGTAGAAATGATCGGCGCGTCAATCCAATCGATTCAAAAGGCTGAAAACAGGGAACTGTTCCGCAATGCCATGAAAAATATAGGACTTCGGCTGCCCAAAAGCGGTTTTGCAACCAACATGGAAGAGGTCAGAACCGTCAGTCGTGAAATCGGATTTCCGATAATTGTTCGTCCCAGTTTCACTCTGGGCGGTACCGGCGGTGGTACAGCCTACAACCCCGAAGACCTGGAAAAAGTGGCAAAAGCAGGACTCGATGCAAGCCTTATCGGGCAGGTAATGCTTGAAGAATCGGTTCTGGGCTGGAAGGAATATGAACTGGAGGTCATGCGGGACAAAAATGATAATGTCGTCATTATATGTTCCATCGAAAACATGGATCCCATGGGCATACACACCGGCGACAGCATTACGGTTGCACCGGCTCAGACCCTGTCAGATAAGGAATATCAGGCCATGCGGGATGCATCAATCGCAATCATGCGGGAGATAGGCGTTGATACCGGCGGTTCAAACGTCCAGTTCGCCGTGAACCCCAAAAACGGAGAATTGATCGTAATTGAGATGAATCCCAGGGTATCCCGCAGCTCGGCCCTTGCTTCCAAAGCCACGGGCTTCCCCATTGCCAAAATCGCAGCCAAGCTTGCCGTCGGATATACACTTGATGAAATCCCCAACGACATTACCGGGGAAACCTTCGCATCTTTCGAGCCGACCCTGGATTACTGTGTCGTAAAAATACCGCGCTGGACATTTGAAAAATTTCCCGAAACCCCGGACTATCTCACGACAGCCATGAAATCCGTGGGGGAAACCATGGCCATCGGCCGAACATTTAAAGAGGCGCTTCAAAAGGGTCTGAGGTCCCTTGAGATCGGCCGCTCCGGGCTGGGTGCCGATGGCAAGGACATCCCGGATCAAAGGGATGACACAGCAAAAAGATTGTCATCATCCGAAATCGAACAGAAGCTGGCGACCCCAAATTCTCAGCGCATCTTTTACCTGCGCTATGCCTTGTTAAAAGGAATGTCCATTCAATTCATTTATGAATTAACCGGTATTGATCCCTGGTTTTTGTATCAGATAAAACAGATCGTGGATCTTGAGCAAAGCATCAAATCACTGGAAACAAATTTACCTGAATCGCTTTTAAAAAGAGCGAAATCCTGTGGGTTTTCAGATACACAGATCGCATATTTAACAAATTCCACGGAAGACAAGATCAACCGGGCACGCAAGAGCCTTGGCATCCGTCCGGTCTACAAGCTTGTTGATACGTGCGCGGCCGAGTTCAAAGCAGTTACGCCGTATTACTATTCCACCTACGAGACGGAAAATGAAGCCAGGGTTTCTGATAAAAAAAAGGTGATGATTCTAGGCGGCGGACCTAACCGAATTGGCCAGGGAATCGAATTCGATTACTGCTGTGTCCATGCCTCATTCGCCCTTCGTGAAGAAGGGGTTGAGAGTATCATGGTCAACAGCAATCCCGAAACCGTAAGCACGGATTACGATACTTCAGACAAGCTCTACTTCGAACCGCTGACCAAAGAAGATGTGCTCCATATTGTAGAAACTGAAAAACCCATGGGCGTCATTGTTCAATTTGGCGGCCAGACCCCTCTGAATCTTTCGGTACCGCTTCATGAAGCCGGGGTTCCAATTCTCGGCACCCAGCCGGCAAGTATCGACAGAGCTGAAGATCGGAAACTTTTTCAGGCCATGCTAAACAAGCTGGGTCTGATTCAACCCGCAAACGGCACTGCCTCCTCCGTGGAAGAAGCCGTGGCCGTGGCCGAAAAAATCGGTTATCCGGTCATTGTCCGTCCTTCATATGTACTGGGTGGCAGAGCCATGAAAATCGTATATTTCCCTCAGGATCTGGAAAACTTTACCCGGATTGCAATCACTGAATCTTTGGGCCATCCGGTTCTGATAGACAAATTTTTAGATGACGCGATTGAAGTCGATGTGGATGCCATTTCAGACGGCAAGAGAACCGTGGTCGGCGGAATCATGGAGCATATTGAAGAGGCGGGGATTCATTCCGGAGATTCTGCCTGTGTGCTGCCGCCTCACAGCATTCCCCGGTCTATGCTTGATGAGATTATCGATGCGACAAAATCCATGGCTTTGGAACTTGATGTTGTGGGTTTGATGAATGTACAGTATGCCATCAAAAACAACCGGCTTTTTGTTCTTGAGGTAAATCCCAGAGCCTCTAGAACAATCCCGTTTGTCAGTAAGGCAACCGGCGTACCCCTGGCCAAACTCGATTGTTCTAGAG
>Ga0209986_10002907_pt1 | contig 15314 bp, 13 predicted proteins | sample BlataG_FD_183168 | JGI IMG/M metagenome (GOLD analysis project Ga0209986, IMG submission 183168) | Deep subsurface microbial communities from Black Sea to uncover new lineages of life (NeLLi) - Black_00105 metaG (SPAdes) (version 2) | ecosystem: Environmental > Aquatic > Marine > Oceanic >...
TGATCATCTCTGCTTTTTTCAAAATTAACACAAGAACCGACCAAATGCAATGGTGCAATGGGGTCTAGCTGGGGTCAGGTCTTGCTTTTTGCCCGCCTCATGCAAAAATCTCATACAAACACATTAATATTTCATTGCAAGGATGAAAGCGACACAGATATCTCCTAACTTCATGATGAGATTTTGCCGCGCTCCCCTGTCCATTTATAAAAAGAGCTGGGTTGCCCGCAATCTAACGCATTAGTTAGTATGTATTGCTTTTGTATGAGTAAAAGCAAAAAGCAAGACCTGACCCCTTAATTGACTAAAAAGAGCGGGATTGCCCACAATCTAACGCATTAGTTAGTATGTATTGCTTTTGTATGAGTTAAGGCAAAAAACAAGACCTGACCCCATAAATGTGCTAAAATTATGTCAAATATTGAGACCTGACCCATAATCAAAATGAAAAATCGTTCACTGGCCGCGATATTCCTGATATCCTCAGCAACGCTCTGTCTGCAAATATCCCTAACCCGATATTTTTCTGTCTCCCAGCATTACCATTTTGCCTTTTGGGTGATCAGCATAGCTTTTATGGGGTATGGAGCAAGCGGGTCTTTTTTAACTCTTTTCAAATCTTTCAGCTCTGTAGATCGGGATACTTTCTTATCTTACAGCTCTTTTATCTATTCTCTGACCATTCTTCTGAGCTTTCTTCTCTGCAACTCTGTTCCCTTCGACTTCATAAGTATTTCATGGGATAAAAACCAGATATTTTTTGTCTTTCTGTATTATTTCCTTCTCTGTGTTCCGTTTTTTTTCGCCGGTCTGACAATATCTTTCGCCGTTTCCAGAGTCCCAAGGCTTGTGAACAGGATTTATTTTTCAGACCTTTTCGGTGCTGGAGCCGGTACTCTGATAGCCCTTTTCGTCTTCCTTCTCAAGGGAGATAGAGGAGTTATCATATTTTGTTCCTTTTTAGCTCTTTTCTCCTCTTTCCTCTTTAGTTGGAGGCGGAGATTCACTTTTAGGTTTCTCCTTCTCTGTCTTATTTCTGTAGAAATTATCCTCTTCCTGAGTTCTCCTTCCTGGCTGAGCTTCAGAATCTCGCCGTACAAAGCCCTGCCCATAGCCCTAAAATATCCCCAGGCAAAACATCTCCTCACAAGATGGAATTCCATCTCCCGGGTCGATATTATAGATTCGCCCGCCATAAGATTTGCGCCAGGGCTGAGCCTCTTGTACGAGAAAGAATTACCGCCTCAGCTTGGACTATCTACAGATGGAGGGGAGCTTTCCGCCATCACCCGCATAAAAGACCCGGAAGAGCCGCAGCTTGAATTCCTTTCTTATCTTCCCTCCTCCCTTGCTTACTCCTTAACCGAAAGCCCGCGCACCCTCATCATCGAACCAAAAGGAGGGCTGGATGTTCTCTCTTCTTTATATTTCAATGCTTCTCAAATCAAAGTAATCGAGGCTAATCCTCTGACTGCAAAGCTTCTTCGCCAGGAACTGGCCCAATTCTCCGGAGACCTCTACAATAAAAAAAACATTCAAGTTGTTTCAGCCTACAGTCGAGCTGCTTTAAAACAGGATAAAGACACCTATGATTTAATCGTCTTTTCTTTAACCGATGTCTTTGGCTCTACGGGAACAGGCCTTTATGGATTCAGTGAAAACTACCTTTATACAACCGACTCCTTTGCCCATATTTTAAACCGATTGTCACCCGATGGACTTGTTAGTATTAGTCTCTATTTGCTTCCTCCTCCCCGGCAGGAGGGAAGAATATTGGCCACCTGGATTGATGCTCTGGAGAGGAGCGAAATGGATCCTGGTTCTCAGATCATGGCCGTCAGAAGCTGGGGAACCATAAGCTTTTTTATCAAAAAAAGCCCATTCTCCAGGCTGGAAATCCAGAAATTAAAGGATTTTGCAGATAAGCGTCTTTTTGATCTTGTCTATTACCCGGGAATACAAATTGATGAAGTCAATATCCACAACGAGCTCGAGAAGCCCCTTTACTATAATCTCACCCTTCAGCTTCTCTCTCCTTCAGAAAGAGCAAAGCTTTACAAAAATTACCTTTTCCAGATAAAGCCTGTAACTGACAACCGCCCTTTTTTCTTTAATTTTTTCAAGCTGAACAAACTGAAGGCCACCTACAAAGCAATGGGCAAGAAATGGCTTCCTTTTCTCCAGGGAGAATTCTTAGTCCCCCTTCTCCTCGTACAGTCCATCATTATGGCGTTTATTCTGATACTTTTGCCTATTTTTATTTTTCGAAAGGCAAAAAACAAAATCAGAGGTTTTTCTTCAAGAATTTTTCTCTATTTTAGTCTGATCGGAATGGCATTTATGTTTCTGGAAATAACTTTTATACAAAAATTTATTCTTTTTTTGGGGCACCCTCTTTATTCAGTATCTATCATAATTTTTTCTCTGCTCTTCTCATCCGGAGTAGGGAGCTTCTTCTCTAAAAGGATCCTCGGCCAGAACTTAAAAAGGAATCTTAAGCGAAGCCTTCTTCTCTGCGCAGGTCTTATCGTGCTCTATCTTTTTCTTCTTCCTTTCCTTTATGAAAGCCTCATAGGCTTCAACCTGACATTAAAAATAATCCTGACGTTTTTGGTAATCTTCCCCCTCGGTTTCTTAATGGGATTTCCTTTTCCTACAGGAGTTCGGCTGCTGGATCAAGGGGAGAAAAGACTTATTCTCTGGGCCTGGGCGATCAATGCCTTCTCCTCTGTCATCAATTCGATTCTCGCCCTGATCATTGCATTCTGGGGAGGATATAATCTCGTCTTAGTCCTGGCAGCCGGAGGCTATTTACTTGCCCGTTTTTTTCTGGACTTCTCCAACCATGGGAACAAAAGTGACGCCTAAAATCTGCCTCACTTTCGGCTTGCCCTTTTTTTTGGTAATAAGAGTGAGAGTCTGAAAATAGAGAGTACTGCCCAGGGGAATGATAAACCTCCCCCCTTCCTTTAGCTGTTTGAGAAGAGGAGGCGGGACATGATTGGCTGCACACGTAACGATAATGGCATCGAATGGGGCATGCTCTTCCCAGCCAAAATAACCATCACTCCATTTGACTTGCACCTGACTGTAATTTAGCGTGCTTAGTGTTTCAGCTGCTTTTTTCGCCAAGTTTTCCCTTATTTCAATCGAATATACTTTATCTGTTAGGTGGGCAAGCACAGCAGCCTGGTAGCCAGAGCCAGTCCCGATCTCCAAAACTTTCTCTCCCCCTTTCAACTCAAGGTATTGGGTCATCAAGGCTACTATGTAAGGCTGGGAAATCGTCTGGCCCGCATCAATAGGCAAAGGGGAATCCCTGTAAGCCTGACGGCGCAAGTGGCGGCTAACAAACAGATGGCGGGGAACTTTCCCCATGACCTCCAAGACTTGTTTGTCATTTATATCTCGTGTCTTAAGTTGTGCCCGAACCATCTCTTCTCTCTTCCTGGCATATGATTCATCGTCTTCACAGAAGCAGAAAAAAGCGGAACAAAAAATTATTGTGAGAGCAAACACCAATTTAAAAAAATTGCTTTCTTTCATATATTTCTCCTGGCTGAGATGGCTTTAAGCTCAAAAGAGAAAGCATATAAGGCTTGAAACCTCCTGGCCTTTGGATTATTTGCTAATCTTTATAATATTTTAACCCTATTATACTCCCAAAGTAAAATGAGGACGCTAATCCGAGGCAAAATAAAAACGTTCCCTCAAGTTACACCCTAAGACGTATTATCCGGCATATAAAATTGGTATATCTTCAAAATGTGCGGGCTTGATGAATCAAGCCCCTACAGGAAAAAGAAGAGTTTGACAAATCAGATCCCTTCAAAAAAAAGGAATGAGCGCAATTATTCAAGTTTTGCAAGTCTGACCCCATTTTATTGCTTCCTCTGCAGAGATGAGGGCCTTAACCCTTAAGGGTGATGGAATTACCCTAAAATTCACCCTTTGAAATCCTCCCCTCTGGTGATTGACGCTATAACCCAACTCTGCAACGATATGTAACTGACAGGGCTCAACTTTAGCTGCTTTATTAGAAAGGTATAAGAGATGAGAAAAAACTCAAATATGAATCTCATCCTCGAATTAATACAAACGCAATTATTCCAGTGTCATCGCGAGGAGCGAAGCGACGTAGCGATCTCGTTAATTCATTTTAAGAGATTGCCACGCCCTTTCAGGGCTCGCAATGACATTGTAAAAATATATATTGCGTTTATATTAGATTGGCAAAAATTGTCAAATTATTCAGTGTTCAATAAACCAAAATATGATCAAACCAGGAGAAATTTCAGATATATTTTTGGTTTGACAAAGTAAAATATTTTTGATAGTAGTAGCTTAATCAAGATGAGCGAAAGAATTCACGCACCTGAAAAGAAAAGAGCTGTATATCCAGGGTCATTTGACCCTATCACAAGCGGGCATGTTGACATTATTCAAAGGGGATTGAAGATTTTCGATGAAATACTGGTTGCAGTCGTAAAGAATCCCAAAAAAAAATCTCTTTTCACGACTAAAGAAAGGATGAATATGATCCAGGATTTTTTCGTCGATCACAAAGATATCGAGGTGAAAGCCTTCGATGGTCTACTCGTTGAATTTGCAAAAAATAATAACGCTAATATTGTGATAAGGGGTTTAAGAGCCATCTCAGATTTTGAATATGAATTTCAAATGGCCTTGATGAATCGGAAGCTTGACTCAGAAATCGAGACACTTTTTATGATGCCCAATCTCAGCTATTCTTTCCTCAGTTCAAATTTAGTGAAGGAAATTTTCATGTTAGGAGGCGGTCTTACAGATTTGGTCCCAGGGCAAGTGGAAAAAAAACTTAGGGAGAAATTCAAGAAAAGCACTCAAGCATAAGCTTACTACTAAAAAGGAGAGAGAAAATGTTTGGCCTCGGAAAAGCGAAAGGATTAGTTGGATTGGATATCGGTTCCTATTCTATTAAAGCTATCGAGTTAAAACCAAAGGCAAAAGAGGAAGGCTCGTTTGAAGTCGAAAATGTAGCTCTTGAGTTCCTACCTCATGACGCAATCGTAGAAGGAACAATCATGGACTCTGAAGCTGTGGTCGAAACTATAAAGATGATATTTGATGAAAACAAGATTACGAACAAAAACGTTAATATTGCTGTCTCTGGCAGTTCAGTGATTATTAAAAAAATATCACTTCCCTCTATGGAAACAGAAGAGTTAGCAGAATCCATTATCTGGGAAGCAAGGCATAATATCCCCTATCCCTATGAAGAGACAAGTGTGGATTATGCTATCTTGAAACCATCTTCAGGTTCAGAACAGAAAGCTTTAGATATTCTTCTTGTAGCGGCAAAAAAAGAAAAAATCACCAATTACAGTAATGTTGTTAATCAAGCTCGCAAAAACTTAGAAGCAATAGAAGTAGATGCTTTTGCCCTTCAAAATGCGATGGAGATAAATTATCCGGAGATTTTCCGAGAAAAGACAACTGCTTTAATTAATCTTGGGGCACATACGACCAATATCATCATTACCGACAGGGGAACGCCTCAATTATTCCGAGATCTCTCCATAGGTGGCTACTTTTTCACAGAGAATATAAGAAAGGACCTGGGAGTCAGCTCTGACGAGGCAGAAAAAGTACTCAAGGGAATTCCTGTCAAAGATATGCCACCTGAACAGACACAGGCTGTTATTGACACGAACACTGCGAACCTCCTTGAGGAAGTTGAAAAAACATTCTCTTTCTACGAATCTGGAGAAGGAAGTGAAAAGAAAATTGACAAAATTCTCTTGAGCGGCGGATTATCCAAGCTAAAAGACCTGCCGAAATCCTTTGAACAGAAGTTTAATACAGATACAGAGCTTTTCAATCCTTTTAGAAATATCTTTTATAACGAAAAGAAATTAGATTCTGTATATCTTCGGGATATGGCCCCTCTTTTTGGAGTGGCTACCGGACTTGCCACCAGGAGGGGAGAGGAATAAAATCATGATTAGGATAAATTTATTAAAGCCTGAAGCAAAAGAACTCCCGGCCGAAGAAGCCAGAAGGGAAATAAAACCTCCAAAAATGAGCTTAATCTATCTTCTTGTTGTCTTTGCCGCCGCAGCTCTTTTCTTTTACCAAAGAAGTGCTTTTAATAAAGAGGGAGGTCTCCTGGAAGACGCACTAGCAGAAAAAAATAAGCTCAGTGATGTTCTGGGCAAGTTAGAAGAAGCACAAAAACTCAAAAGCCTCTTCGAGAGAAAAATAAACCTCATCAACCAGATAAAGCCCCGCCAGCAGGTTGCAGTAAGGATAATGGATGAGTTAAGCAAACACATTCCTTACTATGTCTGGCTTTCAGAAGCTACTTACGACAAACAGAATGTTCATATAAAAGGGAAAGCTCTTTCTAACAACTTAATCGCAGATTATATTTATAGTTTAGAAACAAGCCCCTATTTCTTCAACGTCAACCTTCTCTCTTCCACTCAGAGGACGTCGAGAGATAATCAATACTTAGAATTTGCCTTAAATGTAAGTTATGTTGTCCAGCCAGCAGCTGAATCCCCACCAGGAGAAGATGTAAGTGAGGTAGCAAAATGAAAGAATGGCCCTGGTATGGACACATCCTTCTGGCGGTGATTGTCTTTGCCCTTCTCTTCTTTATCTATTTCAAACCCCAAAACAACAAACTAACATCCCTTAAAGAAGAAAGGGAGAAAACTGAAGCAGAAGTAACGAATCTGAAGCAAAGAAATCTGCAACTGAGTAAAATTGAAGGAGAATTAATTGACTTGAGGAAAATTCTGAACGAGCTCGAGGCTATCATTCCTAAAAGGAAAGAAATATGGGACATTTTAAGGAAAATGCAGCAACTCGCCCTTAATTCTCGTCTTAATATTGTAAAATTTCTTCCTAAGGGAGAAGTCGACATGGAATTCTACTATGAGTGGCCGATATCAATAGAAATAACAGGAAATTATCACAATCTAGCGATATTCTTCGACCGCTTGAGTAATTTTTCGCGCCTCTTCAATATAGAGGATTTCTCGATTAAATCCCTTGGAAAACAAACAGATACCTCCACCATATCTGCAGCTTATACAGCAAAAACATACATCTTTCGTGAGGAAATTGCTCCTGGAGAGGGGAGTAGATGAAAGAAAAAAAATGAAAAAAATAGCATATCTCTTTCTTTTATTCAGTCTTATTTGTCTGTTTATCCTGCCCATCTTATCTCAGGAAGAAAAAGAGGAAAAAAAGGATTTAGCGAAAGAACTCAGCTCTGAGATGCCAAAAAGGACTTTTCCTGCCTACCAGCGTGCAGGGAGGAAAGATCCTTTCATGGATTTACTCGCAGGCAGAGATTCCAAGAGAGAAACCTCGCCTAGCGGAAAGCCTGAAATTTATATCGACGATATGACCCTTATAGGCATTGTCAAGGCCAGAGGAAAATTCACCGCTATAGTAACCGGTCCTCAGGAATTCCCATTGTTCGTCAAAGTCGGACAAAGATTCTCTGACGGCTTCATTTTGTCAATTCAAGAATCTACTATTACTTTCCGGAAAACAAAAGAAAGAGGCTTTCCTTTATTTAAACCAAGAGATATTGTCAAAGAAATTCACCCAGAGGAGCGGTAACATGAAATGGAAAAATTTTTTCCAAATTCTTTCTGTGTTTTGTCTGCTTGCCTTATTAAACGGATATGTTCTTAACAATGAAGCCTTAGTCACCATAAATAAAATATCTGTCAAACCTGAAAAACTCAATACACTAATAATATTTGAAACGAGCGCGCCTCCAGCCATCTCTGAAACATACTATTTAAAAGATACTCCTTCAACAATTGTGCTCGAGTTTGATAACGCAGAAACAGCAGAAGATTTTCAAATCAGCCGAGGAGAATCTTTGCTCGTTGAGGACATAAGGATAGAAAAAATAGAGGATAACGATATCCATGTTTTAATAGACCTGAAAGAGCAAGTGCCATACAGAATCTATACCGAGCAGGAACAAACAATTGTAGAGCTGAATAGAATCCAAAGAACTTTAAATGGATACATGATAGATTCTGCAACGGAAGAAGAACTCAAAAAATGGCCTAAGAAACAATTACTCTTCAAAGAAGTTGGCATCTTTGAGGAAAAGGGCATGGTTAATGTCACAGCAAAACTGGACGAAAAAGCCATAACCCAGATATTTGCTCTCGAAAATCCCCTGCGTTTGGTAATTGACTTCTTTCACACATTATATCCTGACCCCACTTTCCGCTATCCATTAGGAAAACTGGATATCCAAAGAGTAAGAACGGGACAATTTGAAACGGCTCCCCCTTACACAATCGCTCGATTAGTCTTCGACCTTGATCGGCCCAAATTCTACACTTTATTCTCTGAGAAAGAGAGTTTTACCTTCCAATTCTATAAAGATGAAATAGCTCGAGTTGCTCCAGCCATGGCCCCCCCGACTCCAAGACCAGCACCTCCAGTTCCCCCGGCTCCCACTGAAGAAGAGGTAGCACCTCCCGTGCCAACAACCGAGGTTCCGGTAGTACCAGAACGAGTCATAGAGGTTCCCGTCACTCCAGTCAGGCCTACAGTCCTTGAAGCACCCGAAGTAAGATATGCTGGAGAAATCATCAGCATGAAATTCAAGGATGCTGACCTGCGAGATGTTATTCTCTATCTGGGACATTTTGCCGGTCTGAACGTCGTTTTCGATCCAGAAGTACGAGGGGCTGTCACCTGCGACTTGCAGGATGTTCCCTGGGATCAAGCTCTCGATATTATTCTTAAGTTAAACAAAATGGGAAAAACAATTGATGGGAACGTTCTCCGAATTGCTCCTATGGCAGCTCTCACTCGAGAAGACGAAGAGCAGAGAAAGCTGCAAGAAAGCAAAGAATTAGCCGGTCCCATCCAGGTTAAAGTGTTTGACCTCTCCTACGCAAGAGCTGGAGATGTTGAAGGTCTTCTGAGGACCAGAATTTCCCAAAGGGGAGAAATCATTGTCGATGAGAGGACAAACACCTTGATTATTTCTGATGTGGTAAACAGGATCGGTATGTTGGAAAAACTCATCACTGTGTTTGATACGCCAACTCCACAAGTCTCTATAGAGGCTCGGATTGTGGAAGCCACTACCACCTTTGTCCGCAACCTCGGTATCCAATGGGGATTTCGCGGCATAATGGATCCTCTTCATGGCAACCAGACATCCCTAAAATTCCCGAGTGATATAACAGCTGACGGGGCTCTAATCCCTCAAGGAATCAGCACCAAAGGAATCGGAGGGCCTCTGGGCGGTTATGCTATAAACCTCCCTGCCCCTGCATTCAATACCGCAATCGGTCTCTCTTTTGGCAGTGTCATGGATACCTTCAGACTGGATATGGCTATTTCTGCTCTTGAAACTTCAGGCCAGGGCCAAATAATCTCCAGCCCCACAGTAACCACTCAGAACAACCAGCAGGCAGAAATTATCCAGGGAAGGCAGATTCCTGTCCAGACGGTGGCTAACTTTACCACAACCACAAGATTCGTTAACGCAGCATTAGAGCTTAGAGCCACTCCTCAGATTACGGCTGAAGGAACAATTATCATGGATATTGAAATAAGGAACAACGCTGCCGACTTCGCCAACCTGGTCAACGGAATTCCTCCGATAACTACTCAAAGCGCAACAACCACGGTCATGGTTATTGATGGAGGGACAACCGTTATCGGAGGGATTTACAGGACTGAAGATTCTATTACCCGAGAAAAAGTTCCCTTGCTCCATAAGATTCCCATACTGGGGGGCCTTTTCAAGAATTTCGCTCGAACAAGACAAAAGCGAGAGCTGATCATTTTTATCACTCCTCGAATAATAAAATAACAGGATGTATAAAATGAAAAGAACAAAAAATTCCCTAAAAATTGCAGCAATCCTTTGCGTTTTTTTCTTCCTTCTTTCTTGCGACAACACAGTGGGCACGCACGACAAGTCCAGCGTTATGCTTATAGTCACGAAAATACAAGGGGCGGGTTTAGGCGGGGATGATGCAGATTATCTTGTATCAGATGTTCAAACAGATGGAGGCTACCTGACAAACCCGCTTGTGGTTACACTGGAGGCGAAGTTTAAGAAACCGGAGCCCCTTCTGCCTGGAACATCCTACAAAACCAGTGTAATGATTGACCGCTATACGGTCACTTACACGAGCCCTGAAGGAGACCCTGTCCCAGTTGCATTCGAAGGCAGACTCGCAGTTGTTTGTGAAGTTGACGCTTCTGTGGATGTCGAAATTTTGGCAGTGAGAGCAGAGGCCAAGAATGCCGCTCCCTTGAACGCTCTGATCGGAACTTTAGACGTCATATGGGCAGTAGCCGAAATAAGATTTATTGGTCATGACTTGGACGGCAACGGGGTTGAAGCTACAGGCTATCTGACCGTATACTTTGCCGACTGGGCTGACTCCTAAAAATACTCTTCCAACAGAAAAAGCAGCCTGTCCCCTTTTTTTTATCATTTCATTCGTAAACCCAAACTGATTTTCTCAGTTTGATTGTCTTTAGTGACTCTCTCAAAACTTTGTCCAATTCTTTCTTTCTGCGGGCCTTTAAGATGACCTGGACTCTGCTTATCCCCCTCACCCTAGAAACCGAAGCCAAGGCAGGACCCAAGATTTCTACATCTCCCTCGAAGCTTTTCACCTTGGTTGAAAATTCCCTTGATTTCCTGGCCACGCTCCTTAAATTCTCACCCTGGAACAAAATTTCAGCCATACGGGAAAAGGGCGGATAATTCATGAGCCGGCGGAGCCTCAACTCTTCCCTATAGAAAGAAAAATAATCAGCCAAAGCAGCCTGACGTATACTGAAATGATGAGGGAGGGATGTCTGGATAATAACCTCCGCTTTATTATCGCTCTTAAGAAACCTCATCATCCGGCTTAATGTTTGAAAAGTTTTTTGACTGGCTCTGTAATCTGACAGGGTAAGAATTGTTTCTGGGAAAAGAATGGCAACCAAAGATACCGGAGGTAATTCCACCTGATGAGCTAAGAGCTGCGTTCCAACCAGAATATCAATTTTCCCGCTCCAGAAGTTCCGAAGGATTCTCTCCTGTTCTCTCTTGTTCAAATCTGTCGCAAAAAGCGCTATCCTGCCCTGAGGGAAAATTGTTTTTAATTCTTCCTCAACTGCCTCGATGCCCGTACCTCTTTCTCTGATCATCCTGCTTCCACAGTCAGGACAACGATCCATTTTCGCAAGAGAATAATTGCAGTAGCGGCAAACCAATCTCCCTTCTCTCTTGTGATAGGTCAAGGCAATATCACAATGAATGCAGCGGGAGATGTAATTGCATCTTGAACAGAAGAGATAAGAAGCATATCCTCGTCGGTTAAAGAAAACTAAAATTTGCTCTTCTTTCTTCAGTCTTTCGGATATGCTTTCTTTGAGCTTAGAGGAAATCAGCCCTCGTTCCAGCCTGTCATCAACAATTTCGACCTTCGTCTTTCTTGCCTCACCATCTAAACAAAAAAGATACTTTCCCTTTCTGGCCCTGTAAAATGCCTCAACAGAGGGAAGGGCTGAACCATAGATAAGCGCCGCTCCTTCATGCTTTGCTCTCAACCAGGCGCCCTTCCGGGCATCATAGGAAGGGCTCTCCAGCTGATAGTATGAGTCATCATCCTCCTCATCGACAATAATCAAGCCCAGATGATCAAGGGGAGAAAAAAGAGCTGAACGAGGGCCAACAACCACATCCACCTCTCCCTCTTTTATCTTTCGCCACTCGAGCTCCCTCTTTCTATCTGATAACTGACTGTGAAGAAGAGCAACCTTTTCTCCCAGCCTTTTCTCAAACCTTTCCATCAGGGTTCGGGTTAGGGCAATTTCCGGAACCAAAAACAAAACTCTACTTCCGCTTGCCAGAATCTCTTTAATCAAACGAGAGTACACAGCCTCTCTCTTCTCCGGGGGACCGTAAAGGAAAAAAGGTGAAAAAACTTTTTCCTCCATTTTACGAGCGATTTGATCTGCTACCCCTTGAGACTGTGCATCCAACGAAAAATCTATTTCAAGCTGAGTCTGGCTCATGGAAACAGCTGAAGTTGTTTTTTTTCTTGCCTTCTTTATTTCCTTCTGGACAAGGATTAGACCTTGCTTTTCCAGCCGGAAAAGAAAATGGGAAAGATTTTTGACCTTGAATTTCCTTTTGAGGAAGATAGCGCTGTAGCTTCTTTTCTGGATAAAGCCTAAAAGGTCCCTTTCTTCCCTGGAGAGATCCTCATCCTTGAGCGCAGCTCTTCCCTTATCAGAGAGAGCGATCCTTGTTTTGCTTTTAAGTATAAATGATGGCGGGAGGGAAGCCTGAAGAAGCTCTCCCCAGGACGAGTAATAATAATCGCTTAGCTTCCGGGTAAAGGAGAGGAAAGACGAAGAAAAAATTGGCTCTTCATCCAATACTTCCGCAATTTCTTTGAGCTCAAATTCGGGGGAAATCCTTCTTTTCCCAAGTTTTACGATAAATCCTGTCAGCATCCTCTGGCCGAGCGGAACAAGCACTCTTGAGCCGATTTTAGCGATTTCCTGATAGGATTCAGGAACAATGTAGGAAAAAGACTGGTCTAAGGGAAGGGAAAGGATAACTTCTGCATACAGCGTCATTTCTTGCCCAGGAAGGCCATTACTTTCTTCATGTCTTCCCAGACCATTTTCTTGATCTCTTTATTGCCTTCGTTTCTTATAAGATAAGAAGGATGAAAGGTTGGCATCACCTTTATATTGTTAAATTCATAGAAACTCCCTCTTAAAGCTGTCATTCCCAGTTTGCTCTGGATAAAAAGGTCCGCGGCCACTTTCCCCAAAGTCACGATAACCTCGGGCTTTATCATTTCTAGCTGTTCCCGAAGATAATCCTGGCACATTTCAATTTCTTCCTTGTGAGGGTTTCTATTCTCAGGAGGTCTGCACTTGACAATATTCGTTATATAAACTTCTTCTCTTTTAAACTTCATTGCATGGATTATTTTAGTCAAAAGCTGTCCTGCTCTTCCCACAAAGGGCCGCCCCTGAATGTCTTCATCGCGCCCAGGCGCCTCGCCTACGAACATAAGCTCAGTTCCAAGGTTTCCCTCTCCTGGAACTGCATTTTTCCGCCCTTGAGAAAGTGGACATTTTTGACAGTTGAGGATCCTCTCTTTCAGGGAAAGATAAGGGGATTCCTTAGGAGAAGATGGTGATGAAACAAATTCGGCTCCGAGCTGGGAAAAAAATTTTAATTTCTCTTCAAGACGATCGATGAGTTTTCGAGCTTTATCCTCCAAGTATATCCTCTACTCTATCCAAGATTATTTGGCTTATTTCCAGCTTACTCTTTTTTTCCGTATGAATCGTTTTGCCGTCAGGGAAAATAAGACTTACTTGATTAAAATCCGATTCAAAACCTATCCCCTCATCTAAAACATTATTGGCCACTATCAAATCAAGACTTTTCTTCTTCATTTTTTTGAGTGCATTGTTGACAACATCTTCTGTCTCAGCAGCAAAGCCGACGATAATTTTTGCTCCTTTCTTCGAGCTTAATTTTTGTAAAACATCCTCAGTCGCTACGACATCGATTTTCTTCTCTAATTTTTCTTTCTTTATTTTTTGGGAAGACGTCTCAGCAAACCTGAAATCTGAGATGGCCGCTGCCATGATGACGACATCAGCTTGACCGAAGTGGGCCACGACCTCCTTCTCCATTTCCTGGGCTGTCCGGACTTTCTTTAACTTTGCTTCTGGTGGAGGGAAAATATGAGTTGGCCCTGAAATAAGGATGACTTCAGCCCCACGTCTGAGCGCTTCCTCAGCAAGCTCATAACCCATTTTTCCCGAAGAGCGGTTAGTGAGAAAGCGGACCGGATCCAGGAATTCCCTTGTGGGTCCGGCTGTGATTAAAACCGTTTTGCCCTTTAAGCTTTCGCTCTTCTTTATCAATTTCAGCCCTTCTTCAACAATTTTCTCAGGAGCTGCTAACCTCCCCCATCCTATATCTTTACAGGCCAAATATCCCTTTTCTGGCTCGACAAACCTTACTCCCATTGCCCTGAGTTTCTGGATATTCTCCTGGGTTTGTCGATGAAGATACATGGCCTCATTCATCGAAGGAGCGATTAGAACAGGACAATTGGAAGCAGCATAGAAAGTCGATAAAAAATCATCAGCTACGCCGGAAGCAAACTTTCCAATCATGTTTGCTGTGGCTGGAGCAACGAGCAGAAGGGATGTCTCCTTCGCCAGATCCACATGGGGAATTTCGTCCGAGTATTCTTCATCAAATGGATCTACAAGAGCTTTTTGTCCAGAGAGAGCACTAAAAAGCAGAGGAGAAATCAAGCGGGAAGCATTTTTTGTCAGGATAACTTGAACCTGAAACTTCTCTTTTTGGAAGCCGCGGATTATTTCACAAGCTTTATACAGGCTCACAGAGGAACACACTCCTAATGTAATTTTGGTCATCTTAACCTCTTATCCATCTTCAGAGAAACTACGGAGAATGGGAACAATTTCTTTTTTCTTAATGTCGAGGCGACATCTCGTGCTTAAAATAATTGCTTCCAGTTCTTTCGAAGCTTTTTTCAGCTCGGCATTAATGATGATATAATCAAAATCGGGATAAAACCTGATATCTTTTCTGGCAACCTCAAGCCTTTCCTTTATCGAATCTGGACTTTCCTGGCCTCTCTCTTCAAGCCTCGCCTTAAGCTCCTCGAATAAGGGCGGCAGGATAAAGATGAATACGCTTCTCTTTAATTTTGATTTTATCTGCTCGGCACCTTGAACATCTATGTCCAGGAGAAGATCCCCCCTGGTTCCTTTCTTTTCTATCTCTCTCTTGGAAGTCCCGTAATGATTCCCGTGGATGACAGTCCATTCAGCCAGTTTCTCCTCTTTAATCATCTGCTCAAATTCAGACTTTGAAACAAAATAATAATCCCTGCCTTCTTTCTCTGAGTTTCTTTTTTTGCGGGTTGTATGGGAAACTGAAAACTGGACATCTTTCACATTTTCCATAACTTGCTTAACCAGAGTGGTCTTTCCGCATCCGGACGGGCCAGTAATGACAAAAAGCATAAAATTTCTCCTTCCCTAAAAAAGGGGACAGGCTACTTTTTCAATTCTTTCACTTCAAAACACCCTGCTTGAAAAAAAGAGGGACAGAATAAAGAGGATGAGTAAAAATGGGGCCTGTCCCCATTTTTACTGTCCCCTTTTTTTGCTTTTTTCATTTCTATTCTATGTTCTGAACCTGCTGTCGTATACTTTCCACCTCTCCTTTTATAGTCAAAATCCCTCTGATTATT
>Ga0209986_10002908_pt1 | contig 15310 bp, 15 predicted proteins | sample BlataG_FD_183168 | JGI IMG/M metagenome (GOLD analysis project Ga0209986, IMG submission 183168) | Deep subsurface microbial communities from Black Sea to uncover new lineages of life (NeLLi) - Black_00105 metaG (SPAdes) (version 2) | ecosystem: Environmental > Aquatic > Marine > Oceanic >...
CTCGAAACGGGTGTACACGGTCGTCAGGGTGATAAGCGTGGGGGAGCCCCGCGAGGTGACGTTCAGGGAAGACAACTCCCTCCACCGGGTCACCGACGCGCTCATAGCCGACGACACCGGCAGCGTATACCTCACCCTCTTCGACCAAGCCATAGACGACATCGACGAGGACTCGGTCATCAGGATAAACAACGGCTACGTGAGGGCCTACAGGGGCAGCATGCGCCTCAACATTGGGCGGTACGGCAGCTACGAGAGGCTGGCCGAGGCACCGTTCGCCGATGTGAACCTGGAGAACAACATTTCTGCCACGGCGGTCGAGGACAGGCCCCGGACGAGGGACCAGAGGGAGTGGCGGAGAAGGAGAAGATACCGCTAAAACACTTTTTATTTTAACCCGGACATGGTTTCACGTGATTCTATGAGCAAGGTAAGGGTAGGGATACCGAAGCTGCTGCATAACGGGCACCTCGGCGCCCCCGAGATAGACACGAGCCCCAACGTGATGGAGGAGGGCGGCCTCCTCCAGCGCCTCGAGGGGTGGGGCTGCGAGGTCGTGGACCGTAAGACGGCTACATTGACGGAGGAGGAGAAGGTCTACGGGGCCAGGTACAGGATGGCCCTCGCCAGCAACCACCTCGCCGACATCGTCGCCGACCAGATCAGGGATGGGCTGCTCCCCGTCGGCCTCCTAAGCAACTGCAACGGCCTCATGGGGATGCTCGCGGGGCACCAGAGGGCGGGGACGGGGTGGAAGCCTCTCCGCGTGGGCCTGGTTTGGATAGACGCCCACGGCGACTTCAACACGCCAGAGACAAGCCTCAGCGGCATGATGGGAGGGATGCCCGTGGCGGTGAGCACCGGCCTCTGTCTGCACCACATAAGGCGGGCCTGCGGCCTGGACCCGCCGCTGCCCATGAAGTACGTCACCATGGTGGGCGTCAGGGACACGGACCCCTGGGAGCAGTACCTCATAGACACGCACGACGTAAGCCAGATAACCGTCGACGACGTCAGGCGGCTGAGCCCAGCCATAGACATGGAGATTGACAGGCTCAGCACGTTGACCGACCTGATCTACGTCCACGTCGACCTCGACGTCCTCGACCCCGAGGAGATACCCGGCGCCAGCCTGCCGGTGGAGGACGGCCCCACCGCAGACGAGCTGGCGGCGGCCTTGGAGATCATGTTCGAGGACCCGAAGGCGGCAGGCTTCGGAGTCGCTTCGTATCCCGCGAGAAGGGACCCCGAGAGGCGTGGCCTCAAATCGGTGTACAGGCTTGTCGAGGGCGTGATAAAAGGAGTGAAAAACAGGGGCTAGACGGTGTCCGGGGCTCTACGATTCTTCTGAGCCCAAGGGTAGCCTGATAGTGATCACGGTGCCGACGCCTATCTCGGAGGCTACGCCTATGCTTCCCCCGTGGGCCTCCACCACCTCTTTGCAGTAGGTGAGTCCCAGCCCCATGCCCGTCTCCTTCGTCGAGAAGAAGGGCCGAAAGATCATTGATAGATCATCCTCCGAGACGCCCTCACCGTCGTCACCGACCATTATTACGTACTCGTCGTCTTCGACCCTGGTCTCCAGCGTGAGTTTTCCGCCCTGAGGCATCGCCTCCACGGCGTTGTTGATCAGGTTATCGATGACCCGGGTCAACTTGGTCCTGTCGACCCGTGCCTTGACGCCTGACTGGAGCCCGAGATCTACCTCTATGTCGTTGGGCAGGATCTTCCTGTCCAGAAGCCTTCGGATTAGGACGTCGACGTCCAGCGGCTCCTGCACGAGGTTTCTGGTGGTTGTCATGGTGCGCAGATCGTTCAGCACCTCCGTGATGTACTTCACGTTGTTGCGGATTATGGTTAACATCTCGGAGGCCTTGGAGGGGTCCAGCTCCATCATCTGTGCGGCGTTGTTAATGCTCTGGAGAGGGCTTCTGAGGTCGTGCCTGAGCATCCTGGTGACTCTCTCGAAGCCGCTGAGTATGCTGGACATGTTTTCCTCTGAGATGCGGCGGATCTCCCTCTCCTGCCTCAGACGTATGAGTGAGGTGCCCACGTGGAGCGCCAGTATCTCCAGCAGCTTGATGTCCTGATCGGTGAATGCGTCTACGATCGGGCTCTCTATGTTCAGGACGGCTATGACTTCTCCGTCGTTGCGCACTGGGACCGCGAGCTCGCTCCTTGACTTGGAGGAGGCTTCGATGTAGTCAGGGTCATCCTTCACGTTGGGGACGTAGATCGTTCTCGCTTCCCTCGCGGCTCTCACCGTCACCCCCATGCCGTTGAGAGGGAGAGGCTCCACCGGGGGCTCAAGGCCGCGTGCATCCACATGGACGAGGCATCCTTCCTCGACGACCTGGAACGAGATGAAGCCTTCGCCAAGGACCTGCTCCATGATCTCCAGGGTCGCCTTCGCCACGCCCTCCACGCTGTCTACGGAGTTAAGCTTCACGGCGTGGCTGTGCAGCGCTGCGAGGTTTTCCTCGTAAACCTGTCGGGTCGTGTTGTCGCAGCTCAACTAGATCACTCCTACCATCGATGTCTTCTGCCGCCGCCCATCCTCGGCCTTGATTTCCATTGCCCCTCCCCTTTTCTTGTTGAATAAATGGTTAGATATACAGTAATAAAACCAGTCTATCCGGTGGCATCCATGAGGAAACGGAGTCCGCTATATCACGAACTCCTCGTGCTCCACGTGGCGGTGCTTGACTCCCAGGTCGCCTACGCGGAACGTTCTCCCGCCGAATAGCTCTGCCTCCGGTTCACCGGCCACCAGCGCGTCCATTATCCTGCCAAGGCTGTCCGCCTTCATGATTCCGCTGCCGCTGGCAGCCCCCACGTAGTAGAGGCCCGGCGCCTCGTACAGGACAGGGGTCTCGTCGAGGCTGTTTATGGCGTACTGGCCCGCCCACATGTTCATGGGGCGGACGTCCTCGAAGCACGGGAAGTACTTCACCAGCACGTGGTAGATGTTGTTGGTGTAGTAGTCCTCCTCGGCCTGAGGGTCCTCCTCCAGCTCGAACCTGCGGCCGAGGTCGTCGGCGCACGCCATCCAGACGCTGCCCTCGCTCAGCTCGGGCCTGAAGAGTATGTTGGCCTTGGGCAGAATGGTGAGGGGTATGACGCCCATCTCGTTGAGGCCTTCCACCTTGAAGAAAGGCTCCAGCTTGGGGTCCTTGAACGCGAATATCTGGCGTTTCTTCGGCCTCTGGAAGCTGTCTAGCCCCAGTGGGTCCAGCAGCCGCTGCGCCCATACGCCGGCGGCCACCACAGTCTTCTCGGCGAGTATCTCCCCCTTGCTGGTCTCGGCGCCGACGACGACGGTGTCCTGCCATACGAAGGGCTCCCCGGGGAGCCCCAGCTCCTCCACGGGCTTCAACATGAGCCTGGTGGCCTCGGTGTTGTACATGACCTCGCCGCCTAGCTTGACGAACTCCTCCTCGTAGGCACGCACCAGGGCGTCGGCGTCCAGGCCTCCGCACTTCTCGCCGTAGACGCCCACGGCGACGTCGTCGATGCCGAGGAGCTCGGCTTCCTCGTCTTCCCCGAACTCTGGCACTAGGCACGGAACGGTTTTCTTCACCTCCTCCAGGGAAAGAACTCTGACGCTGTCTCCCCGCTTCATGATGGCTTCGATGGCGGGCTTGATGGCGTCGTACTGGCGCTGGCTGAAGAGCCAGAGGTAGCCTATGAACTCCAGCTTTACGTCGTGCCCCATCTCCTCCTCCATGTGCTTGAAGGCGTCGATGCTGCAGTCGGCGAGCAAGTAGTTGGTGGAGCTCGTGAAGATGTTCCGGAACCCTCCCTCGCTCTTGGCGCTGTTGCCCTGGCCGGGGCCGCCGTACCTGTCGACGACGACGATCCGTTTGGACGGGTCCCTTTTCTTCATGTGGTAGGCTGAGCTGAAGCCCAGGACCCCCGCCCCGATGACGAGAATATCGCATTCCATGGGTTGCTATGTGATGGAACCACTCTTTTAACATTAATCGTCGAAGGTTTCTCCCGATACCCATATTATTTCGGTGGATGCACGTTCCACCATGCCGGACGGTAACTGGTGGGACATACTGCCCAGGAGAGTGTATTCGTCGCTGGAGAGGGTGGAGACGAGCCAGCCTTGGTACGATGTCTACAGGCTCCACGACTGGCTCTACGCCATCTACGAAGGGGGCCAGTACGACGAGGCCCTCATGTATCTGGTGATCGGGGACGAGCGGGCCGTGGTCGTCGACGGCGGCACGGGGATAGGCCGCCTGGACCTGCTCGTCGAGGAGCTCACCGACAAGCCCTGCTTCCTGCTGCTCACTCACACCCACAACGACCACATCGGAGGCTGCAAGGACTTCGACGAGATCGCGGTCTACGACGACGCGATGAGCCGGGAGAGCGCCGCCGAGGGGCTCGGCAGGGACAAGATGGGGGAGATCATCGAGGGAGACAACGTCATCAGGGAGTTTCCTCCGGGCTTCGACCCGGACAGCTACTACGCGCCGCCCTACCACGTGACGCGGTGGCTCAGGGACGGGGACAGGGTGGAGCTCGGCGGACGCACCTTGGAGGTGATCTACACGCCGGGGCACAGCAGCGACCACCTGTGCCTGCTGGACAGGGGCAGCCGCTACCTGTGGACGGGGGACATCTTCTACACCGGCGGCGTGACGACGTACCTCCCAGGCGGTGACCACGACGACTTCGTCGAGAGCTGTAGACGGCTGGTGGACATGATGCCCTACTATGAAGTGCTGCTGCCGGCCCACAACGAGCCGCTGGTGGAGAAGGAGATAATGGTTGAGTTGATGAAGGCTGCTGAGGACGTCAAGGCGGGTAGGCTCACGGAGTACCGGGAGAGCAGGTCGGTGGCGGTTAACTACGACATACTGGTGAGGCGGTACCAGTTCAGCAGGTTCGCCCTCATCACGAAGGCCGACCTCTAGAAAGAGATAAAAAATTTTGGGAGAAAACGGGTAGACTTAGTCCCCGGGCCTTATCTCGATGCGCAGGAACGCCATGTAGGACGCCGCGAAGGCGACCACCATGACGACGGCGAGCACCGCTATGTTGGCCCAGTTGTTTGCTAGGGCCTCCGGCAAGGTGGCGGTCCTGGCGAACTCCTGCCTCCCGAAACCGAAGGAAGAGACCCCCAGGATGGCTGAAGCGGTGATCTGGTACAGCTGCGTAGGCGACAGGTTCTGTATAGCCGTCTGGAGAGCTTGTCTCTCCTGCATGGCTTCCATGTACTCGGGGGAGACGGTGAACCTCTGTCCACCTTGGAAGTTCGGACGAACTTGGTCGTCTGGTGCGGCAGGTACGGCAGGTGCGACAGGTGTTCCTATGAAGTCACCGGCTGGGAGAGGGACCAGGGCCGAGGAGAGGGCCGCCGCTAAGATGCTGAGGACTATGCTGAAGGTCATCCAGGTGGCGATGCTGAAGAGTATGCTGGTAGAGGTCTTCTTGAACACTGTGGAGTACAGTATACCGAGGCTGAGCCAGAGGAGTAGGTATACCGTGGTGAGGAGAGTCAGCGCCACTATCTTCAGCGCCTCTTCTAGGGTGGGAGCGAAGCCCAGCATCGGTATGGTAATGCCACACATGATGGCTATGGTGCTGAAGGCTAGGGTGGTCAGAGCGACCGCGCCGGCGATGAACTTGCCGTTGATGACCGAGTCCCTGTATATGGGCTGACCCAGCACCATGGACAGGGTGCCGTTGATGCGCTCCTTGTTCACGGCATCGAAACCCAGGGCCAGGCCCAGAATGGGCCCGAAGAAGACCATGATCTGGATGAAGCTGAAGCTCATCCTAGCGCCGGAGAATATGTAGACGAAGCTGGAGCCTACGTTGTTGCGGATGAAGTCTACTCCCTGGTAGGCCGAGAGCCCACCTAGCACCACGATTAGGCCGAAGAGTATGAGGAACCTTCTGCTGCCGAACTGGTCTCGGAGCTCCTTGGACGCGACGGTCATGGTTCCAGCCATTATCCTGCCACCTCCTGGTCGTAGTACTTCATGAATATCTCCTCAAGGGTGTGCTCCCGGGGCTTCATCATTAGGATGTAGGCTCCGTGGCTCACTATGGTCTTGGAGACCTCCAGGTCGCTGTCCACGCTCCCGTAGACGTAGAGCCCGTTGTTCTCCTGGGTCACCGACTTCACCCCCTTAATACCCTCAAGGTCTTTTATGAGGTCTGTGGGCGTATCCGTGAGAATGAACTCGACGCGCCTGTCCTCACCGCCTGACATGATCCTGTTCAGGTTCTCCATGGACTCAAGTAGAATCAGTTTACCTCTGTTGATGATCCCGATCTTGCTGCAGGTCACCTGGACCTCATGGAGCAGGTGAGAGGTTAAGACTACTGTGAGCCCCTTCTCCCTGTTGAGCTTCAGCACCAGCTCACGAACCTCCTTGGTGGCCACAGGGTCGAGCCCTATGGTGGGCTCGTCCAGGAACATTATCTGGGGGTTCTTCATCAACGCGGAAGCTATGCCCACGCGTTGCTTCATGCCCCTGCTGAAGGATTCCAGCTTGGAGTCCGCCCACTTGCTCATGCCGACTATGTCCAGCATCTCGGCGACCCTGTTCTCCCTCTCCTCTTTGGGCTGATCGTTCAACTTCCCGATGTAATCCAGGTTCTCCCAGGCCGTGAGGTCGCCGTATAAGCTGCTGTACTCGGGGAGGACGCTGGCGACTGTGCGCACCTCCCGGGACTCCTCGACGATGTCGTGTCCAGCTACTATGGCAGTGCCCTTGGTGGGCACCGATAGGCCCATGAGCATGAGGATGGTGGTCGTCTTCCCTGCGCCGTTGGGGCCCAGGAAGCCGAAGATCTCTCCCCGCTTGACCTCCATGTCGAGCTCGTTAACCGCCACGAAGTCGCCGTAAGCCTTGGTCAGCTTCCTTGTCTCTACTACGTTTTCCATTCAATCTACCTCCGTTTGAACCTCTTAAAGCCGAAGTATACGCCGGCTATTGCTACTGCTACCAGCCCGAAGCCTATGAAGCCCCATGTGTTGGAGGCTTGAGCCGTCACTCTCAGGTCGATCTCGCTTGACTCCAGTTGGTCGCTGTAAGCCTTCATGGTGAGCATGTAGTCGCCAGCTAATGTGTCTGCAGGTGTGCTCACCTCTATGGTGAAGGTGTCTGAAGCTCGGGGTGCCAGTGACTTTACCTGTGTCGGGGTGATAGTTGCCTCCCACTCGTCAGGCAGCGCGGCCTCCAGGTAAATCGTGGTCATAGGCGACTGTCCGTTGTTGGTTACCTTGGCAGTGTAGGTCAGCTTATCACCGATGGTCACTGTCTTGTAGAGGGTAGAAAGCTCCAGCTTCAGCTCATATGAGCCTGCTACGTTGATGTTGAAGGACAGGGGGGTCTCGGTTCCGTCGTCTGATGCAACCGAGGCCACCAGTACGTAGGATCCAGTCTCCACGGAGTTGGGGGGCGTGACCGTCAGCTGCACCGTGGTAGACGTACCTGCCTCGATGAGTAGGCTGGATACCTCGATATTGTCTGAGATGAAGACCGTCTTCCAGTTCTCAGGGGTTATAGGCGCCGTCAACAGGCACACCGTGTCTTTCTCGCCGGTGTTCCAGATGGCTAGGGGGAACTTGATGCTGCTCCCCGCCGTCACCGTGACATAGGTGAAGGTGCTGATGACCTGCAGCTCGCTGGTGGCCTCCATAAGGCTGACACTGAGGTCCAGAGAGTCCAGAATCCCCGTCTGGTCTACTGCATTTACCTTGATGTCGTAGTCACCTACCTGGGCGTTGTCTAAAGTCTTCAGCACGAGTTTCATGGACAGGCTGTCGCCCGACTTCAGGTACAGGCTTTTCACTAACATGTTGGTGCTGGTCTTGAAGGTCACGTTCCAGCCAGTGGGCGCCTCCGCTTCAAGGTCCACCGCTTTATCCACCTCACCGGTATTCGACACTGTTAGGGGCAGCTCGATGGTTTTCCCTAGCTCCTCTGAGATAGAAAGGTACGTTGTTAGTAGCTGGATCTCGTCGGTGCTCCTCATGGGTTTAACTTCAAATCCTAGCGAAGCAGCCGATGTGCCGGTTGCTGTTAGGGTTATCGCCCCTGTACTGTTGGCTGAGGCTGGGACTTTTACCTCAAGGTACAGGGACTGGCTTCCTCTGTTGAGAAGCACCGACTCTATCTGGCCGATCGAGTCGAGTACCCGCGTCTCCCAACCTTCTGAGGCCGAGGTGTTGAAGACCACGTACTCAGCAAGGTCTCCGTTATTGGTGACAGTGAATGACAGCTTTAAAGTATTCCCGGGGCTGGTAACCCGTTTGATGACGCTGGAGAACAGGCTGATGGTCTTCTGCATCACGATGTTGCCCATCTTTACGTCGTCTAGGTCTGGGTTGTCTGTGGGGGCGGTCTCCACCTTCACGGTCTTTTGCTGGGTTACGTACCCTGTCTTCTCGAAGACGAGGGTATAGGTTCCTCCTAGGGCCATCCGGAAGTAGCCTTTCGTATTGGTGTACACTGTGGCCGCGAGGCCGCCTTTGCTGTCGTAGGCCGTAACTTTGACCCTGTAGATGGAGGTGCCGTCGGAGTCCACTACTGTTCCATGGATGTTGCCATCTTTGGTTGCCATCACCTGGAGGGCTGTGTGCGTCAACGTGCTGAAGACTATAATCAATAGCGTAATGATCGTAACTGTTTTGTACCTTATTTTCAAGGTAACTTTCACCATTCTTTGGGCAAGTGTATGTAACTCTATTAAGCGGTTTTTCCAGTTTACACCCAATTCTGATCAAAATTAGGAAGTGGAAAGAGATCGAGCGGCGTAGAAAAAGTAGCTAGGTTTTGCTGAGGTACACCATGATCAACGCCGCGAGTGTGGCGAAGACGTCGGGTATGAAGTTGAAGACTCCCATCCATATGGGGTCTCTTCTCCATGATAACTGCAGTATGTACGGGTTGCTTGCTATGGAGTAGATCAGTAACGCTATGGAGAGGGCCGTGAGGCCTAGGCTGAACTTGGACTTGTTTTCCATGTAGAGCCGGATGTAGAAGTAGGTGAGGTAGCCGTAGAGGAGGATGTTGATGGAGGAGACGATGATCCTTCCCGTGACGAACATCTCTATACGCCTCTCGAACTCTCTGAGGACATCGGGGTCTGTTTCGTTGAATCTCGGCTTGAAATCAGATGGGTTCCTAGGCCTCGGCTGGGCCTGTGTAGCCACCAACTGCGTCGCTACAGCCGCCAGCAAGACCAGTAAGATTAATGCTTGATGCTTCTTCATCGCTTCTCCTCCCGTTCCAGCTTCTCTCTCATCCGGCTCCATACCTCCTCGAAGATCTCCATGTTCTCCTCCAGCTTCTGTGAGTGGAAGTACATCTTCCCGTACCTGTTGCCGGCGCATGTGACGAGGTCGTTGTCCTCCAGCACCTCCAGGTGGTGCTTCACCGTCCTGTAGTCCAGGTCTAGCACGATTCTGAGCTGGTTGGTGTTCATGGGTTCCTCACGCAGGGCCTCGATGATCCGCCCCCGGTTCCTGCCTCCACGCGTCCCCGTGAAAAGCCACAGGAGTAGATGTTTGAAGGTACGCGTGGGGGGTGCCATCTGGGGTGAACCACTGGTATCTATTCGCTAAGGTTTTAAAACTCTAGTTAAGGGTATGTCCAGTTTACACCAAATTCTGATCAAAATCTGGTGCAACCTTGAAAAACCGTTTAAAACAGATTCAGGGCATGGAGGGCTTGAGGTGAAAAAACCCGGATGAATGAAAGAAACAAGGCGCTTGCACTGACTTCAGTGCTGCTCCTCATGTTGTCCTTCGTCGTGGGAGGCGTATTCATGGCTTCCGCAGACACCGACCAGGACGATGCCCCCGGCTCAAACCCCCCAGAGTTCATGAATGGCTGGAGGCGCGGACCCTTCGTCGGCTGCATAGACGAGGAACAGCGCCAGGAGCTCCAGGAGACCCTTGACGCGATGCGTGAAGAGGGCGCAACCTTCGACGAGATCAGGGAACACGTTCAGGCTTATCTCGAGGAACTCGGAGTCGAGTGCCAGAGACATGAACTATCCGATGAGCAACTCGAGGCCCTCCTGCAGCTGAGGGACGAGATCCAGGAGCTCAGGGACAGCGGAGCTACGCCCGAGGAGATAAGGGAGTACCTAGACCAGAAGGCTGAGGAGCTCGGAATCGAGCTACCCCTAAGACGCCAGGCAATGGGCTTCGGCGGCTTCAAGGGAGCCTTAGGCAGAGGTCGAGGATTTTTCTGGTGCCAGGAAGGCTAAAAATCTCCCTGCCTCTCCCACCCCTTTTTTTGATCGTTTCGTGTGCGCGTCATACCGTATTGAAACCGTTATCCTGGTTTGATGTTACGTATCTTTTTCCTGTGTAATCATTGCGCCAGATACATTCTTTGTCCCACGTGAGCCCCGTTGGGTTTCCCTCAACCCTATACCTGATGATCTCTTTGCCCGTATCGGGATCGATCTCCACGAGAGGCCGCTGGTTGAACTCACAGTAGAAAAACGATGACCCGGCTGAGACTATCCCCGCTATCCTCGGCTCAACCTCATAGTCACGAAAGACCTTGTTTGTATACAGTTGTCTCTGCTAACCGGGCCCTGAGCCGGGACAGATACAGGTAAGCGTCCAACAGGCGGCCTCCCTGCATCTTAACGTGCTCGGCGCCCTCCACGATCCTGATAAGCCCGTCGCGGAACCGCTCCCTCGTGAATTCGTTGGCCCGCCTCACCGCGTTCTCCCTCAGCACCTCCCTGAGCCCCTCGTCTGACAGCACGTCAGCTATGCACCCGGCTGCTTCCTCACCAGTCGTGTAGCCGTAGCCGACCTCGCCGTTCCTCGCGCAGAGTATGTCGTGCCACGGGCCCCCGTCCCGGTACACCACCGGGACGCAGCCTGCGCTCATGGCCTCCAACACGGCCATGCCGAAGGCCTCGTTGGGCTGGGTGGAGAGGTAGACGGAAGACTCCTTCATCAGGCCGATGATCTCGTCTCGCCGAGGGTTGGGGTACAGATCGACGTACTTGCTGCGCAGCATGGAAAGGACCACGGAGGACTGGGGCGTGGTTCCGCCGGCGACGCTGACCCTGACGCCCCGCAGATGCCAGAGCACCTCGTTTATGACCTGCAGATTCTTTTTAGGTGTGAGTCTACAGACTGTCAAAACCTTGCCTGTCTTGGGCTCGAAACGGTAGGGTATAGGGTCTATAGAGGGGTAGAGAACCGTTGGCTCTGACCCCAGTCTGTGACGGATGTGCCCTGCATTGTAGGTGGAGTTCGTGACCAGGACGGGGGATAGGTGTCGCTCCAACAGCCTGTCATGCAGCCGCCTGTACGCTTCGCCTGTGAACTCCCATAGGGGAACCTGATACGGGTTGCCGTCCAAAGAGGCCAGGGGCTGGCTGTGTATATACGATACGTCGCTGATGAAGGGGTACACCTCCCCGTAGTTGTTGATGGTCAAGGAATCCCCGGTCTGGGCGAAGTAAAGCAGCCAGAGGTAGAGGACCGAGCATCTAATCCACCTCACAACGTCTGAAGGGTTCAAGGCCCCTTCTTGGAGGAAGCGCTGCGTGTCAGGTCTCGCCACGGGCCCCCAGTTACCCTCGATAACCGGCCACTGAGGCTCATCTATAGTGTAGAGAGCCACGGAGTACCCTCTCTCCTTCAGCGCACCGATCGCCTCTAGGCACATCTTCTCGGCCCCCCCTGACCGGTTCAGCGAGGGGTGGATCAGGGTGACACTCATCCACGTGAAGAGAAAAAGAGTGAAGGCTTATGATCTCTGTGACCGCGGAAACCTGTCTCCTGTTCCTATTTGTGCAATAACGCTTATTTCAGGGGTCCCGCTGATGTCTTGACATGGCTTACTCTGAAGGCACCGAGGGAGAGATCATCGTCCCCAAGAAGTGGTACGAGAAGCTGCCGCGGCCGGCGTGGAGCGGCTACGAGAAGGTGGATCAGCCCGACGGCTGGTTCGAGGTCTACAGGCTGACGGAGACGGTCTACGCCATATACGAGGACGGCCAGTTCGAGGAGGTCATCAGCTACCTGGTCCTCGGAGAGGACAGGGCCGCCCTCATCGACACGGGCAACGGCATAGGCGACATGAAGGCCCTCGTCGACGGGTTGACGGAGCTGCCTGTGACGGTCGTCAACACCCACACCCACGGGGACCACATCGGCGGGAACCACCAGTTCAACGAGGTGGCGGCGTACGACTCGGAGTTTAGCAGAGAGAGGGCGAAGCGAGGCCAGTCAAGGGAGCAGATGGGCCACTACCTCGACTGCGACATGGTGTGGAAGCCCTTCCCGCCGTACTTTGACAGGGACAGTTGGAGCATACGCCCCTTCAGGGTCACCCGGTGGCTGAGGGACGGGGACGTCGTGGGCCTCGGCGGCAGAGAACTTGAGATAATACACACGCCGGGGCATAGCCCTGACAGCGTGTGCATCCTCGACAGGGCTAGCCGGATCTTCTGGACGGGCGACACCTTCTACCCGGCCCCTATATACGTCTACTCGCCATCCACGAGCCTAGACATGTTCATCGACAGCTTCTCCAAGATGGTGAGGCTTCTACCCGTCTACGACTGGGTGATGCCAAGCCATAATGAGCCCCGTATGGAGAAGCACCTCATCAGGGAGTGCCACGACGCGGCTGTACGCATCCGGGACGGAGCCGCGGGCCCGTACAAGGAGGGGACGGCGCATGGCATCAAGGTCCACCGCTACGACTACGAGAGGTTCAGCCTGATCGTCAGGGCGGAGCGCCCCTAGCCAGCCTTTTTACCTGCTTCACTTAGATATCGTTTCTGTCTCTATACTTCTTCATGAGCGCTGTGTACTTTGCGAGAATCAGGTTCCGGAGCTTGGACTCGAGGATGTGGCGCTCATCCCTCAGGGCCTTTTCCTGATCCTTCAGCATCTTTATGCGCTCCTTTAGCTCCATCTCCTCCAGCTCGGAGAACTCTTGAGCCGAGTCCACGGGTTGAGGCGACACAGACAGCCGATATAAGAATACTGTCACCCACGGCTAAACGTAGGGAACCTTTTAGATAGAATCCAGCCATGCTTAATACCATGCTGAAACAAGTCATCGAGATCATGGAGCTCCTGGACAGCGCCACCGTTGACGGACGTAAGGTAGAGCAGATTCTACGGGGGAGGGGCTTGGAAGATGTCGAGGTGAAGACCATCCAGGGAGAGAGAGGGTCTACAGACTTCATCAAGATAAGAGTCCCCGGGAAGGGGGGGAAGGCGTCGGGGGGAGACGCCCCCACGCTGGGGGTGGTGGGGCGCCTCGGCGGCGTAGGGGCCCGGCCGGAGCAGATAGGGCTCGTGTCCGACGCCGACGGGGCGGTAACCGCCCTATCAGTGGCCCTGAAGCTGGCCGACATGCAGGCTAAAGGCGACAGGCTGCCGGGCGACGTCATAGTAGCCACCCACATCTGCCCGGACGCGCCTATCCAGCCGCATAAGCCGGTGCCCTTCATGGGAAGCCCCGTCGACATCGCCACGATGAACAGGCATGAGATCGACCCCGAGATGGACGCCGTGCTCAGCATAGACACTACGAAGGGAAACAGGGTCGCCAACTTCCGGGGCTTCGCCATCACCCCCACGGCCAAGGAGGGCTGGGTGCTCAAGGTGAGCGACAGCCTCCTGGACATAATGGAGACAGTGACCGGCCAGCGCCCCAAGGTGTGCCCCATCACCACCCAGGACATAACGCCGTACGGCAACGAGCTGAGCCACATCAACAGCATCATGCAGCCCACGAACGCGACGGACAAGCCCGTCGTCGGGGTAGCGATAACCACAGAGGTCCCGGTCCCGGGCTGCGGCACGGGCGCCAGCCACCCCACGGACATCGAGGCCGCCGCGAGGTTCTGCCTAGAGGTCGCCAAGCTCTTCGGCAAAGGGCTGTGCAGCTTCTACGACGAGGAGGAGTGGGCTAACATAGTGGAGCGCTACGGGCCCCTGAGGCACCTCCAGACCCTTGGTAAGGGTGGCTGAGGCGGATGCGGTAGTTTATATGCTGTAAGGACCAAGATCGGATCGGTGGAAATGTATAGGAAGATTCTGGTGGCGTTCGACGGCTCGGAGCCCTCAAAGCATGCGTTGGACATCGCGGTGAGCACCGCGGACAAGTGGAAGGCGGAGCTGGTGATCCTCTCCGTGGTCCCGAGGGTGATGATGCCCGTGTTCCCGGACGAGGGGTTCGGGGCTGCCCCGATAACGGCCGCCCAGGACATGAGCGAGTACCAGGACAAGATGAAGGAGATATACGCGGGCAGCCTCAGTGAGGCGAAGGAGGACATCAACGCTGCGTTCCCCGACCTTGTGGTGACCACCAAACTATTGGAGGGCAGGCCCTCGGCGGTTATCGTCGAGGCGGCGGAGGAAGACCAGATCGACCTCATAGTCATAGGAAGCAGGGGCATCGGCGGGATCACAGGCTGGATACTGGGCAGCACGAGCCGCAGAGTCGTCGAGTCGTGCACTAAGCCGATACTCGTGGTGAAGTAGCCCGGGATCAGGGCAACCCTTTTTCTTACCTGAGCGCATCATAGAGATACTATGGAGCCGCTGGACGCCCTGAGGAAGGCCGGCGTCATCGCCGCAAAGGTCAGAGACACCGTGGTGCAAGAGATCGAGCCAGGCGTCAAGGTCTTGGACATCTGTGACAGGGCCGAGGACTTGATCAGGGAGCTCGGAGGCGGCATGGCTTTCCCGACGAACGTCGACATCAACAGCGTCGCCGCCCACTACGTGTCGCCGATCGACGACGACACCCTGGTGCCGGAGAGGTCCCTCGTCAAGCTGGACGTGGGCGTCCACGTGGAAGGCTACATCGCCGACACAGCTGTCACGGCGTGCTTCGACCCGAGCCTGAGTTACCTCGTGGAGGCCGCCGAGGCGGGCTTGGAGGCCGCCATCAAGACCATCAGGCCTGGGATCAGGGCCAGCGACGTGGGCGCGGCGATAGAGCAGGCGATAAAGGCTAGGGGGGCGAAGCCGATTAGGAACCTCACGGGTCACAAGCTGGCGAGGTACGTGGTTCACGCCGGCGCAAGCATCCCAAACGTCGCCAGCCGCGACCACCACGTGATACAGGAGGGCGACGTCTACGCCATCGAGCCCTTCGCGGTGCCCAACGACGCCGACGGCCTGGTTGCGGATGGGCCTCCGAGCAACATATACAGGGTGCTGAAGAAGCGCAGCCTGAAGGGAGCCGCGAAGAGGATGATGAAGCACATTCAGGCGGAGCATCGCACGCTCCCCTTCGCGTCGAGGTGGGTGCTACGGAGGTTCCCGGGCCAG